>Ga0187886_1003100_pt1 | contig 12672 bp, 7 predicted proteins | sample June2016WEW_20_1_FD_133001 | JGI IMG/M metagenome (GOLD analysis project Ga0187886, IMG submission 133001) | Peatland microbial communities from SPRUCE experiment site at the Marcell Experimental Forest, Minnesota, USA - June2016WEW_20_150 | ecosystem: Environmental > Terrestrial > Soil >...
AACTCTTACAGCCAGGGCCAATGCATCGCTAGGCCGAGAATCGATATCTAATTTAACACCATCAATGGTGAGAGCAAGTCTGGCATAGAAAGTATCTTCCTTAAGTCCATTTACCACGATATACTCAACTGAAGCTCCCAGGGTAGAAATTACAGATTGCAACAAATCATGCGTCAAAGGGCGCGATAACTCGACATTCTGTAACTTTACGGCAATAGCATCTGCTTCGGCAGGACCGATCCAAATGGGTAGATAACGATTAGTTCCCTTCTCTTTTAAAATCACCACCCTCTGGTAATTCATCAAGCTAACCCGGATGCTGTCAATCGTCATCTCTACCATGGTATGCCTCCTTTGTGGTGTTTATTTTACACCCACAACCCTAATTAATCAATGCGTACAAGTCAACCATCCAAGCTCAAAAAATTAAGTTTTTCCCATATTGCTATAATTCCTCAGCCGTTAGACAATTCTTGTGGAGGAGCCATGACAAAACTTATCCTGGCAAGACACGGGGAAACCGTGTGGAATGTAGAGAAGCTATATCGGGGTAGAACGGATGTAAATCTGGACGAAGTGGGCATTAAACAGGCAGAGCTACTGGGCAAGTATTTAAGCAACTGGAAATTAGAGGCTATTTATTCCAGTCCCTTAAGGAGGGCGCTAGACACGGCAAATATCGTTGCCCGTTATCAGAAAATTGGCGTACACATTGCCGAGGGCTTTATAGATTTCGATTATGGGGAATGGCAATCTCTGCCAGAGGAAGAAGCAAAGAGGCTCTATCCGACCCTCCACAATGAGTGGCACAATAATCCTCACAAGGTAAAAATGCCCGGCGGCGAGAGCCTGGAAGATGTAAGAAGAAGAGCTACCGAGGTAGTTAACGATGTCATTTCCAAATATCAGGGCAGCATATTATTGGTATCGCATAGGGTTGTGAACAAAGTCCTGATATGCTCCTTACTGGGACTGGACAACTCACACTTCTGGAATATCAATCTGGATGTAGGCGGAATCACGATTTTTAATTATGTAGATGGGCGTTTCGTCTTGACCAGGCATAACGATACCTCGCATCTGAAAGAGTTACAAAAATCCGTACTCGATGATTTTTAAGCTAACCCCATCTCCCTCCGCTCTTGGGAAAATCGTGTGTACCCTCGGGCATAGCTCTCTTTAGTCATGGTCCCTTGAACCGAGTGGAGTGGTGCCGAAGTACTCGATGTGCTGCTGTCGTTACACTACAGGGGATGCCTGCTGATTTAGGCCATTTTCAGTTCTGAAGTGCAGTTCGGGCAGCGACTGGCCTTAATAGGAATAGAGGTAAAACAGTAAGGGCACTCTTTCGTTTTCGGTGCTTCTACCTTTTTGGGAGCTTGCATTCTGGCAATTGGACGCACAACTAAAAAGAAGACGGCTGCTGCTACTATCAGCAAGTTAATGACGGTATTTATGAAGGCCCCATAGTTGATTGTAACCGCCCCGGCTTGTTGGGCTAGAGCCAGAGAAGCATATGGCCCGGGAGTTAAACCCTCTTTAAGGACAACGAAGAGGTTGGCGAAATCAACATTGCCCAGAGCCAGACCTATGGGTGGCATAATAACGTCTTTAACAAGTGAGTTTACAACCAGACCAAAGGCGATACCGATGATGATGCCCACAGCCATTTCAATCACGTTGCCTCTTGTTATGAATGCCTTGAAGTCTTGTAACATCCTTGTTTCCTCCTTTCTGCTTGCTTTATCATCCATCTTACAACGCCCTTACCTCATTATCAATACTTTCCTCCTAGGTAGTTGGTTTTTCAGGGACACCATATCTATTCCCTTGCCATCTCCTGGGTTCCTGCGAGATCCATCCAGACAAATCGAAAATTTTGCTGAATTATGCACCCGATAGCTCCAGCATTGTAGTATCAAGTCCAAATAGCAATTTCAATCTCCATGACAAGCTGAACGAACTAGCCAGCAAACTGGACTACGTTATCCACCTGCTTACAGGTGATGGACACAAGCCAGTCGGTGAACTAGTAAACACGGAGGAATTGGTCAAATGCTAAAAGAAGAGAGCCCAGGTGGAGGCCTGAGCCGACTCTAGAAGATGTTCCGCTTAATGGAGAAGGGAACGTCTAAGCCATTAAACATTTAGCTGTAATATAAATTTGAGAAAAGGTCAAATTTGAAGAAGGAGTTAATAATATAGATGAAGTGCTTCAAATATACGAAGTCAAAGAGCCAATACCAACATTAGAGGAGTGGATAAAAATGGTTAAAAATAGGAAGCCCAGAGCAGCTATCGTAGAGCAGATTATACCAAATGAGCCTGGAGACTATATTATCAGCGCAGGGAGAACAGACATAGGCAAAACCAACTTGGTTATGAATCTTTCCTTCTCCATAGCCACAGGCACACCATTTCTAGAGCTGAAATGCAAGAAAGTACCGGTTTCTTACTTCGCTTTTGAAGGGGACGACAAAAACCTTGTATCCAGGCTAGAGAAAATGTCCAAACACTTCCCGGACACTAGATAGCTGTTACGGTTTGAGCACTTACCTATAAAGAGACCGAGCGAACTCTATGAAGACATGTTTACGAGATGCTCCGGCGCCAAAGTGATGGTGCTTGACTTCGTAAAGTATATTGTAGAAGGAGCCGCTCTGAAGCCCCAAGATGCCCAGAAATTCATTGTCAAGCTGAAGGAGAGCCTTATTAACCTAAAAACTACTGCCCATACTTGTCATTCATGTCAGGAAGCCCCAAAGCAAGAATTTACTTATTCGCCCAAATGATGTCGATCAGATTAAGGGAGCTACAGAATGGGTGGACTCATCTACGACAGCTCTTATCCTGGAAAAACAAGCTTGGCAGAAAAAGGATTGACCTAGGCTTCGCTAAGCACAGAATATCCGCAACTGACTTCCTGGACTTTACTGACAAATTCAACCCGGCCACTTGCCCATTTGAGAAGCAAAGAGAGATGGTAGTAGAGGAAAGAGAAGATGGGAAGACTATCATAAGAGAGCTAATAACTTGACCTAGCCATTATCAAAATATAAGATTTCTATAGTTTCAAAACTTCTCTAATTATCCAAATTTGGATATTTTGATTTTTGGTATTTTTGAAATTGGGTAGCAGCGAAGAAGGAGAAACGAAAGAGCTATGATACAAAGAAAAACGATAACCATCCACCTTATAAGTGTGATAATATGTGTGATGCCTTGGATATGGGCTTGAACGAAAGAGGCTCCAAGGGAGAGAAGCTAATGAACAAAAAAAGGTGCCTAGCAATTATGCTAATTGCAGCGGCAGCAGCAGTGCCGTTCTTGGCCTCATCTTGTTCGATCAACTATCCGCCAATTATCACTAGCCTGAAAGCTGAGGCACCCGGGTGGACTGCTCCCCTGGGTAGTCTCCAGGTGACATGTAATGCTTCAGACCGCGATGGTGACATGCTAAGCTATAACTGGTCGGCTAACGGGGGTAATATTTCAGGCACAGGGCCTGAAGTTATCTGGACTGCTCCTGGAGAAGTGGGTATGTACGACATTACAGTTGTGATCGATGATGGTCATGGTAATAATGCCACAGGATTGGTATCTCTCACCGCGTCAAATGGTCCTCCGCCCACTATTGAAAACGTGGTTGTTACTGCCATAGGGAACCCATATTTGAAAAAAACCACTACTGGGTACAAGGTCGGGAAAACATATAATTACACTATTGAGTGCATTGCTTCAGACAATGGCACACTGAGTTACAATTGGACTTACACAGGTGGCAATATTTCTGGGGAGGGCTCTACGATTAACTGGACTGCCCCGAATACGGAGGGTGACGTTACAGTCACGGTAAAGGTATTTGATAGCGCAGGTAATTGGGTCAAGGAAAGCATAGTTTTCACAGTGGTGCATTGCGTGAACTGTGAGTTTTGGTCCTAGTAGGAGATAAATAACAGCTCCAGCTAAGGCCTAGCCTTCCAGTGGCGAGCTGAACACCATGGGCACTTCATACAGAAGATTCCTGAAAAAGAACGAGGTGAATTTCCTATGGGAGTATGGGATAGACTATGCGCTATGATAGCGCGCCTAGAGGGATTCGAACCCACGACCCCCGGTTCCGAAGATAGCAGCCTGGCGTGCTGGTGCATGTTTTCAAATACGAAATGGTGATTTTTGGTCGGTGGCAAAATTTCATTTTGTATTTGGGGTGGCGGCGGGTGTTTTGGCATGCCGACAAATTCGTTAGCAAAATGTTAGCAAAAACCTAGCCAGATGTGCGTGTGGGAGATAACATCGAGGGATGCGAGTTTATGATTTTATTATCCATGGTTTACCTGGGAGAGTATTGACGTTCCGGTGTTCTTTGAGTGGAACAATATCAAAGTTAATTCCTTGGCCCAATGTTTCCCAGGCTCCTAGAGAACGGGCGCCTTGGGCTTGGACTCACAAGATACTTCCCTGTCCTAGGCAACGCCTAGCTAGCTATAGCTGACTACGGTACTATCTGCCAAGCGGAGCACAGCGCCGAGAGAGCATTCTAGCTCTCCGCACAAGCCGCTTAGATGGACACCATATGAAATGGTGCCTTCAAAAGTAACAACGCTTCCCTTGGGTAGACTGAGTAAAGTCGATTTAGACTCCTCGTTGAAAGCAACATGAATCTCGATGTAAGTCTTCTGGGTGCCGATAGAAGTCTTGGTTTCGACATAGCCATCGTCGAAGCTGGCAATAACTGACTCTTCTTCTAGCCAATACGTTACCCAGTCCGTTCCAGCTCCAAGAAATCCATAGCCAGGATATCCCTGAACCGCCCAGAGGTCAATAAGTTCGCCAGTCCACCTGACTCTTTTGCCTCTATAGCTTATCCACAGCTCTTCTCTCTGTAGGGATGTCAAGTCGTGGCTATAGATTGTCTCAACAAGCTCCTCAGGTGAGATATCTATGAGTCCGGGTGGGGCTTCTAACTCAAAGTGTGCGGTAACATCCTTATCCGAATCCATGGTAACGGCAAGCGTTGATGCAGTGCCTGACGTGCTGCCACTCCAGCGGTCAAAGGTGTAACCGCTCGCTGGGCTGGCTGTCAGCGTTATCTGTGCACCAGAAGCATATTGGCCACCAGAAGGAGAAACTGAGCCTGCTCCAGAGGGACTAACACTCACACTAAGTGAGTATGTTACTGATGGTGATGAATCTGGTGGTAGTGATGTTCCATTCTGTCTCTGCCACGGGGGATGCACAACTAGAACTATCGCCACGACAATGACTATAGTACAACCCATGATAATTCCTGCCAACTTATTCTTACCCATTCCATCCTCCTTCGATAGTGGGGACTGTCAGCCCAAGCTACTAAGCCTTTCGGATGTCAACCGCTTAATTATATCATGTGGAGACTAGCGGGGCGTCAATAGGGAGTGCTTGGGGGATTTGTTAGCAAAATGTTAGCAAAAACCCTGGCCAGATGTGCGTTACAAAAATGGCATCGGATATATGAGTTTATGCCTTTGTTAGCCTTAGCTTGACTGGTGCAGGATTTACTTCCTGATATTCTTCAAGTTGAGTAGGGTCGAGGTTAATTTCTCGACCCTATCTTTTTGCCTCTAGGGTGACGATCCACGCAAGTGCGCCACACAGGTTACTACTTTGTCACCCGATAGCGTCGCTACCTCTAGAATCTCTAGCTCGCCACCTTATCACGGATAGTGTCGATGGCACACGCAAACCAGGGCCAATTATTCAGCTACAACTACCATGTCGGCAAGAAAAAGCTTCTCTATCCCTCCTATCATCGCCAGCCAAACAGCCAAAGCAAAAACCAACGTAACCAGCCTGGAAATTTCGCCATATTATCCCCACCTATTACCCTGATAGTATCGCTGCCCTGGAAGCCCATGCCAGTGACCTCTCCTGTTATCGTTATCTCTACCTGGCTACCAGGTATTAGTAGACTCTTTACTGCGGATGCATCGAATTTGACCATCAAGTCAGGAACACGGTCTTTATCGTGGTCGCCTACTTGGGTCGGCTTGGTCAACGCTGGAACCGTACCATTTAACCTGATGCTAGAAATGTTGATTTGGCTTACATTATAGCCTAGCGGAAGCTCAATATAGGCAGTAACATACTTGTCCTTGTCCTTCAGGTTTAAGGTGTCTGGGTCAAAGTCTATAACCGTAGCTGTTTGCAACATAAACTCGTCTTGAGTAAGTTCTTCATCTGAAGTAAAGGTATCCTCAAATAAACCATCGCCATCAGCATCTATCTGGACTGTAACTCCTCCTTCGCCCTCAAGAAGAGCCTCCCAATCGATGGTATAATCATGCACTACCCCAGATGTTGTAGGAATATCTGTAGCGGCAAAAATCATGGCTCCTCCATCTTCAATGAGAGTTATGTCTAACCCATAGGTTCCTTCATCTGTGCCTGCTACTTCGTAACGGTACGTGTCGGAAGGCGAATAAATTACGACGATTCTATCTTGTTCAAAATATATCGAATCCGGAATCTCTTGTTTAACCTGCCCATTGACCAAACCAGTAACTCGGTTCTGGGAATCATATACCCTTAGTTCGCCTGGGCTGCACAGATTAGCCGCCAACCTGTCGGGAAGTGGTCCCACTTCTATATCCAATGTATTTGTAGCTGACCCCTCAGTTGGGACGCTGGTGCACCACACTCCATCAGCGGTTTGATAAGCGACGAAGAAATGGTACTGACCCGTATCAGAGAGGAAAAGCTCACCTTCATAACTATGACATTCCCCGGGATTAAGTATGACGTCAGTATCAAAAGTGAAATCGTGAATGTCTGTGTCACCTCGGGGACCGCGCCCACCAGCAGTGAGTAGGGTGAGCTTGATAGGTGCTACATCCCTATTCACTATTGTGAATTCAGCTGTGATGGTTTCACCCGAATTATATGGCGCTGATTCAACCAGTCTCAAACTATCGATCACCCTTATATCCGAAGGAGCAAACTTAATTTTGGCTTTTGAGGTATATATTACTTCCTCAATAAAAGGGGCCTTGTTAGTGTTATCGAATAACGGACCATAGATTGGGGCATTTATGAGTAACTTAGCTGCAACACTTAAGGCGGCACCTGCTAGAGCCTCTTTAGTGGCCGATATTCCTATCATTGATAGCAGTTCACTGAACGAAACCTGAACCGTTTCCGTGCCGAGTTCTAGGGCGAGGCTTTTGATCGCTTCTCTAAATTCACCTTGGAATAGATATCCCACACTAGTACTTAAAGTAGGGATGAGATTGAACAGTTTAGCTATGAACTCTGGATTGTCAGTTAATGCCGGTGATATTGAAATACCAAGTAACGCCCGAGTTGCAAAGTCTAAATAATATAATGACCGCAGAACCTCATCATTCAGATTATTGGATACCACTATTTTTATCTCCTCCCCTAGCTTTGGTGTATACGTGAAAGTTCTCGTACCGTAAGGTTGAAGGATAGGCAAATAATACTCTCCCACGTTCCATTGTTGGGGTAGCAAAGGTGTCCAAACCGGTTGTTCCTGTGTTCTTGTATAAACTTCTACGAGATACCACATGTCGCGCTTGTTTCCAACACCAATTACCACAGATCCCGGTGAATTGGCGACCCGAGAATAAATCGGATAGAACAATTGCTTATCCATCCAGTCTGACGGCAAATCTAATACAACCGCAGCCACAGTGATACCGTTACTCGCCCCCACTTCACTCCATAGGCCCTGGCCATTCTTTGCCTTAACAGCGAAATAGTAGGTGGTGCCTACGCTAAGGCCAGTCACCGGCTCGGTTACCTCGCTAGCAGTTCCCGCGGATGTCCAGGACACCACATCTGTACCTCCGGCACTAGTGCCCATAGCGTATTGGTACTCCACTATGCCCGACTCGGGGTCCGAGGAGTCCCAAGAGGCGTGAAGTTGCGTCGTGCCAGCGAACGGACCTCCATCAACAGTGACCAGGGGGGTTATTGGCGGCGTGGTATCACCAGGAGACACTATCGCATAATTTTCAAAAGGCTCCCTCAGCGGATAATTGTCTGCATCTGAATCTATGGGATAAGGAGTCTCGCCAATCCCATCTCCATCGGCGTCACTTCCAGTGTAGTCGCTCCAATAGTTGCCGAGGTAGCTTGTGTAAGTGTTGCCGTTGTAGGTATAGGTTACTTCCTCTGGAGAGTTCCATATGTTGGTTGAATCGGAACTGGAATAAACATTGGTGAAGTTATTGAGGTATATGCAGTTGTTGATAGAATTATCGAATAACATGATGCTACTGCCTGTATTTGAGTGTGCGTGGTTGTTGGTTAGACTATTGTTGTTGCTTGAACTTTGCAAATAGATCCCATAGCCTTGGTTCCAGCTTGCAATATTGTTGGTTAAGTTATTGCCACTCGAACAAATCAAGGCAATGCCATACTCACCAGTATTGGAGCTTGCTATATTCGTGGTTAAGGTGTTGGTGTCGGAGTAAAACAGATAGATGCCATTGTAGTTGTCCCGTGCGGTATTGTTGGTTAAACTGTTATTGCTTGAAAAACACAAGTAAATGCCATCGTTATTGTTCGATGTGTTGACATTCTCTAGCTTTGAATCCTCTGAGTAGGCAACCAATACTCCATAGTAATTATTCGCCAACGTTAAGTCTCTCACCGTTATATCCCTGCAGTTTACAATCGCTACAAAACCAGCATCGGTTGGTATCTGCCTCTCACTCTCATCAATCCAATAGTACACAGGTTTTCCATCTACTTTGTTGCTTGTGTCCACATTATTGATGAAATCAGTTAGATAATGCGCATAAATAGTAAAGTTATATTTGTTCCCAGACATGGTGTTATTGGCTAAGTTGTTATGACCTGAATAGTACAAGTATATGCCGCTCTCCCCGTTTGAATTTGCCACATTATTGGTTAGAGCGTTGTTGCTCGACCAATACAAATAGATTCCGTAAAGACTGTTAGAGTTTGCACTATTACTAGTTAGACTATTACTGCTTGAAGAGATTAAGTCAATGCCAAAACAGCTATTTGAATTTACACTGTTATTAGTCAAGTTGTTATTATTCGAATAATGCAATTGGATACCCCAAAAATTATTCAAAACGCTGTTGTCGGAAATATTACAGTAATCCGCGTGATCGAGATTTATCCCAGCGCCCTCAGTTGCTCCGCTCACTATAAATCCTCTCACATTTACATAATTAGCGGTTATCTCAAATACATGGTCATCCGGATTTGCAGCCTGAACAGTGGTTACCTCAGCCCCACTTTCTGATTGTATAGTCAGGGGGTCTTTGTTCACATTGATATTCTCTATGTAAGTGCCCGGATAAACAATGATGGTATCCCCAGAGCTTGCTGCATTGACGGCTTCCTGAATCCTAGTGAAATCAGCGCCCGGGTAATCAACAAGGTCATCATCGACATACCAGGTTCTCGGAACATCATAAAGAACATTCACACCCCTCGCCTCAAGTTGTGGTATGTACGTATTAAGAGAATCAGCACCCAGTGGATTGCCCCGAAGATCAATCATATCTCCTTCGCCAAGCCCCGTGTTTTGAACCAGAGTGCTAACGTCGTTTATCTGGTTACCTGAAAGAATCAAGGAATTCAGGCTCGTAAGGGTTGAAACCGCCGAGATGTCATCTACTTGGTTATCCGAGAGACACAGATCTGTTAGGCTGGTGAGGGTTGAAAGCGGCGAGATGTCGCTTATCTGGTTATCCGAAAGGCTCAGGTATGTCAGATTGATGAGAGTTGAAAGCGGCGCGATATTGCTTATCCGGTTATCGGTGAGGTCCAGACCTGTCAGGCCAGTGAGGGTTGAAAGCGGCGAGATGTCGTCTATCTGGTTCATATAAATGTACAGAACTCTCAGGCTGGTGAGGGTTGAAAGCGGCGAGATGTCGTTTATCTGGTTAGCCCCAATGTATAGCTCTGTCAGGCCAGTGAGGGTTGAAAGCGGCGAGATGTCGTCTATCTGGTTAGCCGCGAGGCTCAAGCGTGTCAGGCCAGTGAGGGTCGAAAGTGCCGAGATATCATTTATCTGGTTATCCACAAGCCATAGCTCTTTCAGACCAGTGAGGGTTGAAAGCGGCGAGATGTCACCTATCGGGTTACCAGTAAGGTCTAGGTACGTTAGGCCGGTGAGGGTTGAAAGCGGCGAGATGTCATTTATCTGGTTACACGAAAGGTCCAGGTGTGTCAGGCCAGTGAGGGGTGAAAGCGGCGAGATATCGTTTATCTGGTTATCGATAAGGTACAGATAGATTAGGCTAGTACAGTGCTCTAGTCCGGTGAGGTTGGAAATGCTCCTTGGCCCGGTAGACAAGTTGGTAAGCCTTTCCAGTTCTGAAGCGTAGATGGGACCCTCGGGTTTACTGATGGCTTGTCTGACGGCTGACTCAAGATTCGGGTCGGGAAAAGTTACAACCTGGTTAACAGGCGTGGTGGTGAAGTCCCATAGAGGCCCCGTGGTGGACGCACCATAGTCATCTGTAGCGACCACCTTCCAGTAATACTTGGTGTTGTAGGCCAGAGTCCCTAGGTCATATGTGGTTCCTGATTGATTGCTGGAAACCTGTGCCGGGCTTGAGCTAGTGCCAAAGTAAACATCATAGGTCACTGTATCTCCAGCATTGGGGTCTCCGCCACTCCAACTCAGGTCAGCGCTGATTGAGACGCCAGTGACATGGTTTGCAGGTGAAGGATTACTGGGTGTATTTGGTGGATTATTTTGCCCAGTAACCGTTGGCCCGAGGTACATATCAATGCCAGAAGGCAGGCGGACTGTTCCACCCTTGCCATCCTCGAAATAGAAGAAATAGTAGTGAGTCCCGCCCGCAGAGAGGTTCTTGGGCCCATACCGATAAGTGATATGCGAGTTTAAGCCAGAATACCAAGTCATAGTGTAAGCTACGCCGTCTATATAGACTTGCTTTACACTGGGGCTATCCCCGTCAGGGTCGAAGTAAGTAACATAATAGTAAAAGTTAGTTGACGGGGTAGCGTTAGAGGGATCAACATAGCCACTGGATAGCTGTGGAGGGTTATTTGAAGAGCAGTAGATATCCGCCTTGCCTGCCTTAATCTGTCCGGTGGTATCTTTCACCTCTGCCCATACTTCTTTACTCCCAGTTGTTGTAAAGGTCCATTCCTTCTTCTTGCTCGCAGCATCCCAGTACCCTGTCCAGTGGCTCTGAGAGGTACCCCAGCTAAGCCACTCCGTCCAGCTTCCAGTTGGATTCCCATCCTGGGCATCATCGCTGGAAAAACGAACTTGTGTTATTCCAAGGTCATCAGATGCAATAACGTATATATGGAAAGCATTGTTAACAGCCACCTCGGTTATTTGAGAACCAGTAGTCCTATCCAGAAGTTGAATTGAACAAGATGGTGGAGAATCAGCGCCTTCATAGACACGCATGGCGAAAAATGTATTGTTATAGGTGGAATCATAGTAGGTGAGCAAGGTCTTGTCAGCATTAAAACTCAAATCCCAGGGGTCGTTCATGTAATAGTTCCCAGGATAGTCAACCGCTCCTCCTTTGAAGCCGGTTACTAAGACAAAATGGGAGTCGAGAGAGGGGGTTGAGGGATAGGCATCAACGAGCACAACTACGAGACACCCTTGGTCTAGGTTCTGTTTTAAATCGGCCCACCAATCATTGTTGGTAGGCCAATCCGTAGGTTTTGATTTTGAGAGATCGTCCCTGTATTGGACCTTCCCGGAGCTATAATCAGCAGGCTTTTGCCAGTAAAGGTTGCCACCAGCAGCATAACCCTTGTTTGCGTTCAGCCACGAATTAAGCTGTTTAGGGTCGGTATCCACACCATAATACTTTAGAATCATGGCGGCGGATGTCATTGCACAGCCAATGGGATCAGGTTTTCCATCACCATTCACGTCCAAGGTTTCGCTGCCGATGGTTCCGCATGTTACGCCATTTTCATCTATGATGAGGTCATCTTTCCACCTCGAATCTCGTTGACTAAAGAACGGCACTGACGCAGCATTGACGGTGACTATCACTCCTCCGAACATTGTCCAAACCATCGCAAGCACAATTGCAATCCCAAAGATTTTGCTTACAACTTTACCTTTTTTCATTGCGATACCTCCCTTGTACACTCTCCTGTGTTTAACTTCAGTCTCGAGAAGTGCCGGACATGATGTTACCCTTCGCTATGCGCCAAACTGAACGAGGTGACAATTGAGAGAACCTTTCAACGAACGCTTGGTCGCCACCTCTCCATCCTTATGAGAACTATGAGAACTGGTACTATTGTACTATTATTCAGGCGATTGTCAATACACCTAACTTAACTTTTCTTACCGAACGGGGGCTTTTCCCTATTGCAGTGGTTGAATCCTTAATTCGATGTGAGGTTAACATGAATTGAGTAAATGAGTTACAATAAGTATTACTGATGTATTACATAAAGAATTTCGCGCCAGTGAAGTGTTTTGGCTTGCCAACCAATTTGTTAGCAAAATGTTAGCAAAAGACGATGATTCAGGTGGCGCGCCTAGAGGGATTTGAACCCACGACCCCCGGTTCCGAAGACCGGTGCTCTTGTCCGCTGAGCTATAGGCGCAAAAATAAATTGGGGTGAACGGTGGGATTTGAACCCACGATCTCCAGGGCCACAACCTGGCGCCTT
>Ga0187886_1003102_pt1 | contig 12658 bp, 15 predicted proteins | sample June2016WEW_20_1_FD_133001 | JGI IMG/M metagenome (GOLD analysis project Ga0187886, IMG submission 133001) | Peatland microbial communities from SPRUCE experiment site at the Marcell Experimental Forest, Minnesota, USA - June2016WEW_20_150 | ecosystem: Environmental > Terrestrial > Soil >...
CTCTTCGTTTATCGCCGATAACAAGTTTCCTCTGTGCTTATTCTCGATTATCTGGGCCTTGTCGCCCCCGCCGAGGAAATTTACCACATCCATGACGGTGACTACACCCATAAGCCTGTTTGTTCCAGGATCGGTCACAGGTAGGCGCCGAACTCGGTACTTGACCATCGTTTTGACTGCGCCCATGATGGTCATCGTGGGGGGTATTTGGACGACATCTCGCTTTGCCACCATCATAATGTCGCCGTCGTGCTGGGACAACTTGCTTTTGAAGTTGAGACTCCCACGGTCCGATTTGCCGCTAAAGTCACTTTGTGCTCTCTTCTGTCGTTTGTTTCCTCGTAGCATCGTTACGCCTACTATTAGATTACGGCTCGCACCAGGTCTTGCCGGTCGACTATGCCAATCAGCTTCGTATCTTCGACCACCGGCAGTCGTCCAATCGCATACTGCTTCATGAGATTCGCGGCTTCCCAGATGGACGAGTCCGACGCGACGGTGATAACGGGAGTCCTCATGACCTTTTCGACGGCAGGTGAATGAACCCTTCCGCCTCCTCTCTCATCCTCGCGCTCAAGCCTAATGTGGCCTGCTTTAAGAATATCTTGAAGCGTAACAATCCCGATAAGGCGCCTTTTCTTCACCACCGGGTAGCCTGAAAACCCATATTGTGCCATATTAAGCCATACCTTCGATACGGGGTCAGTCGCATCACAGGTTCGAACGGCGCTTGTCATCACCGCATCAATCGTGGTCTTCTTATCAAAACTCAAAGCGTTCAGCAATAATGCTGAGTCAATCACACCTATAATCGTGTAGTCTTCTTGCGATTTCACTACAGGAACATCGAAGCCCGTCGTCGCAAATATTCTTGCTACATCAAGCGGAGCAAAGTCAGAATTGGCGAGACCAGTCTCCCGGACGAAACCGATGACTGTGACGTCAGATTTCGTTGACGTCACTTTGATGATGTCGGTCAGTATCACCATACCCTTTACGCGGCCTTGACTGTCAACGACCGGCAGGCTCCGATGACCGTCTCGCATAAGCTGGCGGACGTGGGTAACGTAGGCGTCTTCACGAACCGTGACTGGGGGCGACATTAGCTGGAGCATCATCGAATGGTCTCCCAGCACGATTCGCATAAGATGCTACCATCAGTATATTCGAGTACGTCAGAAAACTCTCCGCAGATTTCGCAAACGCCGGATGAGGTAGAGCCGCGACACCTCGGACATTTGAGGCGCCCCCCCTCTTGTCGCAAGTCCTCTGAGAACTCTTCACACTCCTCGCACTCACCCTGCGTCATGATGACGTCCCGACGGTCGAGGACGCTCTCTCTATTCATCTCGATCAAATTGTCGAGAATCTGGTTAATTTCAGAAGAGACTTGTATGACGTCCGCATCGGTAATGATCCCTACGAGCTCATCTCCGTCGATCACAGGGAGACGACGTATCTTTTTCTGGGCCATCATAAGCACGGCTTCGTGGATATCATCGCTGCTTTTCGTTGTGATGAGTGGTTTTGACATGAGCTGTTCGAGCTTTATGGAACTTGGCTTTACGTTCTTGAAGATCACTTTTGCGACCATGTCGCTTTCGGTGACAATGCCTACTGGCCTCCCGTCTTTAACGATTATGACGCTGCCAACTCTGTTTTCCACCATTTTCTTTCCGGCTTGTGCAGCGCTCATATCGGGAGTTGCTGTCACAACAGTTCTCGTCATAACGTCTCTGACCGCTAACTTCGTCTCCATCAGTTCTCCCTCTTGAGATCAACCCTCCGCTGGTCAGTTGAGCCTCCCTTTGTCTCTTCAGCAATCAGGCGCAACGTCGCCTACGAAGTCACACAACAACGTTAGGCATTGGCCTAATCTTGCGTCCGTATACTTCAAAGCTTAGGTTACTGCTTTTAGTGATATATCTTCTGGTAACCGCAGACGCTTTGGCCCTGGTCACAATCTCAGCGCGCCAGCCGCCCCGAGAAGGAGGCGTAGCAACTATATATGACTTAATAAGACACTGAAAGTTTGAGATTCATATGCAAGTGCCTGTCGCTGACGTGAACAAGTTGCGGGCGGGGAGAGACGTAGATATGCCAAAAGGAACAACGAACGAGGATAAGGAAATAGAATTGCTACTTAATGACTTGAAAGATGAGAATCCCGATAAAAGGAAAATGGCGTGCTTGGCCCTCGGAAAAGCTAAGTCTGCCAGTGCGGTCGATCTTCTAATCGGAGCCCTCAGCGACGAGGAGATGATCGTTCGAGAGTGCGCGGCGGAAGCGCTAGGGGAGATTGGTGACCCGAAGGCGATAGATTCGCTTATCAACGCTCTAAAGGATAAAGAGTACTACGTTCGGCTTGAAGCTGCAACTGCGTTAGGGGGGATAGGCGATGCGAAAGCGTTGGAACCTCTCATCGAGGATATGAACGACGAGAATCAAATCGTTCGTCAAAAAGCTGCTCAAGCAATAGGTGAGATTTGCGGGCTCGGTGACGCTTGCGGGATTAACGAGGTGGAGTTCCTGCTCGAGGATCTCAAAGACCAGAGCAAGGGAGTTCGATGGAGAGCCTCCGATGCCTTAGTGAAAATCGGCTCCGCTTCTGTCGAACCCCTCATTTCGATGTTAGGCGATAAAGACCCAGATATTAAGATGAGGGCGGCAAAAAGCCTCGGAGAAATAGGTGACGAGCGCGCGGTCGAGCCACTAAGAAAGCTTCTCAAAGACAAGGATCCCGATGTCCGCGATGCGGCAGGGAAGGCGGCAGAGAGAATCAAACGACGAAAATAGTAACGAGTTGAGTCCGCGATGAGCGCGGCAGCGAGCCGCGCAGCAACGAAGATTGTAGTTCAGACACTCAGCCACACCACAGGAATGCCGTCGGCTGTGACGTTTAGAGAAAGTCCAAAAAAGTGTGCGCAATGAAAGACGAGCACGTTGTTCAAAGTCTGGATACCAACAGAAGCGACAGAATCCCACCAGGCCAACAGGAAACCGACAATTGGCCCGTGTTGCATTATGGCTCAATCCCTCGAGTTGACATATCCAAATGGTCGTTTGCTATCTCTGGATTAGTAGAAAAAGAGCAGAAGCTGAACTTCGAACAATTCAGCTCGCTTCCTCAAGCGAAAGTGTTTTCCGACATCCATTGCGTCACGGGGTGGTCAAAACTAAATAACTACTGGGAAGGGGTAAGCGCCCAAGTAATTACGGACCTTTCAACGGTACTTCCTGAAGCCAAGTTTGTTTTGATTCACGCTGAAAAAGGCTTTACAACTAATCTATCGTTGAATGATTTTCTCCAACCTGACGTGCTTTTTGCTATGAAGCATAATGGGGAGGCCCTTACCGCTGGACATGGTTACCCCGTTAGACTTATCGTTCCGCGCCTCTACTTTTGGAAGAGCGCTAAATGGGTGACCGGCGTCGAGTTTATGGCTAAAGACAGACGTGGATTCTGGGAATCGCACGGCTATCACAACCGGGGCGATCCGTGGCTGGAAGAGCGTTACAGCTATTAGCAGAACCGCGCGCACCCTCTTTTGAAACCTCGCGTTTCACACTTGAATCTATAATTAGAAAGAGCCCGTGGGGGTTTTTTATCACAGGGAATAAACTTATAACCTTTTTTTAGTATTGATAAGCAGATGAAAGTAGTAATTTCCGTTGGCGGGTCAGTCATCGCTCCTACGCTCTCGCAGGAAAAATTTTTGGAGTATTCTAAAGTCATCGAGGAGCTGGCAAAGGAAAACACCGTTCTTGTAGTGACCGGAGGGGGAAAGGCAGCTCGGGATTACATTCAAGCTGCCCGCTCTTTGGGGGCGAGCGAAGCGGTATGCGACCTTATTGGCATTGCCCTTTCGCGCGTCAACGCCCTGCTGCTGATATCAGCGTTGTCAAGTGCTGCATTTCAGGACATCCCGCACGATTACCGAGAAGCTGAAACGGCGATGTACTCACGCAAAGTGGTCGTTATGGGGGGCGTAGCTCCCGGACAGACAACAGATGCCGTATCAGCGATACTCTCTGAATATGTCCAGACCGATCTTCTCGTGATAGCAACATCAGTTGATGGCGTCTATACCGCTGATCCCTATATTGACAAGAATGCAAAGAAATTAGATGAAGTCACGACTGACGAGCTCGTCAAGATCGTCATGTCTGACGAGATGAAGGCCGGATCAAAATCCGTAATCGACCCGCTTGCAGCGAAGATTATCGAACGTTCCAAGATATCCGCAGTCGTCATCGACGGACGTGAGCCTCCAATCTTGCTCGATGTTATCGCGGGCAAAAGAGTTGGAACCAGGATAGTCCATTAGTCTGCTATAAGCCATAGAGCTCGCTGTTCATTCTCGGGATCAGTGCCATGATCACGCAGAGCTCAGTGAAGTGTGTCCTTTCGATTAGGCCCTTCGAGAGATAGCCGACTGCACCAATCTTTTGTCCTATTCGTTTTATCCCGGAAAGCTCTTCCATAATGTGGCCGACTTCTCGTCCTGCTTCAATTTGATCGAGCACTCTGGCCGGATAGGTAAATCCTGGAGAAGTACCGACCGTGTGCCGCGCTCCATCAAAGATCGAGCAGACCTGCACGTCGAGTTCGGCGCCAAAAACATCAAACAGACCGGATTCAATACCAACGCCAAAGTGCGCGTCTGAAACAGAGGCACAAGAACGTTCTGCTCGCTGGCGGGCGCCCATCACTACGTCATAACCTTTCGGCTGCGACGGGACGCCTGAATCGACGCCGTGCATAACGACTTCGACCTCTCCAAAAACTCTCGTGAACGTGTTATAAACTGCCTGTTTCTTCAACGGGTTGTGAGAACCGACAGCAACCTTCACAGAAGCACCCCGTGCGCGTCGATTTCACCATTGTGAATTCGGGTTGAGGATATCGGTTTTCCGTCTTGCGCGAGCACAAAATTGACACATGTAATCTTTATCGGTGCGAGTCCGCGCTGCGATCTGAGTGCGTTAATCTCTTTTGCTGTAGGAAGGGTATCAGGGGAGACAACGATATAGTCAAACGCCTGTTCTAGAGCTGGCCCGTAAGGATCATTAAGTGCCACGATCAGTGGATCAGCCCCAGTTAGCGCCTTTATATAACGGGTTACTGATTTTTTGCGGCTGTGGTAAGTGTTAACCACGTGGCCTTTTTTTCTTGCCATCTCATCTGAAACAAGGCCAATAATTACGTCGCCTAGTATGTAGGCCTTTTTCAGGAGCGCTTTATGGCCGTCGTGAAGCACGTCAAATGTCCCACCGATCGCGACGGAAGCCATAATCCTCGGTCATAGTTAGCAGGTATTTAATATATGGTACTAGGGTACTAGTTGCCTTTTTGGACGTTAAGACGGATCATCACGGGTACCAAAGAACTGAGAGGGAACTGATGAGAAGCAACTTTGAAGGTGTGTTCATTGCGCCGACTGCGACTGTGATCGGAAATGTAAGGATCGCTCCAGGTTCAAGTGTCTGGTTCGGCGCGGTTTTGAGGAGTGATATGGCTCTAATTCAAATCGGTCGAAATACGAGCGTTCAGGACAACGCGATCATCCACGTAAGTGAAGGGGTTGAGACCAGGGTCGGAGACCAGGTTACGATAGGACATGGGGCAATCGTCCACGGCGCACAAATCGAGGGCACCTGTTTGGTTGGAATCGGTGCGATCGTGCTCGACGGCGCAAAAGTAGGAGAGGGTTCCATCATCGGTGCAGGCACCGTAGTGACAGAAGGCACAGAAATACCAGGACATAGCCTTGTCTTAGGCGTTCCGGGAAAAGTTGTTAAGCCGGTAACCTCTGAGCAGCTTCGGTTCATAGAGGCCAATGCAAAAAGCTATGCTGCGTTGGCGCAGCGCTATCTGAGAGGCGAAAAGCAGTAACGACGAACTGAGACATCTAATCCTCACAGCGCATATGCACAGCGCTTAAATGCGCATTAGAATGCCTCGCGCCTGCAAATACTGTTTCAAAGAAGCTATGGATATCTCCTTGAAATGAAAAATGCTTGCTGCGAGACATGCATCTGCTTTTCCATAGACAAAACCATCATAGATATGCTCAGCTGTCCCGGCACCGCCAGAGGCAATTATCGGAAGGTCGATGGCCTCTGATATCGCCTTCGTGATAGGAATGTCATACCCGTCTTTTGTGCCATCTCTGTTCATGCTCGTAAGCATGATTTCGCCTGCGCCGAGCCGTTCACTCTGTATCGCCCACTCAATCGCATCGATGCCAGTCGGGGTTCTTCCCCCGTAGATCACCACCTCGTACCACGCCAGGGTGCCATCTTCGAGGGGTACCAGGTGCTGCCCTTTTTCGACGTCCGTATTACGCCTGCAATCTATGGCTAAAACAATGCACTGCGAACCAACCGTCTCAGCTGCGTGCGTGATGAAGTGTGGGTTCTTGACGGCAGCAGTGTTGATCGCTATCTTGTCTGCGCCAGACCGCAACGTCTCAATGACATCATTGAGAGTCCGTACGCCGCCACCGACACAAAATGGGATAAATACTTGATCCGCGGTATCTTTAACGATGTCGAGCATTGTCTTTCGATGCTCGTGTGAGGCGGTGATATCGAGGAAGATCAATTCGTCAGCGCCTTCTTGATCATAACGCTTAGCGAGCTCCACCGGGTCGCCAGCTTCTCTGAGCGAAACGAACTCAATTCCTTTTACAACTAGCGCCCTGTTGCCGTCGCCATATTTCACGTCAAGACAGGGGATGATCCGCTTTGTGAGCATCAGTGTGAGGTAGTGCTGCACTTATTTAAAGCACGTTGCACGCGTCGTGCTGGGGCAACCTAAAACCTCTGATGCGTGATCGTCGATCTCGAGCATTAGCTTTTTTAAGCTGACGATAAGCGCACAGCTGGCAAAAGCTACCTATAAATACAAACGCGTTAAGCGGAGTACTAAGCTTCGCGGCGTTTCAGGAAGTTGCCCACGAATATGAAGCAAAGTAAGGAGTTTGAGAAACCAGATTCGAGATCGCCCCACGTTCAGAGACTGGCGCAGGCGCTTGCAAAGAGGGTAGCCCTTGACGAAAAGGAACTCATAATCTTGCTTTCGCTCCTTGGGAACGCAAAGACTTCGAACGTGGAGCTGGCCGAACGTCTCGGCCTCAGCGATGGCAACGCTGCCGCTTACCATATCAAACGTCTTAAGACGCGAGCAGTTCTCACAAGATATACGATTCAAATCGATTGGCGGAAGGTCGGTTTTCCCGCAGATTTCTTCATTCTTGCTGAATCGGATGAAAAGGCGGCGCTGCTTGCGTTGGAAAGACACCTCGTCCTTCTTCAGGACTATTACGAAAAGCACTTTGGCAACGTGCTTTTGCTACCGACCACGTCCGGCTACGTACTGCTGAGGGACATAAGTCACTGTTACGGCGACAAAACGATGCTTGTAATCACCGGCAGGGGGACGAGCGATCTCGATATAGCCTTCTTTCGGGAGAACTACATAGCCCGAGCATTCGAGGACATACGAACGACGCTTATGACGACGCGATACAGAACTGTGGACAACTTCGTGATACAGAGCGATGCCCTCGAGACCTTACGCGCCATCTTCGAGGCGACAGGCGTATCTGAAGAAGAGATCAGTCGGATTAGAGAGCATCTTCAACCGATTGTCGATTAGCCGGTGTCTAAGTCCGCGCTGTGTCATCAAAGTGACTCGGCTAGTTCTTCTTGACGATCTGATAGGGAGATATCGGCGTGTGCATAATCCTTAGCTCGAGTGCCGCAGGAATTTTGTTCTTGCGAAGCAAGACACCCCGGGTTCACAAGAGATGACGGCTAAGTGACTAGCTAACAAAAACAGCGCTCACAAACAGGCTCACCATATTGGACATAACCAAGGCGGCATAAATCCATATACAAAGAGCTCAAAGAAAACAAGTCGCAGCTGCTCAGGGGCACAAATGGCAGTTAGAAACAGCGCTAGCTCGAAAAAACTGAACCTCTTCGACGTTACAAATCTCGTAATTGGCACTACCATAGGCGCGGATATCTACATTGTCTCGGCATTGACCAGTGCCTATCTCGGACCTGCAAGCCTCGTTGTTTTCATCGTTGCCGGGGTAATCGCGATACTTATAGCATTAAGCTTCGCAGAAGCCGCGGCTCTCGTTCCTCAGGTGGGGGGTGCGTTCGCATATGTATGCGAGGCTTGGGGGAACTTTGCCGGCTTTTTAGTGGGCTGGCCCCTCTGGATTGCCGAAGTTGCCGGGCTTGCCGTAATGCCGGTCGCGTTCGTGCGTTATCTTGCGTATTTCGTGCCCTCGCTCACGGTGCTTCAGGGCGACATCATAAAAATCGTTTTTGTCGCGGTTATCGCGTACATAAACCTGCGGGGGACAAAGGCCGCTGGACGGATCAATGATGTCCTTACCATCGCAAAATTAAGTCCACTACTGCTGTTGATCGTCGCAGGATTTATCTATTTGGTCGCTCACCCAGGCACAGCGGCTTCGAACCTTACACCATTTGCCCCGCTTGGTTTTAGCAATTTCGGACCAGCGCTGATCATCATTTTTTGGGCATATACGGGATTTGAACTGGCAGTCATCCCCTCTGGTGAAGTGGAGAATCCGACGAAGACCCTCCCGAAAGCGATGATCATTGGCATGGCAATTGTAACCTTTTTTTATATAGCCATAGGCTTCACGGCGCTCGCTGTGGTCAACTGGACGTCGCTCCAATTCGATCCCGCGCCCCTTGCCACAGCTGGCAGCGTCGTCCTGTCGTACACGCCGGCGCTAGCCCTTATCGGAGGTACGATACTTGGGCTGGGGGCGCTCATCTCAATTTCTGGGTTTGAGGAGTCTGCTACGCTAGCGACCGCCCGGCTATCCTATGCGATCTCATTGGAAGGACTATTTCCAAGGCTTTTCAGCCGAATTCATCCAAGGTTTGGTACCCCTTCCAATGCGATTATTATACAGTCCGCGATTGTATTATTCGCTGCATTAATTGGCGATTTAACGCAACTCATCATCTTTGCAGCGTTTAATCTTGCTTTTGTCTATGTGGCCACGTGTGCCGCCGTACTGACACTCCGAGGGAGGCAAAAAGATAGTGACCGCACTTACCTCGAACGGCTCACCGGGCCGGTAATCCCTGTTTCGGGCATTATCTTTAGCGTGTTCCTCATTTATGAATGCGGCATCAGCACCGTAGCATTCGGAATCGTGTCGATTCTGATTGGCATCCCGATCTATGTGCTTTATGCGCCGCGCACGGAGATAACGACTCTAAAGAGGGATTTCTATTCGACTGAAGCGATTCTTGCGAGGACCGTACATAGTAATCTAAATTTCATTAGACACCACCGCAAATAAATCTATTCGACTGAAGCGATTCTTGCGAGGAGCGCACGCACTGAAAAGGTTTTCTTAGGGTATCTGGTGTGGCTGGTTCGGAAGACTGCAGCACATCGATCCGAAGAATAGTTTGAACCGCTTTGACATTCGCTGGACGCGCGGGTAGCGACAACTTAGCTCTATTTTTGCCGCATCCGTCTTAATCGAGGCACAAATGCGATCGTGAGAACGACCGCTAGCACAAGCAGTAACAGGAGCGCTATGTCGGTATTGCTGTAGTCAAACAGTCCAAGGAAGTTTGTTGGAATCGGTTTGGCTCCGATGGTCGTGTAAAGCGGCTGGCTATAAAGCAACCCGCTCGAGGAATTGTTGTAGGTAACGTAAACGTTGTACGCGGCCCCTTTGGCGTCAGCTGGGACCGTTGGTGGCGATAGAACGCTAATCGACTCGCCTGCTCCGAGAGTCCAGTTGTAGCCGTCGTTCTGCACAACAGAAGTCGACGAATAGTTGGAGCCACCTTGACTCAGAATCTCTACGCCGTAAAGGCGGCCTGGCAGCGCGGCAGTTGAGTTGTGGAGTATCGCATACGGTGCTACCCGCACCTCTGCGTTTCCGAGATTGGTGATATCCCATGCGATCTTGTTTTGAGGGGATGGCATCTGTCGGACGGATGTTACGATGATTGGCCAATTACCTGTCGGTTTCGGTGGATAATCTTGTTGCAGTTTTGAAATGATCGTATCAAACCCTAGCCGCTGGTAGTCAGCGAGCGTCGCTCCCAATCCGAAGAATACGTTGAAGTGAGTGAAACCAACGTCGTTAGCATAGCTCCAGTCGAGAAGCGCCTTGTAGGTGTCGTAGTTGAGGTTGGCATTGTTGCTTTCCCACACACCCGCCGTTATGCCTTGTGGCTTCCCGAGGTTGTACGACGTCAGGGCCCCGCGCTGTATGCTCGAGATCTCAGAGGGATAATAAGTCTCCCACGACATTTCAGTTGTATACTGGTTTTTGTAATAGTCTTGCCACAAGCCACATTTGTCGCAGTTGAAAAAGGTAATCTTGTAGAAATAGTCCTTTAGCACATCAAAATCACCGCTTCGTCCCCCCTCTGTGGCAACGTTCCACCAACCAGCCTGTTTCCACATGCTAAAGGCTGCGTCGAACTGTTTGATGGGTGTGGACTTGTTGTTGCCGCCATTCCAAATCACGTACTCTATATCCAAGATGGGGTACATCCCCATCTCCTTTATTTTTTGCAACTCCTTGTCGTATGGGACCGCTTCAGCAGCTACGAGCACCACTGTCGTAAAGCCCCGGGCTTTAAAATACTCTATCGTACCATCTGAGAGTTGATTAGGCGCAAGCGATACGCGGTAGTCGAGCAGCGGCGTTGGCGCCGCGTCGGACGTGGCTAGCGCGGTTGTCGGGATCGTCGGTGTAGCCCCGGAAACAACGGGAAGAAGAATAGCAGGACATCCAATGAGCAGCACTAGGAGAAGAACGGCAAGCTTTTTGGTCATTGTTGTTCTACCTATAGCCGAGGTGTGGGTGAAATTAAAACAGGCCAGAATAAGTGTGCGCCCCTCATATCTGCGGGTTTGGTAGCTCTTGGTCGGCAAACATTCGTTGCGCTTGTACCTTTCTCTTGGCTATTTATAGTTACTCTCTAAATAGTTGCACGAACGTCATTTGGCTGCGACGTGCGGCGCGTTTTGACGCTGTGGACTCACGGCGCATCTGTGTCTCTTAGTCGAGCGCGAACAAAGTCACGTTCTGTCGCGCGCAACATCAGCGATCGAAACATCGGCTAAAAAAAGCTGACGCATCTACCGTCTGGTTCGGAAGCTTACGTGCTCTGCTCGGTGATCACAAACGTGGTTGCTCCCGTTTGAGACAAGTTTAGGGGGCCGATTTGTGCTTGGATCGTAGCGATTGCAATGCGCACCGTACTTGTTCCATTAACAAAGCTGAGCACAACGTCCGATCCTTTTTGGTAGGAGGTCGAGGTTTGATACCCTCTGTCTGCCATCTCTTTCTTGTAAAAATCAGCCACCTGCGTTGAAGAGCTTGTCGTTTGGTAAGTCGTTACTTTACCTTCAGTAGTGTTGACTGACGCTGTCTTCAACGAGGGCTGATATACAGGCACTCCGCTCGTATTGCTACCTTGCCCACCTGAGGGGGTTGTGGAGGTACAGCCCGATACGCAGGTGGCTAGGATAATCACCGCGAGTAGCGGCAGAATTGCATATTTGGTCTTCATTGTTTCTTCGCCTAGCTTCGCCCTTATCGCTTATACCAGTATCGCTCTTCTTGACCTCTCAGTTCGCTAGGAGTTTGACTAGTTGTCGCAAGAACGCGTTGTCTTAGGAACCTGCATATCACATATTGCACCGCTCCCAGCAACGAACAGCTTGGACTGAATTATTTCATCGCCAGCGCCTTTCCAATGCTCCACGCTTCTGCAAATCTCTCGCCCAGCTTCCAGTAACTCTTATCGGCCATGGTAAAGAGAAGCGGTTGTACTTTGCCGTAGTCCACAACACCGTTGGTAAGCACCGCTTCCTGAGCATAAGTGGCCACGATTTCGCCGATGAACACATCGTGCTTGGGGAAATCGACCACTTTCACCAGCTTGCACTCCATGCTTATAGGACACTCATCAATCAGAGGGGCCGTCTTGAGTTGGCCGTAGGACACGTTAAACAGATCTGCTTTGTCAACGTGCCTCCCTGAAACGAGGCCGCAGTAATCAGTCTCCTGCACCATCGCGGCAGAGGGCAAATTTATGCTGAATGTGCCGTTCTCTTTGATGCCCGCGTTAGTATAGTGGGCCTTTGCCATTCCCAAAGAGACGCTTCCTAGATCCATAATGCCGACGTGTGCGATCGTGATGAAGTTTGGCCTTCCTTGCACCGTTGCTCCGACGAGTGTCGTTGGCATTGGGTAAAGGCAATTTCTCGCTCCAAGCTCAATTTTCATTGTCTCATTCCTCCGAATTACGCTACACTGTCATGTGTTTGGCCATAAGGATATTGCCGCGTTTGTTCGTCTCTGGTGCCCGCCCGCCTAAAAGCGTAATGATCGTCTATGCGAGTTTGTACAGGCTGAAGACGTGAATCGCGATCATAAGAACGATTTGGATTGTACATTTCGTAGCTCACATCTGGGCAACCCACAGTTACCACGTTGCGAACGGTCGGTGTCGCCTTCACAGGTCGCATTAGTTTGAAAACTATGTTAAACATACTATTGTTCAAAGCAGGTCAGGAAAGATGCACGAAAAAAAACGAAGGAGAGATGGGAATGGAGCA
>Ga0187886_1003104_pt1 | contig 12654 bp, 11 predicted proteins | sample June2016WEW_20_1_FD_133001 | JGI IMG/M metagenome (GOLD analysis project Ga0187886, IMG submission 133001) | Peatland microbial communities from SPRUCE experiment site at the Marcell Experimental Forest, Minnesota, USA - June2016WEW_20_150 | ecosystem: Environmental > Terrestrial > Soil >...
CGGGATTTGTCCAGCAGCCAGTCTGAGTGCGGGGAAATGGGGGTACCTCTTGGCACTGCCGCCATGGTAGCGCGGGCGTCTCGCCCGTGTCGTGCGGCATCCCCAAATGGCAACGGGCGGGACGCCCGCGCTACTGTGACAGGACCTGTCGAGACCGCTGCGGGCCGTCTGTCGCTTGACGACAAATCTCTGCACTCGCTGAGATTGTTCGTTCAGATGTCCAATTCGTGTTAGGCCGTACATCGCCATGACATTACCTTCATTACCCGTTCTCGGCGCGATTTGGGGCGTGTCTGAACTTTGCTTGGCGGTGGCCTCGAAAGGTTCGAGGCTGGCCTCAGCCCGCCGCACTCGCACGTGTTTATGAGAGGGGTTCTGGTGATCGCCCATTGGTCGCTTGAAATTTGCATCCCGCTCTGTTAGTGCTGGCGCATCATGCGAATCTTGTTCATGGGCACTGCGGAGCTGGCCTGCCCATGTTTGGAGGCTGCGGCACATCTAGCAGGCCACGAAGTGGTCGGTGTCATCACGCAACCCGATCGGCCAAAGGGTCGTGATCTCAAGGCGGCGCCTCCGCCTGTCAAAGTCACCGCTGAAAAGTTGGGGCTGCCCGTCCATCAGCCTCTCAAGATGCGAGAGCCTGCGGCGATCAACTTGGTACGCGCCTGCAATCCCGATCTCATTGTCGTGGTCGCCTACGGACAGATCCTGCCGAAAACCGTGCTTGAAATTCCGCCGCACGGTTGCGTCAACGTCCACGCGTCCATGCTGCCGCGCTGGCGCGGTGCAGCGCCGATTCAATACGCCGTCTTCCATGGCGATCGCGAGACAGGTGTGACGACGATTTTCGTGGACGAGCACATGGACACGGGTGACATCATCCTCCAGCGAACAGAACCGATTCAGCCTGACGACACGAGCGCCACGCTGCACGATCGCTTGGCGAAGTTGGGTGCGACATTGCTCGTCGAAACCGTGCAACTGCTCTCGTCAGGCCGTGCGCCTCGCGTGAGGCAAGACGAAACGCAGGCAACCTACACCAAGAAACTGACCAAGGAGGATGGGCACATCGATTGGACGAAGCCTGCCGTTCGTATCGAACGCCAGATTCGCGCATTCGATCCGTGGCCCGGCGCCTATACATTCCTCGGCGACACGATGCTGAAGATCTGGAAAGCGGAGGTAGCTGCGCAAGAACAGGGCCTTCCAGGCCAGATCACGGGCGATCTCGTTGCGACGGGCGCAGGCGCGCTAAGTTTGCTGGAAGTTCAGCCTGCGGGTGGCAAGCGTATGAGCTTCAGTGCGTTCGCGCGCGGACAGAGGATCACCGGCGTTGTCTCTTTCCATTGAGCCGCCCTGCAATTGCTTGGCTGAATAATGCGAGCCGGACCGCGTCTAATCAGGCGGTGGTTTGGAAAGGAGCGTTCGATGAAAACGCGGTCAATCATTTTTCTCGGTGTCTTGGCGAGTGTCTTCACGTTCATGCCCGCCCGAGTGAGTGCTCAGCACGGTTACGGGGCCGGGCTTGCCATCCAGGCCGTCAGCGACTTCTATCAACCGCTGGCGCCATTCGGGAATTGGGTGCAAGTCCCGCAATACGGTTGGTGCTGGTATCCCGCCTCTGTCGCCAGCGACTGGCGACCGTACACCAACGGTCACTGGTTGTGGAGCGACGACGGTTGGCATTGGTCGAGCGACGAGCCGTGGGCGTGGGCTTGCTACCACTACGGCCGCTGGGTGTGGGATGCGTACTACGGCTGGCTGTGGGTGCCGGGAACGCAGTGGGCGCCGGCGTGGGTCTGCTGGCGCGAAGGAGATGACCACATCGGCTGGGCGCCGTTGCCGCCGCAATGCGATTTCGGACCGGACCACGATGTGATCTACGCCCAACAAGTGGTGTTCGCGCCGCAGGCGTTTGTGTTTGTCGAGCGCAGCCACTTCTGTGACCAGATCCGTCCGTCGATCCTGGTGATCAACAACACGACGATCATCAACAAGACCGTCAACATCACCAGGATCGTCCACGTGAACAACACGGTCATCAACCACGGGCCGAATCTGGAAGTCATTCGGCGGAGCAATCCAGGCAGGATCCAGGTGCTGAACGTCAGGCCCGAGCATCGATTGCCTCCTGACATGCAGGCACTCCGTCAACAGCATCAGGATCCACCGCCGCCCGTGATCGCCTACGGAAGCCGGGGCCAGGCAGACAGGAGAACAATCGTGCGGCCTATGCCCATCCAGTCTGACAGGGTCTCCGATGACCAACGAATCGACCGTCCTCCGCCACAGCGAATCGACCGCAGCCAGGTCCGGTTGGATGACCCGCCACCGGCAAGGAACTTGAAGTTGCGGCCGACCGATAATCGGCCAACGCCTGCTCCGTCTGACAACGTACCGAGCGCTCCGTACGTCCAACGAGTCGAGCACCCGCGCCCGCAACGAATCGAGCGTGACCCGGTACAGATCGCTGACCCGTCGCCGCGAATGATCCCGAGGCCGCGCCCGACCGATGACCGGCCAATCGCGATGCGGCCCCGCGCCGCAACGGCCCGCCGTCGTCCAGAATCAGCCGGCCGCTCTGACCACGCCAGTTCCGCCGCAAGCAGATTCCGGCAAAGGCAGGAGGACGGGCCATACTCAGAGCGATTAAGCCCGTGTCCTACGATTTTCAGTTTCCTCCTTCCGACGTTTGTTCGGCAAGGTTTCCCCTGTCAAAATAGGCTTGCCCTTTCCCAATTGAATGCGCAGCATTTGCAGTGATCATCAGCCACGGAGTGGCTCTAAACCAAATCAACCGGAAGGAGAACATGCTGTGAAGCGAAGCGCATCAACCTGTCGAGTCGTCCTGTTGCTCGTTTGTCTGACCGTGACCGCCAGAGCCCAGTGTCCAAACATTGTCGGGACGTGGACGGGAACGGTGAGTTTCGTAACGGAAACGACCGGTTACACTAGTGGTATAACTTCTACGCACGTTGTTGACCAGCAAGGTTGCCGTTTTAGAGGGTTCGAAGTGGGTACTATTGTAATCGGTCCTGGGGCCGGGGGCGTCGACACCAATAACTTTGTCGGCGTTCTGCAAAAGGTGAAAGGCAACACATTCGCCATCTCGGTACCGGGCAACACAGGGGGTATGAGTTCCGGGGTGTTGACGGTGAAAGGGAAGACCAAGAGGATAGGTCTCGTAGCTTTGAGGCCGGGGAACGAATCTCAAGAAAGCGTGGCGGCCATCGTCGATTTGGTTCAGGTCAGTCCTTCGCCCTAGCTGTCTTGCTGTTTGGCGCGCTGGGAGTACAATCTGCGGCTCATGGACACGGAGCCGCAAGAGAGCGCGTCGTGGCGGTTCGCACCGAGGTTGTCGTCACTGCTGACCGTTGGTTGGGTCGCGATTCTGGCGTTCTTCTTCCTGTTTCGCTACAACGGCTGGCTCATACCGGTGCAGATGGCCGCTCTCTTCCGTGAGACGTTGCCAGCACTCGCCATCGGACCGCACTTCGCAGAGTTTTGGCAAGCGCGTTTGGCTGACGGAGGTTGTGTTGCCGCGATTTTGGTGACGGCATTCGCGGTCGGCGCGGTGGCGATCGACCGTCTGACGCCGGAGAAAAACCTCCTGACAGCGCTGTTTTCGCTCGCGGTCGGGTTGTGGATTCTGTGCGTTTCAATCCTGCTGGTTGGTGCAGCTTCCGTTTCTGCGCTGCCGTGGGTTTTTCTGCTGGCGGGGTGTTGGCTGTTGCCAGCGCCGCGCAAGTTCTTTCACCGACCAACAATTGCGTCGGAAAGGCTGGATGGCTGGGCGAAGTTGATGTTGGCCTGCGTGATCGCGGCGGCGTTGCTGAATCTGCTGAGTGCGATGACGCCGCCGTTTGAGTACGACGCGCTGGAATACCACCTCGGCGCGCCCGCCGAGTATATCAAAGCGGGCCGGATTATCGCGCTGCCGCACAACTTCTACTCGAACATGCCGCAGTTGACGGAGATGCTGTACTTGCTGGCGTTGAAGATGTCATCGGGTGTCGCCGCGAAGTTGCTGCATTGGGCGTTCGGTGTGCTGAGCGCAGTGGCGGTGTACGCGGTGACGGCGCGGTTGTGGAAGAAGCAGATCGGTCTGACGGCGGCGGCGCTGTTTTACTGCATTCCCTTGATGCAGGACCTGAGTGAGACGGCGCGCATTGACCTGGCGACGACGTTCTTTGCCGTGCTGGCATTTGGCTGTTTGCTCGTCTGGCAACAGGAGCGAAGACCGGCGGTCGAACGTTGTGCGGGGTCGGGCCTTCGCCGCGCCGAAGCGGCTTCGTCCGCGCAGGCGGGAGACCCACGCACAACTTTGACGGCGTTTCACAGAAGTGCCACTACAACCGGCTTCTGGTTTTGCGCGGCGGCGCTGGCGGCGGGGACAGCGGTGGCGACGAAGTGGACAGCGGTGGCGGTCGTGGTGCTGCCGGCGCTTATCTTTCTCGTGGTGGCGACAAAGTCGTTCCGCCTGCCTTCCGTCTTCTGTCTTCTGTCTTCTGTCTTCGTCGTTCCCTGGCTCTTGAAAAACTGGTTGTTCATGGGCAACCCTGTCTATCCATTGTTCTATGGCGTGTTCCAGAGCCAGCACTGGGGCGCCGAGCAGGCTGCGCTCTTCGCGCAAAAACACTACGCGAGCTTCGGCTGGGATGGTTGGGCACAGTCTGTAGGTCTGATTTGGCAGTACTCGTTTAAGGAACCGTTTGCCGTGCCGTTGCTGCTGATGACCGCGCCTCTGATTCTGCTGCTGAGGAACGTGACGTCATCGGCGCGCCGCACGGGGTGGCTGTTTGTAGCGGCGTATGCAGGATGGTTCTTGCTTACGTTTCGACCGTGGCGATTTCTGTTTCCGACCTTTCCGTTGGCGGCGATGACAGGGGCGTATGCGTTGCACGTCGCAGCACGGGGAAGATTCGTCAGAATGATTGTGCGTACCGCCGTGACGGTGGTGGTGGCGGTCGGCTTGGCCGAGGAGGCGTCGGTTACGCTGGTGGACCAACAGGACTACAAACAACTCCCCCCGCAGATGGACTTCGTGCAATATGCGCTCGGGCAAGTCTCGCGTGAGGAGTTTGTTGAACGCATGGGTGGGGGGATGTTTGAACCGATTTTGTGGATGAATCGGCATCTGCCGTCGACAGCCAAAGTGCTCTACGTCGGCGAGGCGCGAGTGTACTACGCGCGCAATCCTGTGATCTGGAGCACGGCGTTTGACCAGCATGCGCTTTCGGAAATGTCGCGGGAAGCAGCCACAGCAGCGCAATGGTACAATCTGTTGCGTCAGCACGGAATTGCGTACATCTATATCAACAGCGTGGAGCTTGCGCGGCTGAGCAAGAGCTATGGTTTTTTGCGCGATGTCAATTGGCGAACGTTTTATGAGATGCTTCGGAAGCATGCAGAATTGGTCCACGAAACTGACCGAACCGCCGTCTACCAATTGAAGAACCCAACATGAAAGTCTGCCACGTCATCACGCGCTTGGTCGTCGGCGGCGCACAGGAAAACACGGTGGCCACCTGCATCGGGCTGCGCGCACTGGGCCACGACGTTGATCTCGTCATCGGCCCGCAGACGGGGCCGGAAGGTTCATTGTACGACGCGGTGCGCGCGGCGGGCGTACCGATTGTGATTGTGGACGAGTTGCGCCGTGAACCGAATCCGTGGCTCGATGTGCGCGCCTGCATTGCGTTGGCGCGTTTGTTTCGCGAGCGGCGCTATGAAATCGTTCACACACACAGCGGCAAGGCGGGGTTTATCGGACGGCTGGCGGCGAAGTGGGTTGGTGTGCCGATCATCGTGCACACAATTCACGGCCCGTCGTTTTATCGTTACCAGAACATCATCGGCAACTGGCTTTTCAAATGGGCGGAACAAGTCGCTGGCGGGTGGACGACTCAGTTTATTTCCGTCGCCGACGCCATGACAGAACAGTATCTGGCGGCGGGTATCGGCACGCCTTCGCAATACGTGACGATTTACAGCGGGATGAATGTCGATGCGTTTCTGCAAACGAAACCTGACCCAAGACTGCGCGCATCGTTGGGACTGTCGGACTCCGACCTTGTCGTCGGCAAGGTGGCGCGGCTGTTTCGACTCAAGGGTCACAAGTTTTTATTCGAAGCCGCGCCGCGGATCGTCAACGCCGTCCCGAACATGAAGTTTCTTTTGGTGGGCGACGGGATTTATCGAGAGAATTTCGAGCGGCTGGCGCGGCAGATGGGATTGCGGGACCGATTTGTCTTTGTCGGCTTGGTGCCGCCGAATGAAATCCCTCGTTACATGGCGTTAATGGATGTGCTGGTGCATTTGTCGTTGCGCGAGGGATTGCCGCGAACGTTGCCGCAAGCGCTGGCGAGCGGCAAACCTGTCGTGGCTTTCGACGTTGACGGGGCGCGGGAGGTCTGTCTGGATGGGCAGACGGGGTTTCTGATTCGCGCGGAAGATTCCATTGCGTTGGCGGATGCAGTGATTCAGTTGTTGCAAGACAAAGCGCTGGCGACTAGAATGGGCGAGCAGGGCAGAGAATTGGTGAAGGAGCGGTTTGCGGAGGCGCTGATGGTGCAGAAAATCGACGAACTCTACCGGCGACTCGCCTAGGCGCGGGCGTTGGGCTGACCATGCACTGGCTACTGGTTTATTTCTACGTCTTCGATGTGAGTTTCGCCCTGGCGTTGCTGCTGACGCCGCTGTTCAAGCGGCTATCCTTCCAATGGGGGTTTGTCGATCAACCTGATTCAGAACGGAAAATCCACACGCACCCGATGCCGTTGCTCGGCGGCGTGGCCGTCTTCAGCGCACTCGCCGCAAACGTGCTGCTCAATTACCTGTTCATTCTCCCACTCGCATCGAAGATCAACCTCCCGTTCGCTGCGCTGGCCGATTTACGGATTCACGTTGAGGGAGCCTTCTCGGTGTGGCCGAAGCTGGCGGTGGTACTGTTGGGCGGGCTACTGATGATTGAGCTCGGCGTGTACGACGACAAACACGATCTGAGGGCGCGGTCAAAACTGCTGGGGCAACTCCTCGTGGCGACGGTCGTATGGCTGGCGGGCATGCGCCTCTCGCTGTTCATGCAGAGCAAGATTGTGAGCTTCGCGTTGACGGTGCTCTGGATCGTGACCATCACGAACGCGATGAACTTTCTCGATAACATGGACGGCCTGTGTGCGGGAGTCGGATTGGTATGCTCGCTGTTGTTCGGATTCATCGCCGGTATCCAGCACCAGTATTTCGTCTGTTTGTTGTCCGTGGGGTTGGCGGGGGCGCTGCTTGGGTTTCTCCCGCACAACTTCAAACCGGCGAGCATTTTTCTCGGCGACGCTGGCAGCCATTTCATCGGCTACATGCTGGCCGTGCTGCCGATCATGGGAACGTTCTACAGGGCGGGAGAACCGACCTGGCTGCCGGTGTTGATCCCGCTGTTGGTGCTGGCGGTGCCGCTGTTCGATCTGGTGATGGTGATGTGGATCCGGTTGCAGCGCGGTCAACCGGTGCACGTCGGCGATGTCAATCATATCTCCCATCGCCTCGTGAGGATGGGCCTGCCGCAAAGCTGGGCGGTGACTCTCATCTACCTCATCACGCTCACGCTCGGCCTCGGCGCGACGGTCCTGCTGTGGGCGCAATGGACGGGCGCGCTCATCGTGATTGTCCAGGCCATCTGCATCCTCGCCATTGTTACATTGCTGGAACAACTCGGGGGCAAGTGAATTAGAGAATAGAGAATAGTTAGACGCGACCCCAATCCTATCCGACCCCTATCGTACCCTATCGTACTCCCCTGCGTCGTCACTTGCCACGTTCACTGCGACGGTGGATGAATCGGCGCGCGGCGATCGAGCCGGTGATTAGCCACCTGAAAGCGGAGCATCGGATGGAGCGGAATCGGCTGAAGGGCAAACAGGGCGATCAACTCAACGCCGTGTTGAGCGCTTGTGGCTTCAACCTGCGAAAGCTCCTGCGAGCTTTCTTTTGTCCCGATTGGCCGGCCATTCTGGCGGCCCTCCAACGTCTGATTCCAGTGCGCCCGTCACCCCAAATACGTTAAGAGGACTTTTTCAGGATCGACTACTTTATGTGGAGAGAAGTAAAAAAGGCACCTGCCGGAATGGCAGGTGCCCGTGTTTAAGAATGTTGCCGAGAATGGTTTCCTTTTAGGATACCAACCGCCTTCTGATGAGGCCTAACGCGGAAAGCGTTATACCGAGGAGAGCGACGGTAGAACCAGCATCCGGCACGGTTGATTCGCTGGTCGAGCTCAAGCGGAAGGTGTCGAACGTCCAAGCGCTGCTGCTACCTACATTTCCTGCGGGCGACCCTGTATCTACCTGTAGACGAATACCAAGGGAACCCCATGCGCTCGTGAGCGCAGAGGCGAACTGGCTGCTGATGTCCATGCTGATTACCTGACCGACCACCAGCCCCGCTGTGCTGAACGATCCCACAAACGTTGTAGGTGCGGCTTGGAAATCAGATATGTCCTCTAAATTGTTACCTTGGTAGGCATAGACATCAATCGTTCCAGTGAATGGCGTGTCGTTCGCCCCGGCGAATAATCCACCCGCTTTGAATACGTCGAACGTGACAAAAGCCGGTCCCGTTAACAAACCCGCGAGATTGTATTCCGACAATCCGCGAACGTTTTCAGTAAAAAAATTGCCGACTTCAGCTTTCCCGGCCGGATTGCCGAAGGCACCGCCAGTGTTAGAGTGATAATGAGTTCCAGTTGTCCCATAATCGCCTGCGGATGCTACGGCGTATGTAAAGCCTGGAGTGATGGTAGTCGCCTGCGATTGTTGGCACATAAAGCCTGAACTAAACAAGCCAGTCACGAGCACTGATAACAGAGTTTTTGATGTGGTTTTCATGTGAACGTATTAAGGCACAAGGGATGCCAATTTGATCGAAGGTCGCCATACAATAAACGCGTGTAATCCTAATACATTGTATTTGAGCGCATTACAACCGTGAATTATTCTGCTTATTTTCCGATGCACTCCCGGTTTTGACGATGAAAAGCGTAAGGATTTCCGACGCATGGATTCTGTATGATTGCAGTGAGTTTCGTAATGTATTGATTATTCGCAACATACCCATGGTAAACAACGGCGTAAACAATTCCGACAGTTTTTGACAGCGGTGGGAGAAGTTTAAGGCCAAGTCTCGACATCAGATCCTGCTGCAAAACCCCATTTTGCCAGAATGTCAGATCGCATTTCCAATGATTTACAAAAGCGATTTTTCCAAAACAGGGGGGTTTTGCAGCAGAATCGACATCAAACAGTTGGCAACATGACGCGGCGATTTCATCATCCGAAATGTTGTATGTTATCATTCTGGGTACGGTAGGTAGAGATTCTTCGGCCGGCCCTGATTCTCATCGGGACAAGCTCAGAATGACAAACTGGAGAATCGCGGCAGGAATGTTCACCCCGTTTCACGGGGCCGCTCCCACGAATGCTGGATTGGGCCGGTCGCGATTGGAAGCCGAGTCTGCGAGACATGCGAAGCAAATCGCTCCCACAACAACTCGGCAAACGGCGGCAAGCGGGACGCTTGCCCTACAATCCCAAGCCAATTCGCGTGGATTCGTGTCCATTCGCGGTCAAGCCAGTTGTTTTTTGCGCCCTCTTGCGCCTTCTTGCGGCCAACGTAGTTGTTCCCAGCGTTGACTGCTTTGCGGCAAGCTGCGAAGATGCCGCGCCGATGAAATTTTACGTTACGACGCCGATTTATTACGTCAACGATCGTCCGCACATCGGGCACGTGTACACGACGACGATTGCCGATATCATGGCGCGGTATCATCGGCTGTGCGGCGACGAGGTGTTTTTTCTAACGGGCACTGACGAGCACGCGGCCAAGGTGGTGGACGCGGCGGCGGAACGCAACTTGACGCCGTTGCAGTGGGCCGACAAGAACGCGCAGGAGTTTCAGGACACGTTCCGCAAGCTCGGCATCACGAACGACGATTTCATCCGCACCACGCAGGAGCGTCACAAATCGAAGGTGCAACAGTACGTCGGCGAGTTGATGAAGACCGGCGACGTTTACCTCGGCGAGTACGAGGGCTGGTACGACGTTGGTCAGGAGGAGTACATCCCGGACAACAAGGCGAAAGAATACGAGTACAAGTCGCCGGTGAATAGTCGCCCATTGGAGCGCAAGACCGAGAAGAATTACTTCTTTCGTCTGAGCCGTTATGCTGAGGCGTTGTTGAAGCGGATGGAAGAACAACCGGACTTCGTGCAACCGGACGAGCGTCGCAACGAGATGGTCAACCGCATCCGCGAGGGACTCAACGACGTGCCGATCTCCCGCATCAGCACGGGCGATTGGGGGATCAAGGTGCCGGGCGACGATCAGCACGTCATCTACGTGTGGATTGATGCGCTGATCAATTATCTTTCCACGGTGGACACGGACGACCGCCGGCATTGGTGGCCTGCCGACGTGCATCTGGTGGGCAAGGACATTCTCTGGTTTCACTCGGTGATCTGGCCGGCCCTGCTGCTGGCACTCAAGCGGCCACTGCCGCGGCAGGTGTATGCGCACGGCTGGTGGAAGAGTGAAGGCCAGAAGATGAGCAAGAGCCTCGGCAACTTTGTGGATCTTGAGAAGATTGATCAGTACGTCGCCGCGTTCGGGTTGGATGCATTCCGGTATTACCTCGCCAGCAACGGGCCGATGGGGATCAACGACAGCGATTTCGCCCACGCGAAATTCGTGGAGGTGTACAACGCCGACCTCGCGAACGATCTCGGCAATCTGATCAATCGCACGCTGTCGATGATCGCCCGTTACCGGTACGGCACGGTGCCGGCCGGCGAGACCGCGGATCTGCGAGCCGAAGCGACGACGATGGCGAAGGCGTATCAGGAAGCAATGGCGCGTCTCGACCTGCACGGCGCGTTGGAAGCATTGTGGCAGTTCATTTCCCGCGGCAACCGGTACGTCGAAGAGAGTGCACCGTGGAAGCTGGCCAAGGATCCGGCACAAACCTCCAGGCTCGATGCGGTGCTGTACAACCTGGCGGAGTCGGTCCGTCTGATTTCTGTTTTGGTGCCGCCCGTCATGCCAACCGTTTCCTTACAGATACGCGGCCAGCTTGGCGTGGAAGAAAAAACAGGACGGCTGGCGCAGGAAATCGAGTGGGGTGGACTCGCGGCCGGCACAAAAATCGGAGTGGTTTCTCCGTTGTTTCCAAAACGAACGTGATCCGGTTTCCTGATTCTCCCCGATTCCACATCATCGACGCCGGCAAAGTGATGCCGCGTTACGGCAGGGTCGCGCCGCGCCCGATTTACGTCTATCTGCCGGAGATGGCCGAGCACGATCATCGCAAGCGGTTTCCGGTGTTGTACTGCCAAGACGGTCAGAACATCTGGGACGATCCACACTGCTGTTTCGGTCACGGTGGTTGGTATCTGAATCAGATCGCTGACCAGTTGACGCGCGAAGGAAAAATCGAGCCGATCATTCTTGTCGGAATTCCAAACACCGATTTACGCGTGCGCGACTACACGCCGGGCAAAACCTACAATGACATTCTTGCGCACCCGTACGCGAATTTTGTGTGTGATGTCGTGAAGCGTTACGTGGACAAACATTTTCCCACAAAGAAAGATCGCAAGCACACGGCGCTGATGGGCTCATCACTCGGCGGACTGATTTCGCTGTGGATGGCACACAAACTTCCTGAGACGTTCAGCAAGGCAGCGTGTCTTTCCGGCGCGTTCGAGTTCAAGGATCGCAGCGGCCAATCGTTTCTGGATTTTCTCCGGCGATGCGGGGGACGGGACGTGCGAGTTTATTTGGACAGCGGCACGATCAAAGACGGCGCGCCGTTGACGCGAAAGGTGCGCGACATTTATCTGGCCTGCGGATGGAAGTTGGGCAAGAACCTGATGCATTTTGAAGAAAAGGGCGGCGACCACAGCGAGAGATACTGGCGCGGACGTGTCTGGCAGGCGTTGATTTTCCTGTTTGGCGAGCCGAGTAGAGCGAAGTAATCCCATCGGGAAGGTTTTCTAACAATCTTCACAAAAGGTATTGACACCCACCAAGGGTTGTGGCTGAATGTGGGGCGTTGTGGGGAACGGTGGTGACAGGAGGAACCACGACTCCCATGGTAAAGGCAATGACAAGAACGGTGTTCGTCGGCACGTATCGTCACGCGGTGGACGAGAAGAACCGGGTGGCGATACCGGCGAAATGGAGGGCGGCCGCGAGAGGCTCGCACGAATTTTACGTATTACCCGACCCGAAGAATTGTCTGGTCGTGTTGCCCGCATCGGCGATGAACAAGATGCTGGAACGCGCCGACGACATTTCGATTGGCGAATACAAGCGACGCGATGTGCTCCGTGTGATCGCGTCCCGGGCGCACGGCACACCTTGTGACAAACAAGGGCGAGTCGCGCTCACGGAAGGTTTGCTGAAGCACGCGGGCATCGAAAAAGAGGCCATCCTTGTCGGCGTGTTAACGCGATTTGAAATCTGGTCGCCCGGACGCTGGGCGGATGCCGACCGAAATGCCATGGAGAATTTTGCGGAAGCGGCGAAAGAATTGGGATTGTGAGGTGGCGGGATGAGCAGCGAAGGAATCATGAGTTTTCTGAGCTTGAACAGAAGCTTGACGAA
>Ga0187886_1003105_pt1 | contig 12654 bp, 11 predicted proteins | sample June2016WEW_20_1_FD_133001 | JGI IMG/M metagenome (GOLD analysis project Ga0187886, IMG submission 133001) | Peatland microbial communities from SPRUCE experiment site at the Marcell Experimental Forest, Minnesota, USA - June2016WEW_20_150 | ecosystem: Environmental > Terrestrial > Soil >...
ACGGCGCTCAAAGAGATGGTTGCTCCTGGGGCAGGCAGGGACAAAGTTATGGAAATCATCGACGAAGAGCTTGGGCACCTGGTTTTGCTGAAAATGCAGCTTGCGAATCTCGAAGAAAACTGATTATTAATTTTTAGTTATGAGTTTTAAGTGTTGAGTTATTTGACTAAAAACTAAAAACTCAAACCTCATAACTATGGAGGCAGAAAGATGAAGAAATACAGATGTCTTATGTGCAGTTATATTTATGACCCTGCTGCGGGCGACCCGGACAACGGCGTCGAGCCGGGGACGGCTTTCGAGAATTTGCCCGATAACTGGGTTTGTCCCGACTGCGGCGTCGGTAAAGACGAATTCGAGCCGATTAAGGACTAAAAAACATTACTCACCGCGGAGCACGCGACCCATAAGCCCCCAACTTTATGTTGGGGGTTTAACCCCCAGGATAAACCTGGGGGCTTTCGAAGCGGTCTCTGCGGTGAGTAGTTTGAGGATTGCCTGAAATGAGTGATATACGTCCGACGCTTTTGCAGGAAATAATTTGTGCGGAGCCGCAGTCGCCCCCGGTCGGACTGATTGTTTTCGGGGCGTCAGGCGACCTGACGAGCCGAAAACTATTGCCCAGCATATACGAGTTGTTCAGGCGTGAGCTGCTTAATGAGAATTTTTATTTTCTGGGCTGCGCCAGGAGCCGGCTTTCGGATGAGCAGTTCAGGACCGACGCCGCCGAAGCCATACGCGAAACGTTCAAAGGTGTTGACGCGGAAAACCTGACACGCTTTACGGAGAAATTGTATTACGTTGCGGGTAATTACGATGACGAGGCGTTTTATAAAGCAATTGCCGGCCGACTGACCGAGCTTGACCGCAGGCACAAAGTCGCCGGCAGCAGGATTTTTTATCTTGCCGTGCCGCCGGTTTTGTATGGGACGATAGTCGAGGGACTGGGAAGGGCCGGGCTTTCCTGTATCGGAAGACCCGAATGTGCAATGGTTCGGCTGGTAGTCGAAAAGCCGTTCGGAAGGAATTTACAAAGCGCCGTTGAGCTTAATCGAATCATACAGGAACATTTCGACGAAAAGCAGATATACCGTATCGACCATTACTTAGGCAAGGAAACGGTCCAGAATATCCTGATGTTTCGCTTTGCCAACGCGATATACGAACCGGTCTGGAACCGTAATTTTATCGACCATATTCAGATTACAATAGCCGAATCGGTAGGCGTCGAGCATCGCGGCGGCTATTACGACAAATCGGGGGCGCTGCGGGATATGTTCCAGAATCATATACTCAATATGCTTTCGCTTGTCGCGATGGAGGCGCCCGTCTCGTTCGAGGCGGACCGCGTCCGTGATGAAAAAGTCAAACTGTTACGCTGCATCAGGCCGGTAAATGAACAGAGCGTAAAAATCGATTTCGTCAGAGGTCAATATGCGGCCGGTATCGTAGAAGGCCAAAACGTCCCCGGCTATCTCGGCGAGCCGGATGTCGCCGCCGATTCGAAAACCGAGACATACGTCGCCGCGAGATTATTTGTCGATAACTGGAGATGGCAGGGGGTGCCGTTTTATCTCAGGACGGGCAAGCGCCTGGCTAAAAAGGATACCGAGATTGCCATTACATTCAAAAAGGTCCCGCATTCGATGTTCACTTCGATTGAGCTTATAGATTTGCCCGCAAATACGTTAGTTATGCAGATTCAGCCGCAGGAAGGGATTTCGCTTAGCTTCCAGGCCAAACGCCCCGGTTCCAAGGCCTGTATGGGGACATTGAGAATGCAGTTCAGCTACGCGGAGGTATTCGGGGGGCAGCCCCCTGAGGCGTATGAGCGTTTGCTTCTGGATTGTATGGCGGGCGACCAGACGCTTTTCACCAGGGAGGACAACGTCGAGGTTTCCTGGCGGCTGGTTGAACCTGTTCTGCAGGCGTGGGAAGACAAAATGATACAACCTCATATATATGAGGCGGGTGCGGAAAGTTTTCCGCAGGCCGACCGGCTTATCGAATCCGACGGCAGAAAATGGCGCAGTTCCTCAGAAATGTGATTTTTGGAGATACCGACAATGGACATATTTGACTTTGCAATGGAAAAAGAGCAGTTTGCCGAGCAATACTACCGCAAACTGTCCGAAAGCGCGCCGCACAAGGGGCTTGTCAGCATTTTCTCAATGCTTGCAGATGAGGAGCACGGCCATTGCGAGGTTATATCTAAAATGAAGCAGGGCACTCCCGCCGAGGTCGCCGACACGATACTGCTGACCAACGCCAAGACCATATTCGCCAAGATGAGGCAAAGCCGGGAAAAGTTCAAATTCGGCGACAGCCAGATTGATCTTTATAAAAAGGCGCAGGATATCGAGCAGGACAGTCGGTCATTCTATAGACAAAAGGCCAACGAGGCGCAAGACCCTCGGCAAAAGGCAATCTTCAATACGCTGGCAGAAGAGGAAAACAAGCATTACTTTCTGCTCGAAAACATTATTGAGTTTGTGTCCCGGCCGCAAACGTGGCTGGAAAACGCGGAATTTCATCATCTTGAACAGTATTAACTGATATGAATTCGCCTTGTATTACCGCTGTGGAAAAGCATCAGGAGCTAAAAACAGTTCTCGACGCGTTGTATGAAAAATACAACCGACGAGATCTTATCAAGCCGGACCCGTTGCAGTTTGTTTACGAATACTCGGAGCCGGCGGATATGGAAGTTGCCGGTTTTTTAGCGGCGTCGCTTGCATACGGCAGGGTCGAGCAGATTCAAACAAGCGTCCGCGATTTACTGGCAAAGATGGGCAAAAGTCCTTACGAATTTGTCCTGAATTTTAAGAATCGGGACCGGGCGAGACTCGCCGGTTTCAAGCACCGGTTCAATACCGGCGACGATATCGCTGATTTGCTTATGCTGCTTCAACAGGCAATTGCAAAAGCCGGCAGCATTGAAAAGTTTTTTTTGCAATTTTACGCTGATGCCGACGAGAATATCATTCCCGCCCTTTCCCGGTTTTGCGATTCACTTTTGAATATGAAAAGCGGCGAGGTATCGCAGAGTTTAAAGTTTCTGCTTGCAGGCCCCAATTTGGGTGGGGCGGCCAAACGGCTGAATATGTTTTTACGCTGGATGGTCCGCAAGGACGACGTTGACGCAGGGCTTTGGCGGGCAATCGACAAATCGAAGCTGATTGTGCCTGTCGATGTGCATATCGGCCGGCTTACAAGAATTCTCGGATTTCACACGCATAAAAACGTTTCGTTGAAAACCGCGGTCGAAATAACAAGGCGATTCGCTGAAATTGAGCCGGCTGACCCCGTGAAATACGACTTCTCACTTTCCCGAATCGGCATCGTTGAGGATTGCACGGGCAAAAAGCGAGCCGACTGCGAGATTTGTGAGCTGTTTAAGTTCTGTTTTCACAAATAGTCGGATGTATTTGTATGGAGTTACCTCAGCAGTTTGGTAGAATGAAAGCCATATCAGTCAGTTTGAAGGGACAAATATGAAGCGACAGATTGTCCTAATTGGTGAAATTATCATACTTACCTTTATGCCATTTGCCTTTGGTTCAGAGCAGTTAGGCAACGTGAATAATTTAGTCAAACTCGATGATTACCTGCAATACGCCTCGCGAAATTCCGCTAATTTGAAAGCTGCATTCGAACAATGGCGGGCGGCTTTGGAGGAGATACCGCAGGCAAAGGTGCTGCCCGACCCACAGGTTAAATACAACTACTGGACAAAGCAATCGGACCTGCAAATGAAGCAAACGGTTGAAGTTATGCAGATGTTCCCGTGGTTCGGTAAAATTGACGCCGGGGCCGAGGCGGCCGTAAAGAAAGCGGCAGCGGCGAAACAGAAATACGAGGCGGCGAGATTAGCGTTATTCAGGGAAGTCAAGGAGGCCTTTTACGAATTTGCTTATCTTGCCGGGGCGACCGATATTGCGGCAGAGAATCTTGAATTGTTCAAGCATTTCGAGGAGGTTGCACAGACAAAACATTTGACGGCGGAGGCGGGGCATCCGGACGTGATTCGGGCACAGGTTGAGATAGCGAAAATGGAGGATGTCTTGCGGGGATTGGAGCAATTGCGGGAGCCGACGGCCAGCCGGCTTAGGACGGCGCTGACACTGCCTGCCGATACGAATCTGTCCTGGCCCGGACGCGAAGATTTTAATGTGAATGAGCTGGATTACGAGCGATTAGTGAACCTCTTGAGACAGAAAAATCCCGAGCTGGCGGTGCTCAATTTTGAAGCATTAGCGGCCAAGTCCAAAATTGACCTTGCGGAGAAAAATTTTTATCCCGATATCGGAATCGGCGTTATGTATGAAAATATGGATAAACCCGGCAGAGACGGCGTCGCAATGGTTTTTCAGATGAATCTGCCATTGTGGCGGGGTAGCTACAGCGCGGGCGTCAGGCAGGCGCAGGCCCGAAAAGCGAGCATTGAGCAGGAGAGAATCAATACAGAAAACACACTTTTGACACAGGCATCGCAAGCGCATTACGGATACAGGGACAGCATTAGAAAGATACGCCTGTATCGAGATACGCTGATACCGAAGGGCACGGAGTTGTTACGGGTGTCGGAGGCGGCATATAGGGCGGGGACGATTGACTTTTTGTCTCTCATTGACGCACAGCGAATGCTGCTTGAGTACCATTTGTCGTATCAGCGGGCGCAAGCAGACAACAGGCAGAAACTGGCGGAATTAGAAATGTTAGCGGGAACGGAATTAAATTAGAAAGAGGTGCAAAATGAATATGAAGAAAATAGTAATGGTTGTGACGGTTTTAATGATTGGGCTGATTTGGACAGCCGGCTGTAAGAAGAAAGAGCAGACGCCCAAGTTGCCTACCGTTGAAGACGTTAACAAGCAAACGGCTGCCGGGGAGCAGACGATTTGCCCGGTGATGGAAGGCAACAAAATCGACAAGAACGTTTTTGTCGAATACAAGGGCAAGAAGGTTTATTTCTGCTGCGCAGTGTGCAAAGGGGAGTTCGAGAAAGACCCGGAGAAATATATAGCGAAGCTGCCGCAGTTTGCGAAATAAAAACTCACCGCATAGAACGCGGAGACCGCAGAGAAAAAAGAGGTAAAAATGAAGGCAAAGACGATAGTCGTTGGGTTGGTTATATTGTTGGTAGTTTTTGGCGCTGTCGCAGTTAAGTATTTCGTAGCTGGCGGAGAAGGAAAGGCGGGTTTAGTAAAAGATGTTTATTATTGCCCGATGCACCCGACTTATACGTCGGACAGGCCCGGCGACTGCCCGATATGCAATATGTCATTAGTGAAGCGAGCATCGGCGGCGGAGCAAAAGCCAGTTAAGTCAGTGGAAAGGAAGATTTTATATTATCGCAATCCGATGGACCCTACGGTTACGTCGCCTGTTCCTATGAAGGACTCGATGGGAATGGATTATGTGCCGGTATATGAGGAGGCGGCGCCGGCACAGGCGGTGGGCGTGCATATAAGTCCTGAAAAGCAGCAGCTTATCGGGGTGAAGAAAGCCAAAGTTGAAAAACGCAAGTTGTCGGGGCAAATTCTGACGGTGGGCAGGGTGGCATATGACCCGGCGTTGTTTACCGCACAGCAGGAATATTTACAGGCGATGAAAAGCAGTGGAACGATTCGCAGAGAAGAGGGTTATATCGAGCAGCAGTCGGCAAGCTTAATGCGTTCGATGAAACAGAAACTGCTGGCTATGGGGATGAGCGAGGAGGAAATTGCAGAAATGGAAAAGCGAGGCAGGCCTGAGCAGAGCTTGTATTTGCCGACAAGCGAGGACAAGGACGTTTGGGTGTATGTAACGATTTACGAATACGAGGCGGGGCTGGTAAAGACCGGCACGCCGGTAGAGGTGCGAGCGCTGGCGTATCCAGGGGAGGTTTTTGAGGGAAAGGTCATATCGGTTACACCGATACTTGAGGCGGCGACAAGGACGCTGAAGGTGCGGACCTTGGTCGTTAATCCCGACAACAAACTTAAGCTCGAAATGTTTGTAAACGTGGCGATAAATTATGACCTGGGTGAAAAATTAGCGTTGCCGGATGAGGCGGTGATGCACGCAGGGACGCGGGACATAGTTTTTATCGCCAGACCGGACGGTTATTTTGAGCCGAGGCAGGTAAAGTTAGGGCACAGGGCAAAGGGGTATTACGAGGTTTTGCAGGGGGTTGCGGAAAATGACGAGGTTGTTACGTCGGCCAATTTCCTGATTGACTCGGAATCGAAATTAAACGCAGTCCTGGGTCAAATGGGCGAACCAAACCAGCCGTCGATGGAACATGCGGGGCATCAATGATACCAAAAATAATAGAATGGTGTGGGAGGAACAGGTATATCGTCGTATTTTTTGCGCTCGCGGCGATACTTGGGGCGGTGTACTGCATTAAAAGGATACCGCTGGATGCGATACCTGATTTGTCGGATACGCAGGTGATAATATACTCGCAGTGGGACAGACCACCGGACATTGTTGACCAGCAGGTTACGTATCCGATTGTAACGGCGATGTTAGGCGCGCCGAGGGTCAAGGCGATAAGGGGGTTTTCGGATTTCGGCTTTTCATACGTTTATATAATTTTCGAGGACGGGACCGACATATACTGGGCACGCAGCCGGGTAGTGGAATATATGAGCAAGATTACTGCGGGCCTGCCGCAAGGGGTGCGAACTGAATTAGGGCCTGACGCGACAAGCGTGGGGTGGATTTATCAGTATGCGCTTGTCGATAAAACAGGTCAAAATGACCTTTCGGATTTGCGAAGTTTTCAGGACTGGTACTTGCGATACTGGCTGCAAAGCGTCAAGGGGGTGGCAGAGGTTGCGACAGTGGGGGGATTTCAGAGGCAATACCAGGTAAACGTCAATCCCAATGCGCTGCTTGCTTACAATATCCCGCTGACGAAAGTTGTCGAGGCGGTGAGGCAAAGCAATAACGACGTTGGGGCGCGTCTGATTGAGATGACGGGGACCGAGTATATGATTCGGGCCAGGGGATATATCAAGAAGCCGGCGGATTTGGAAAATACGGTAATCGGGACTGATGAGCGGGGGACGCCGATATTGATAAAAAGCGTGGCGGACGTTGTTTTGGGGCCTGATATAAGGCGGGGCATTGCCGACTTAGACGGGCAGGGCGATACGGTCGGCGGAATCGTGATAATGAGGCAGGGGGAAAATGCGCTAAATGTGATAAACCGTGTCAAGGGGAAAATCGAGGAGATTAAGCCGTCGCTGCCTAAGGGGGTTGAAATCGTAACCACATACGACCGCAGCGAGTTGATAAAGCGGTCAATCAGCACGCTGAAGGACAAGCTCATTGAGGAAATGATTATAGTCAGCTTTGTAATACTGCTTTTCCTGTGGCATTTTCCGTCGGCCATTATTCCGATTGTTACGATACCAATAGCGGTGGTTTTGTCGTTTATACCTATGTATGGGATGCGGCTGACGTCCAATATAATGTCGCTGTCGGGTATCGCGATATCGATAGGCGTGTTAGTTGACGGAGCGATTGTGGAGGTCGAGAATGCCTATAAGAAGCTGCAGTTATGGCAGGAGGGCGGTCGCAAGGGCGACTTTCACATTATCCGGCTGAATGCCCTGAAGGAGGTGGGGCCGTCGGTGTTCTTTTCGTTACTGGTGATAGCGGTTGCGTTTTTGCCGGTATTTACGCTTGTTGACCAGGAGGGGCGGTTGTTTAAGCCGCTTGCCTACAGCAAGAACTTTGCGATGGCGATTGCGGCGCTCTTGGCGATAACGCTTGACCCGGCAGTGAGGATGCTTTTCACGCGAATGGACTATAAGCATTTCAAGCCGAAGTGGCTGTCTTGGGTTTACAACGGCATTACGGTAGGTAAGTATTACCCTGAGGAGCGGCACCCGGTGAGCAGGGTATTATTTGCGATATATGAGCCGGCGTGCAATTTTGTTTTGGAGCATCGCAAGACGGTTATCATCAGTGCGATTGTGTTAGTGATTATTACCGTGCCGGTGTATTTCAAGTTGGGCTCTGAATTTATGCCGCCTTTGAATGAGGGGGATATTTTGTATATGCCTACGACGCTGCCGGGATTATCGGTTACAGAGGGGGCAAACCTGTTACAAATACAGGACAAGATTTTTATGACGTTTCAGGAGGTCGAGCGGGTGTTCGGCAAGGCCGGACGCGCAAATACATCGACGGACCCGGCGCCGTTTTCAATGATGGAAACGACGGTAGTTCTGCGGGATAAGCGTTACTGGCGAAAGGGAATGACCTGGGAAAAGCTGATTGAGGAAATGAACGACAAAATGCAGATACCGGGGGTTACCAATGCCTGGACTATGCCGATAAAGGCGAGAATCGATATGCTGTCAACGGGTGTTCGGACGCCGATTGGGATTAAAATTTTGGGGGCTGATTTGGGCGAGATTGAGAAAATCGGGACGCAATTGGAGCGGATTATAAAGCCGTTGAAAGGAACGAGAAGCGTTTACGCCGAGCGGGTATCGGGCGGGTATTTTGTGGATTTCGAGCTTAAGCGGGAGCAACTGGCCAGATACGGGCTTAGCATTCAGGACGCGGAAGAAATTATAATGAGCGCCATCGGCGGGGAGAACGTAACGACGGCAATACAGGGCACCGAGCGATACAGCGTCAACGTGCGATACGCCCGTGATTACCGGGACAATCTTGAAAAATTGCAGCGGGTGCTTGTGCCGACAGAGACGGGTGCGCAGCTCCCGTTAGGCGAGCTTGCGGAAATCAGGGTTACATTAGGGCCTGCGATGATACGCGAGGAGAACGGGATGCTTGCCGGCTACGTTTTTGTCGATACGGGCGAGACCGATATAGGCGGCTACGTGGCCAGGGCAAAGAAAGCGACGGCGGAGCAGTTACAGATGCCGGCGGGCTACGCTTTGCAGTGGAGCGGACAGTTCGAGAATATGCTGCGGGTGAGGAGCCGGCTGAAGGTCGTGGTGCCCCTTACGCTTTTGATTATTTTCATACTGCTTTATATGAACACCAAGAGCATCGTCAAGACGGGAATCGTGCTTTTGGCGGTGCCGTTTTCGCTGATAGGGGCGATATGGTTTTTATATATACTGGGTTACCACGTTTCAATCGCGGTGTGGGTGGGGATGATAGCGCTGATGGGTCTGGACGCGGAGACGGGGGTGTTTATGCTGCTGTTTCTGGATTTGTCATACAATGATATGGCTGCGCAGGGCAAGATGAGGAATTTCGCGGATTTGAAGGAGGCGATAATTCACGGGGCGGTGAAAAGGATTAGGCCCAAGATGATGACGGTGATGGCGATGTTTATGGGCCTGATGCCGATTATGTGGTCGATGGGGACCGGAGCGGACGTTATGAAACGCATAGCGGCACCGATGATTGGCGGAGTGCTGACCAGCTTCATATTGGAGCTATTGGTTTACCCGCCTTTGTATGCGATGTGGAGACAACGGGAAATCCACAGAGCTGAAAAAATAGTGTCAAGATAGTTCGAGGCCGGTGCAAAATGAATCAGCAGCAGTTGGAAAAATACAGTTCGGCGGCGACGCTTTCGGATATGGAGGTCTTTGTATTTCCGGAATTGTTCTATGCCCTGATTCTGGCCAATATAATGAGTCCGTTGGTCTGGAAGTGGCGGGAAATTGACTGTTTCAAAAAGCTCCAGGGCAAAGACAGCTACAAGAAATTATTGCGGCTGCGCCAGTTCATAATGGACGAATACGATTTTAATCTTGATTTGGAAACGTGGGGCCTGACAAGTAAGACAAAAGAAATGAAGCGGTTTGAGGCGTTTGTATCGCCGGAGGAAATCGCAAAAAGCAACGGCCTTTTCGGCTATGAGGGCGACAAGTATTATTTCGATGTCGATATCCGCAAACATTTTGGCCTTGATAAATACGACAGCGACGTGATTCCATACTGGAAAACCGAGACCGTCGAGGCAATGGAGGCGTTTACCCGAAAACCGAATTACACGAAAAGGGCGGGCGAGTGCGTGTCCCTGTCAACCCTGTATGCGACCGCGGCGTTTATTGTTTGCGGCATACCGCTGGAGGATATATACGCGATACTCACGCCGCTGCATTCGCAGAATTTCATCGACATACGCGACGGCGCCCTGACCAATAACCGCCGGCTTGTTACAAAAGCAATGTGGTTTAACGGCACAGCAATATCGTATAAGGCGCAGCGCGCCCTGCGAAATGAAAACGTAACAATCGTCGCTCACTCATCCGGTTACGTTCACTGCCTTTATAAGCAGGCAACGATGCCACCGCAGACATATCAGCATTTTGAAAAACAGCTTCGCTCGTATCTTTCCAGCGATTTGTCGGTGCTGATTTTTGCCAATTTCCTCAGGAGTAATCCCGCGTATCAGAAGTATTTTCAGCTTTGCCGGGACTGCCGGGGCAATCCGCAGTTTATCAAGGCCGAGGTCCTGTTTCATTACGAGCATGGCAGCGATTATCGCATTGCCAATGGGACGCACGATAAACTCTTGGCCGAGGTATCGGATGAAGATTTTGTCTCATACGAAATACCGGGCAGGGTCAGGTGTGATTTGGTATGTGAATTCCTGACGAAAAAGAAGATTGACGTCCGAACTGACGAGGGCAAAGCATTATTGAAAGAGTTTTTGCAGCCCATAATTCCCGGTGCGCAGCGATTTATTGATGAGCTTGCTGATTTTGTGCACGCTGAGCCGAAATTGCCGTCGCCGGACAGGGACTATGTCCCTGCCCCCAAAATAGAAATTGGCATTGACTGGTCAAGGGAGCAAATCATTGATTATTTGCAAAAGCTGCGTCCTGCAAGCGCCGTCGCGGACCTCGCGTTTTACGCTTATCGCGATATGGCAAGCTGCGACGGGACGCCGTTTATCAAGGCCGCCGTGGAGCGAAACCCGGTTTCGCTGGCAATGTCAGCCGACAAATCAGTTAAGGATGTATATGCTTGGCTTAACGGACTGGATAACGATTCAATATACGATGACAAGCGACTTAGCCAGCCCGATGAGGTCGCCAATTATCGCACGGGTGACGGTCTTGAGAAGGCATTGCTTCTGGCAAACGTTCTTCGGCAGAAAACACCAAAGGAAAATATAGAGATAAACGTCGATTCGAATGTGGTAGTTGTGAGATGCGCCGGTGAATACCGTTTTGGCTCGTCAAAGGGGCTAAAAAAGCGGGTTCGCATTTCTTCTGCCGGCGACATCGACATTTCGGATTAAGACAGCAAAAAAAGCGAGAAAAATTTTTATAAAAATGAACACTTTTGCGTTGACATCAGTATTGAATAGGACTATATTAGTCCTATAGTATTAGATAATGGTCAAATTATGGATATTATCAGGCGAAACACAGATTACGCGTTAAGGGCGGCAGTTGAGCTGGCCGATAGATTCGGCCGGGAGCCGGTTGCCACAAAACAGATAGCCGACCGGCGAAAAATTCCCTATCAGCTTGCCTGCAAGCTTCTTCAGCGATTGCATAATGCGGGCATAGTTAAAAGCACGATGGGGCCGGCGGGGGGGTTTACGCTTGGCAGGAATCCATCGAGAATTACCGTTCGGCAGGTGGTCGAGGCCGTCCAGGGGCCGGTCCGGTTCAGCCGATGCCTGGTTAGCAAAAGCTTTTGCGGCCTATCACGATGCTGCCCCGTCAATCCCGAACTTGGCCGGCTGCAAAATAAAATCAACACATTTTTGGACGGGCTGTCCCTGAGGCAGTTGTCGGGTGCACAAAATAAGAACAATCGCAAAAGGAGCAGAAAATGAAGGAAAAAACAGGAGAAGCAGCCGTGCTGGAAAGCTGCATGGCAAAACCGGCAACCCTCGAGGCGCTTATTGACTACGCCGACGACTCAATAGTCAGTAAAACCATAATCGACAAACCCGTCGGCACAATTACATTATTTGCGTTCGATAAGGGACAAAAGCTCAGCGAGCATACCGCCCCTTACGATGCGGTTGTGCAGATTATCGACGGCAGCGCCGACATTACCATCGGCGGCAAATCCTCAACCGTTTGCGCAGGGCAGATTATCGTTATGCCCGCCAATATCCCGCACGCCGTTGTCGCGAAGGAAAAATTCAAAATGATGCTCATTATGATTCGGGCTTGAAAGGAGATATTTTATGAATATGTTTTGTTATCAGTGTGAGCAGACCGCACAAGGCGCCGGCTGCACCAAATTCGGCAACTGCGGCAAAGACCCCCAGACCGCCGTGCTTCAGGACCTTCTGGTTTACGCCATCAAAGATATTTCCCGTTACGCTCATCGCGCAAGACAAATGGGTGCTGCCGATAAAGCCGTCAACGTTTTTACGGTTGAGGCGCTGTTCAGCACGCTTACTAATGTGGATTTTGACCCTACTCGTTTCCAGAAGTTTCTTAATGAGGCGGCCGCGATAAGGGAAAAGGCAAAATCCCTTTACGAAACCGCCTGCAAAAGGCAGGGTAAACAACCGGAACAATTTACCTGTGACGTTCAGTGGTGGACTAATCTTGATGACCTGAGCGCCCTGATTGAAAAAGGTCAGCTCGTCGGCATACAGGACAAAATCAATAAGCTTGGCCCCGACGTCGCCGGCCTGCAGGAATTGATTACCTACGGGCTTAAAGGCGCTGCCGCCTATACCGACCACGC
>Ga0187886_1003108_pt1 | contig 12635 bp, 12 predicted proteins | sample June2016WEW_20_1_FD_133001 | JGI IMG/M metagenome (GOLD analysis project Ga0187886, IMG submission 133001) | Peatland microbial communities from SPRUCE experiment site at the Marcell Experimental Forest, Minnesota, USA - June2016WEW_20_150 | ecosystem: Environmental > Terrestrial > Soil >...
AATGGGATTCCCAATTGTAAACCTCTATATCGATACCCATATCATCGCAGAGATGTGTCATGGAATTTTGATGGCCATTCAGGATCTGGATCGTTTTCAGGGGAAGTGGAGGCTTGACCTTGCAAGTGAGGGAGAGACCTTTCAGGGAGTCTCAAGAAATATGATTCGCTGTAAAAAAGAGGAAATCGTCCTCCGCGATGAAGAAGGAATTGTCTGCTCTCTCTTTCAAGGCCCGGATTTCAGAACGAAGGTCGATGCCTCAAGCAAGGATATAGTTGTCTATGTTTTCACAGCGCCAGGGATTGAAGAAGAGCATGTTTCTAAAGGATTACAGTTAGCCATCGAGATCTTGCAAAAATTTGGTAATGGAAAAGACCCTTGGTGGAAGGTCTTTAGATCGTAGCCAAATGTGGAATGCAGAATGCGGAATGCAGAATAAAAATTCCGAAATCCGCAATCCCTGCCTGCGGCAGGCAGGCGAATTCCGAATTGGGAAGAAAGGAGATTTCAATGCCAATCGTTCAGATCAGTTTGCTTCCAGGGAGAACTCCAGAGAAGAAGGAGGAACTCATTAAGAACGTTACCAATGCCATAGCCGATACCCTTCAGATTCCAAAAGAACGGGTTCACATTGTCCTTAATGAAGTTCCAAAAGAGAATATAGGTTCTGGCGGCGTTCCGCTTTCCAAAACACACCCGTAAATGGGTGAATGGAGTCCTGGAATAACGAATGAGATGTTATCAATTCATTAAGGGAGAGGTCTACTCAGCCTCTTCATTCGAGAAATAATCCCAAAAATCGAGCTTACCCCTGATCAATTCGCCGCTTTGTACTTGACATCCAAATAGATTAGGTCTAAGAAATAGTACAGATGAAAGAAACTGGAATGAACTGTCCAAATGGACATGGAAAAATGATGCTTAAGAAAGCAAAGAAACAAATTACTTTCCGGGGCGTTAATCTTATCGTCCCAATAGAGCAGTATGTATGCACGGTTTGTGGTATGGAGGCAGGAACGGTCAACCAGACGGCAGATATTCAGAAAGCGATTTCAGATGCCTATCGTAAAGCAGTGAGCTTGCTAACAGGGCAGGAAATTGTTGAGAAGAGAAAGAAGTTAAAATTGACACAGGAAGCTCTTGCCAAAAGGATGAATGTTGGGATTGCAAGCATCAAGAGGTGGGAAGGGGGCACCATTCAGAGCAAATCCATGGATCATGCCCTTCGTATTGCATTGAGAGGTGAAAATATTGGTGATCATTTCATGGGAAACAGGGATTTTTCAATCCCAAGGATAAAATTGGTACTGAAAGAGTTTGAATCTGTCCTTGGTAAGAAAATCCTTAAAAAAAATGACAAGATGCTCTTTGCAGCGAAGTACCTTTGGTATGCAGATATGGTGGCACACCGGGAAACAGGGGAAAGCATGACCGGTTCCACCTATGCTGCCCTCCCTTATGGACCTCAGCTGAATAATTATAAGGACCTGATAGATGACATCATAAAGGCTGATGAGTCAAAGGCAGAGCCTCTTAGCCCGGAAGAAAGAAGAATCATTACTCGAGTTGCATTAAAATTTCCTGAAGAGCGAATGGTATACGATGCCGCCCATAAAGAAAAAATCTGGAAGAAACAACCTAATAGTGCAATTATACCGTATACTAATTCAGCGGAGTTAATAGGGATTTAATAAAATTTTTAAGAAATTTCATACGAGAAAAACATGAGCACCTTTTACCCACGTCGAATCTTCATTTATGAAAAAATAAAAGATACTGAGATCGTTAAGAAAATTCTGTCTCAGTTTCCATCCGCAAAGATAGAATACATATCTAATCAGTCTCCGGCAACAATTAGGAAATGTGAACCCGCTTTCACAAATATTAATACAAAAAATAAAAACGCTGGTATTGTAGATATAGCGAAAAGCCTTCTGGTAATCGGGACTGCAATCCGTAGCCAATTTGTTGAGAAATTTAAGAATAAATTGGATTGTTTATGCCCAGAATTCTACTGCATCACTCCATTGAATAATGGATGTTATTACTCATGTATGTATTGCTACTTGCAAATGACCTATCGTGGTATCTTCCCATATATTAAGGTAAATGTAAACCTAGATGATCTCAAGAAGGCCATAGTGGATGTGGCAAGAAGGGAATGGAGTCGAAATTTCCGAAGGTCAAACTTCAACTGTGGAGAAAAACTTGACTCTCTATCATTCGATAATTATTTGGAGTTGACCAAGACTCTAGTGCCTTTCTTTGCTGAAACTTCAGAATTAGAGCATTCTACCTTACTTATGCTAACAAAAAGCGATAATGTAGATAATCTGATCGAAATAGCTAGGGAGAATCCAAGGCTAACGAAAAATACAGTTCTTTCTTGGAGTCTCAATTCGGAAGAGTTTTCAAAAAAATATGAGATAAGAAGTCCTTTGCCAGCAAAGAGATTATCCGCTGCGAGAAAGTGTCAGGATGTAGGATACACAATACGTTTAAGAATAGACCCTCTTTTGTTATTACCCAACTGGCAAGCTGGCTATAATGAATTGGTCCGAGATATATTCGAGACTTATAAACTAAAGCCGGAGATAATTACGTTGGGAACATTGAGATTTGAAACCGGCTTGGACTCATTAGCTAATGCACGGTTTAATAACCCAGAGCTATTCAATTACCATTTTATAGTGGAAGGACATGACAAGCACAGATATCGAGTTGAGGATAGGGTAGTGCTATATACCTATCTAATTGAGAAAATAAAGAGCTATTCTCAAAAAGAGGGGATTTCTACGCCCTTTATAGGATTATGCAAAGAAAAAAAAGAAGTTTGGCAAAAAGTGGGGCTAGACTTAACAGACTGTCACTGCAATTGTGTAAAGGATTGGCAAGTGAAGGATTGTTTTAAGGCCTGAGGAGTAGGATATGAGTATTAATAAGGTAACTAATGAACAAAGAGAACTCATCCTGAGGTATATAGGGATGGGATTGGATAAGGAAGAGATATCAAAAGCCGTTGGAGTCTCAAAAATGCAAGTTGCTGCTGTCTGTGCTCATAGAACAATGAAAACCTATAAGAAAAGCAAGTATATGGAGAGGGCCACTTTAATAACCCAGGATATTGCAAAACCTGTGCCTGAGACGGAGCTATATATATACGGTAAAAGTGCTGTCTTAATTGGGAGAGGGATAAACCTGAACGATAAAGTATATTGGGACCCCAATCCTGAATCGGGTATCGGAAACCCACACTTAATGATCATTGGAGAAAGTGGATATGGTAAAACTTACACCACCCAATGTTTGATAGCTGAACTTGCTCAAAAAAATATCCCTTCTGTTGTCCTTGACTATGGCCAAGGATTCTCCCTTGATACGGTTTCCAAAGTATTTTTGGAATCTGTAAATCCGATTGAGATTTTGGCTAGTGAAAGAGGGATAGATATTAATCCCCTTGAAATATTTGCTACTGATATAAATGGACCAATCAATGTTGTAGTACGAGTCTCTGATACATTTAATAGGATTTATAATATTGGTATCCAGCAAAATTCTGTTCTTCAGAATGCTATTCTAAAGAGCTTTGAAGAAAAAGGTATCCAAAAAGATAATAAAAATACATGGAGGAATGAGCCTCCTTTCTTATCCGATGTGAAAGAAAAGCTTGATGAAATGAGCAACCTTGATGGTTCTCCTGAGCAGAAGATTGCCGCAAAGCTGAAATCCCATATTTCAACATTTTTTATTTTCAATACATTTCGAAAAAACGGGGAAAGTATCTCATGGAAAAAAATAATAAAGAATGGAAACTCTATCTTCATTGTTCAACTGAAAGGACTTGAGGGAAAAACTAGCAAGGTAGTGACAGAATTTTTGTTATGGGATCTTTATAATTATCTTGTCTCAGAGGGCCCTATGCCACTAAGATTGTTCTGTGTTCTTGATGAGGCTCATAATTTGTCATTTGAGAAAGATTCACCTGTTGATAAGTTAGTAAGAGAAGGACGGAAATTTGGGCTCGGGCTAATTTTTGCCTCACAACAACCAGAGGATTTTAGTTCTACAGCTTATTCTAACACAGCAACAAAGCTAGTCTTTCAAATTCTTGATGATACGAAAAAAGTGTCAAAAAAATTGGCCTCAAAATGTAAAAACTTTTCCAACCCAGATCGGGTTTTAGAAACGATCTCAAAACTCCCTAGAGGGAGAGCGTTTTTTGTAACTCAAAATATAGGGTCAATTGTGGATGTTTTTAGTTTCGAGGAGAGAAGTAGTCTTCGGTCTAAAAAGTGAGGGGGAAACATGATAACAAGAAAACTTTTAGTTAGGGACGATGAATTTGAGAAGTTTGACATCACTGAGGACCAATTCGGTCCAGTGATGCTAAGTAGACTGGGTAAAGGTCTATATAAGAATCCTTTGCACTGCATTCGTGAATATATTCAAAATTCTGTAGATGGAATTAGTAAGTTTAATAGGGAATATCCAGAAGAAATAGATAGAATTATTAGAATTCAGGCCGAAGGCGACACTATAATATTTCATGACAATGGAATTGGTATGAACAAGGAAGACATACTTACCGCTATCAGTTTCGGGGTCTCTCGAAAAGATAGAAAGTATGATGTAGGTTTTTTGGGGATCGGTATTTTTTCAGGAGCTTCTATCGCAGATAGGTTGCGAATATACACTTCTAAAATAAATGAAGCGAAGGCATTGGTGTTTGAAATTGATTTCAAATATATTGAGGAAAAATATAAAGAGTACACAAGTGGCCTGAAACTATTAAAGGATGCAACTCAATTTCAAGAACTAGATGAAGATAAAAATAAGCACTATTGTGAATCTACCCTTTATGTAAATGAAGAATATAGACGTTTTCTTAAAGATGATTCAGGAATCAGGAGATATATCTCGAATGTTTGTCCTGTAGACTTCCAAAATGATTTTGAGCACAGAGACGATGTTTTTAACTTTTTTGAAAAATACGGAATAGAAAACCAAGTTTTTGATATTCGCTTGAATAAGATAGCCGTCTATCGGCCTTTCCCTACCGGAGTAAAAAAGCCTGTGTTTAAAGAAGTGATACACAAAGGACAGAGATTGGCTAGATTATGGTACTGCGAAAATAAAGAGAAAAGTTTTATTCAAGGAAAAGATAAAGAAAACGAAGATGATATAAGATGCATAACTTATAGGTGGTGGAATTTCTTGATAGATGATCCTGAGAGGCGAGATTATGCCGCAAGAGAGTTATTCGGAAGAAGGGCAGATTTGATGAAAAATTATTTCGGAGACATTCATATATTTGCCTTAGAGGACATTGAACCTGATTTGGAAAGGACAGGATTCAGGTATACGGACACATATAAACAACTTAAGAATGCTTTGAAAGATAAAAATAATCCTGGGGAGATACAATCACTTTTTAGGGAGGCGTTTACAGGGTCAAAAATAAATATAACGATGAAGGAAGTTGAAAAAGGCAACGAAATTATTAATGAAATTGGAAAAGCAAACCCCCCGAAGGACCTCGAAGAGGCTTTTAAAAGAAAGTTCAAGATAGAAGAGCAGACTAAAAAGATAATAAAAAGGACCAAAGGAATTGAAAAAAAACTTACAACTCCGGAAAAGCAAAAAGTAGAAAAAACCAAAATAGAATTAGAGAATAAGAAGAAAGAAATAGAAAAGCATATTGATGAGTTACAAACGGATAAGGCCAAACCTAAGGTAATACGTTTTAATCCTAATATTGATATAAAATTTGGAAAGGTATTAATTATTCTTAAAAAACACTTAGAGAATCATCCTACCCTTTATAATGCTATCATTAAAGATTTAGAAACATTGGTTAGAGGTTAAAAAGATGTTAGATGTTTTTACTGGAGGTCCAATTAAAGATAAAATAAGGAGGGAGTTGGATGCTCCACTTATTAAAAAGACCAGTAAAGATGGAAAAGAAAAGTTGTCATATTTCGGCTTATCTGGTCCATTACTATATGACATTATCGAATGGCAAGATTACCTAAAAGACTTTACTGTAGTAGAGGAAAGTTACACTGGACGAAGAGAAAGGAGTAAAGAAAGGAACCGGCAAGAATTGCTTTTAAAGACTTCTTTTATTGTAGATTTGCAAGATTCTAAAGGCGTGATCAATGATTTTCTTACTTTGTTATATGGAGACATCGACAGAGATATCATTCTAAAGGGCAAAGGAGATTTTGATAAGGAATTACCCAAAAAATATTTTGGGCTCATTTATCTAGACTACTATGGCGGTATCTTCAAAGCCAAATACAGAGAAGATGCAATCAAGAAATTTATTTACAATCAGAAGGAAATTTCTGAGAAGGATCGAGATTACGTTCTACTAATTACAGTCGAAAATTTGGATAGAGGAAAGAAAGAAAAAAGTACATTAATTAGTGAAATATTGGATAATTTAGAGTTGACCCGAGTAGACAGCGAATGTCTAAAAACTTTCAAGAGATACATATCCAGTTGCAGTTACGGATTACTGCAAAAAATATATGTCCCCATCCAAATTTATTTGTATATAAAGTCTTGCGGAGATGAGATAAGGTGTTCTGACCCTGTTATCTACCGTGAGGAAAAGATTGGCAGCTTGCAGACCGCCGAGATGCTTCATTTTAGATTTGTCATTTCTATTAAAAAAAATAGAAAGACGGCCTCTCCTATGATTAAAGATATAATAGATATCTATAATCTAAACCTTTTAACTGTGGAAGAAGGTAAAATTGTTCCTTGCAGGGAGCAAACTCCAAAGCTATTTCTGAAAAAGGAAAAAGGTGCGAAAGAATATTCTACTTGTTGAACCAGCATATAATAATCCTTATCCGCCGTTGGGTTTAATGAAAATTTCAACCTGGCATAAGAAGAAGGGGGATGAGGTTCAGCTTATCAAGGATTCCCTCCACAATGATGCCCTCGATCGTTTTGAGGAAAATGAAAGATGTTACAAAAAACTTAAAGAACATTACGATATTATTTATATAACCAGTTTATTTACATACCAAGCTCAGTACGTCATTCAATGCATAAGATACTATAAAAATAAATTCCCCGATGCTCGAATAAGAGTAGGTGGAATTATGGCAACTCTCATACCAGAATATATTAAAAAGAAAACCGGTGTGGAGCCCCATGTTGGTCTCCTCCGAGGGGCCGAAAATTGTTCTCCAGACTATTCTTGGTATCCCAATTTACCTCATTCGATCACGTTTACGAGCAGAGGGTGTCCCAATAGATGTCCATTCTGTGCCGTGAGAAAGCATGAGCCTAAGTTTATTGTGAAAGAGAATTGGGTAGATGACATAGATATAACTAAAACGGGGATAATATTTTGGGATAACAATTGGCTTGCATCACCCAACTTTGAAAAAGATGTTGAGAGACTGAAGAAATTTCGGGAAGAAGCTGGAATAACGGGGATTGATTTTAATCAGGGGCTAGATTGCAGATTAATGGATGAAGAGAAAGTTAAACTCCTTAGTCAAATAAAAGTCAAACCATTGAGACTCGCATTTGATAATACTTCAGAAGATGGACATATACAAAAGGCAATAAAGTTAGCTCAAAAATATGGATTCAAGGATATTAGCGTTTACGTATTATACAACTGTGAAGACAATCATGATACGCCAGAATACTTTTACTATAGAATCAATGAAATCACCAAGATAGGAGCATGGGCATATCCGATGCGTTACCGCCCCGTCACCAGCATTAATGGGCAATATGTATCAGATAAATGGGATAATAAATTACTTAGAGCTTTAAAATTGTCTCTCATGTTTTATTATACAAAAGGAATGATCACAGAAAATCCTGAAGCATTTAAGAAGATTTATGGAGACAATGCTCAACAGTTCAAAGAAAAATTATACAAAATATATGAAGGTGACAAATCGAGGAGGAGATAGGAATTTTAAGGTGCCCCTCAAAAAATAATAGGATAGAGGTTAACGTGTGAACTTTGATGAATATTTTTCCAATTGCTCAAAAGAATATTTAAATTCCATAGACTCCTCTCTCTATGACGGAATCACAGAGGTCATAACAAAACTTCCAAAAAGACAAAAGCAAGAAGAAATCAATAATGATTTATTCTGGCTTCTGATTGATAAGGGTTGGTCATTTGACACCCTTGCTGGTATTTCTGAGAATCCTCCACCACAATTTAAAACCCTAGAGATCACAAAGTCAATGGCAAGGAAAGACAACAAGCGTTTCCTTTGCGAGACATCAACCACTTTAGATGCTCAGTGGCATAGTGATTTTGCGAAATTATTCAATTCTAGCCTTGTGCAAATTGAGGCTCAATTTGGCAAGGTTGAATCAATGTTTAAGGATTTCTGTGGTTTTAGGATTGCGAAATATGAGAGGAGATTGGCATTGGGGGTAGAAATAGTTCTATGTGAACCGTACAAATACTTCTCTCATAGAATGAAGGCTATCGGTGGAATGGCATATTTCGATATCGCAGAGAAAACCTTACCAGCAATTGGTTTAAATTGTCCAATATGGCTGGTTGGAATAAGGGAATAATAGGATTATTAGGCTATCCAAAGTGCTTTACGACAGGTGTTACGCCTTGAAATGCGAATTATGATGTCATCGATGAAAGATTGGTCCTGCCGAGGGAGCGGAGATTAAGACTTGGCGAACCTCTTTAGGGATTTATCAAAGCACCTTTCTGAACGTCATGAAGATTTTCTAACGAACTCTTTCGTCTATCTTCTTAATTACCTCCTCGAGACTGAAAAATCATTGGCCATTGGACTTCTCAATTTTATCTCTGTGAAAAATTCTGAGTTCACATTTAAGGAACGCGAAGAAGTCGTTATTACAACCCAAAAGCCTACCGAGGAGGGAGTTCCTGATATCGAAATAAGATCTAATGATAAATGCATATATGTCGAGGTCAAACATGATTCTGGTTTAGGAGAGAAGCAGATTGAAAGGTATAGGAAAGCGCTGGGGGATGAGCGTGCCGCCATTAAAAAGATAGTTTTGCTAACGAGATTTAGCGTAGATTTTGAGGAGACTAACCAAAAGAGGGCACCTGACAAGCATATTAGGTGGTATCAAATCCATAAATACCTTGAAGGGTTCAAGCCAAAGAATGAAATTGCGAAATTCTTGGTTAACCAATTTATTGAATTTCTGGAGGGCAAACAAATGGTAATCCAAAAGATTAGCTGGGAATATTCTAATGGCATCAGAGCATTCTTGAATCTCGTGGACATGATTGGGGTAGCTATTGAAGAGCTAGGCATTAAGACATATTCGAAGAGTGCAGCATGGGAATGGAGAGGTTACTATTTAGAAAACAAGGATGAGTTTTGCGGAATATATTATGTTGAACCAGACTCAGTCTACATATTCATCTATGCTCCGAATCTTAAGCCCCATGACAAGAATTTTCCCTACGCTTATTACGAGGAGGATAACGGAGTCTATTTTGAACTATCACTTGAAGATACCCATTTCTTCGCTCTGCAGAAAGACGAACAGCTCGATATACTGAAGGAGTTTATATCAACCTGTCACACCGAGGCCAAAAGACTGAAAAAGAGCTAAGCGTGAGGTTTCACCTATAATTGAAAAACAGGGACACATCGTGAAGAGCCATCGATATCAGGCCTACAGAATTGACAGGAACATAAGCAGAGGGAGGGAAGATCCCAAATCAGAAATTGTTAAAAGTGGTTGAATAACTTGATTCATTTCAATGGGATGATAACTTCCCTTTCACATTGATGCTAAATGAAAAAGAGAATCCAATCTTCAGAAGTTATTATATTGGGGGCTGGAGCATCTGCAAATTTTAGACCTGCAAGTTATCCGTTCGATAAGACTTTGATTCCATTCCCAATGGCCGAAGATTTTTTCCAAAGGGCTATTGAATATGGTGTCCTGAAAGAACGTAATTTCTTGGGACAACCAATGCATAGACCTTTGTTAGATTTTATAGAAAAAAGCTTCCACTTGTCATTTGAGGGGCTGAAGGTAAATAAGCTGAGCATTGAGAAGGTTTATGCGGAATTGGATAAATTCATCATACAGATAGACGAATCAAAAAATCTTTCCAACAAAGAAGTGGATTTATATCTAGCCAAGATAGATCTCACGAAACTTATTGAAGAACTTCTCGGCAAACTATCTCGGCATTATGGTGGTTGCGAATATCATGCTATCTTGGCCGGACACGTTGTTGAAAATGAAAGTGTTGTTATATCGTTTAATTGGGATACTCTGATAGACGGGGCTCTCTACAATACGAAAAGATGGTTTTACGAGACGGGATATGGAATCGAATTCAAGAGGGTCTATTTTAATAAAGAGGAAATTCTAGATGAGAAGAAGGAATCAAAGGGATTACTTCTAAAACCCCATGGTTCAATAAACTGGTTTCGGTATCAAGATTTGTATTGGAGCGACAGGGATGGGTTTACTGGGGAACCTGTCTCCGATGAGGAGGCGGCAGGGACTTATCTGTTCGAATTTGTCAGAACAAAGCCGCCACGTACACACCCAGCACATATGAGGCTCTATTTAGGGAAAGACTTCAAGCCTCCCCTCAAAAAGCCTGCTGAAATTAATATTATTCCACCAATTCCACCCGGTCAAAAAAGCACACTTGAGGAACGTCCCGCTTTCAAAACTATCTGGAATAGGACTCATCTTGTGATTAAGAATGCCAAAAGGATAATTGCTATTGGGTATGCTCTCAAAGAACCAAGCATTAGATTGAGATTTAAAAAGTTTAGGAGAGAATCTAATAAACCATTATTACTCACCCTTGTAAACAAATGCGCGATTGACCCTGAATTCGTGAAGCATTACAGAGAAATATTTAATCCAGATAAGATCGACCTATTTCATTCGTTTGAGGAATTCTGTAACGCTATCAGACTTTAAATGAATTATCAGGTTGCGGCCATCCATAAAAAAGTTTGGGTTATCAAGTAAAAAATATCCCTTTCGGTCAAAGGAATAACTTGGCCCAGGGGGGATGCACTTTTTTTGATTGAAGGTGCTCATTAGGAGATGAGAGTTAAGAATGGATGAGGGGGACGTCCATAAAATTATAAAAATCCTTTAAAGGATTTGGTGTCATCCAAAAAAAGTTGGCGGTGCTCTGATCGCATAGTGCATAGATCATCGCGCATCGGGAAAAAACATTTCCCGTATAGCAGAGAGTAGTGTATTAAAAGGGAGTGTATTCAAGCGAAGGCGGGGGAGAAGGAATGAAAAACCGTAGAAAAAAGAATAATAGGCTTCTGGCATATCAAGCTAAGGAGGTTTTTAAGGAAGCTGTCGCTGAAGCGATCGCTGAACATCGGCGCAACGAAGTTCCTATTGCCATCTTTCGGGACGAGAAAGTGATTCGTATACCTGCTGATGAGATTATGGTTCGTGATTCGCAGGATGAGTATACAGTCTCAAAGAAGTAGAAGTAAAGGGTTCTATTTTAGATAAGGAGTTCGAACAAAATGGATTCGGCATTTAAAGAGCTTCAGCAGTTGAATCGGCAGCACCTTCATTATCTCTGGCAGATGGCCAACAAGGGGGAATTAGACGGGCTTACCGAAGAGGAGCAACGACTTGCGAAAATCATGCTTGTCCACTCCGATGAGTATTTTAATCAGTTTGAATTTGCCGACACCCTGGCCGACTACCAATTCGACCCGGAAAGCGAGGTTAATCCGTTTTTGCACGTCACTCTACATGCTGTTGCGGAAAAGCAGATAGAGGACCGAGAACCCATTGAAGCGTTTCAGTTTTACAATGGCATGATCAGGAGTAAGTGTACTCGGCACGAAGCCATTCACCTTCTCATAACAATACTGATTAAGTTTCTCTTTCCCGTCCTTAAGGAAAAAGTAAAGTTTGACCTCGACGGGTATCGCAAGCTACTGAAAACGTACAAGTCACGAAACCCTGAGAAAATCATTGGACTTCTTGAGAAAGAATAAGAAGAGAATTAGGGAGACTTCCCAATTTTAGAATAGCTTAAAGCAAAGGGGAAACCTTCTCTCGCCTTACACTTCACGATTGGATCCCGTATTCATTCTCCCCGCAGTCTTTTTGAAACCTCAGAAGTTAGTTGGCAAACACGTTCTGATAAGGGAATTGAAAGGGAGGCAGTCCCGCAACTCGGTGTGAGGATTGCTCTTTGTAGGAGGCTTGGATCGATCCCCTTTTTAGCAAGCGCCTTCACTCCCTCTTTGAAGCGCTTGATCAAGCTCTGAGCATCCTCCTTCAGGATGGCTTCGCTCGTTGGGACGATGCCCCAGGCTAGGACCCCACCTCGTTCTAAGAAGGCGCTCAACTGTTTCGGATAAAGGGAGATCGTCTCCAGGTAGCCGTAAGCATCGAAGCTCAAGATATCAAGATGAGTCTCCAGAAGAAGACCCCAGTCCGTATTTCCGCAACAGTGAATCCCTTTTAACCCTTTGATCGCGTCAAAACATTCGTTCAGTGAATGAATGACATCCTCCTGATTCAAGCTTGAAAAGGCAGAACCATAAGAAGAGAGGGATGGCTCATCAAAGAAGACGATTGTCTTTATACCGGGAAGGAGATCATTAAACATCTTTTCCATC
>Ga0187886_1003109_pt1 | contig 12630 bp, 11 predicted proteins | sample June2016WEW_20_1_FD_133001 | JGI IMG/M metagenome (GOLD analysis project Ga0187886, IMG submission 133001) | Peatland microbial communities from SPRUCE experiment site at the Marcell Experimental Forest, Minnesota, USA - June2016WEW_20_150 | ecosystem: Environmental > Terrestrial > Soil >...
GCGTAGCCCACCGCGATTTCGCTTTTGTTTCCAGTCGTCAGCACCAGTGCGCCGAACTGGTTACTCAGTGACATAAGTATTGTGCCCCTGATTCTCGCCTGTAAATTCTCATACGCAAGCCCCGAGCTATCCCAGCCGTCAACTTTTTCGAGTGAACCGTTGAATTGCTCCAGGACAGAGCCGATTTGGATGGTAATAAATTTAATCCCAAGGTTTTTTGCGCATTTTTCGGCGTCGCCGACCGTATCGGGGCTGTTGAATTTCGAAGGCATCGTAATTCCGATTACGTTCTCAGGCCTTAGCGAAGCGACCGCGATTGCTGCTGTTACTGCCGAATCGATTCCGCCGCTCAATCCTATAAGCACCTTGCTGAATCCGTTTTTCCACACATAATCTTTTGTGCCCAGCACAAGCGCCTGATACGCCTCATCGAGCAAATCAAGCTCGGCCGGCAATTCCGATTGCTGCGGCCTGACCTGCACGATGCCGCCTTTTTTAGTAACGTCGGCTATGAGTAAATCGTCCTCGAACGCCTTTGCCATAGCGACGATGCCGCCCGATGCGTCCGCGAACATACTCCTGCCGTCAAAAATCAGCTCATCCTGCCCGCCGACAAGGTTGCAGTAGCAGGCGGGACATTTGAATTGTGTTGCGCACTGACCGATGATGTCTTTTCTGGTTTCAATTTTGCCTAAGTGAAAAGGCGACGCGGAAATATTGAGCACCATATCGATTTTGCCGGCGTTCTTGAAAAATTTGCCGAGCCATTCGATATCCCAAATATCCATACAAATAGTTATCGCCAACTTCAAGCCGCCCAATTGTGTTATCAACGGCTTACTTCCCTGCTCGAAATACCGCTTCTCATCGAAAACGCCCTCATTAGGCAGCAAGCTCTTGCGGTAAACGTCAACGACGCTTCCGCCTTTCAATACCGCGGCGCAGTTGTAAGTTTTGCCCTGATAGTAATCTGCAAACCCCACGATAATCGTCGCGTCCGGGCAGTCAGCAGCGAGCTTTTCGACTGTTTCACGGTTCTCTTCGAGAAAATGCCTTTTCAAAAGCAAATCTTCCGGCGGATAACCGCATACCGCAAGCTCAGGAAACAGCAGTAATTCAACTTTTTCCCGCATCGCCTGCTTGTAAATTTCCCGCATCCTTTCGGCGTTGCCCTCAAGGTCTCCCACAACCGCGTCAAATTGCCCCAAACCGATACGCATTCCAGCCACTTTCTGAAAAACGATAAATTAAAGACATCGGGATTATTTATGCCCCTCTATATATACGCTTGCCGCGTAATCATCAAGAGATTCGTTTGTATCTAATGCGTCGAGGGCAGCCCGGACTATCGGGTCTTTAGTATCGGGGCATGGAGAAACAGATTGAAAAAGGCAAAGCCATGATAAAACAATTGAACAAAAATATGAGGTTGCCTGCTGTTCACATCTCACCGTAAAGTAAGGTAAAGTAGGGTAAAGTAAGGTAAAGTACTATTATTAAGCTAATAAACGTTGTTAGACAAAGTTAGACATAGTAGGACAAGGTTTTTGTGAGATGAGAAGTTAGCCAAGTTGCATTTTTAGCGTGAAAACGGCGTTGGCCCCGTTAGGATAGATCAGCGTTTTGGTTAATCCTTTTTTAATTGATCTAAGTATTTCCTCCAAATGTCCATTTCTTCGAGATGGGATTTCTTCAAATGTCTCATTTCTTCGCGATGGCTTCGCTCCGAACCATAAATTATTGTTGCCAGTACAATGGTTATAAAAACGCTGAATAGATATATGAATAACGAGATAAAACGGATCGACCCCTCTTTACATCCTGTATGGCCTGTTACTCCCTTGCCTCTCACTTCAAGTTTGAGTTGTGATGTTTCTCCCTTATCGACAAGAATTGAGAATGAGGCACTTTCGCCTTGATTCAATCTAGGGAAGCGTATTTCTCTTGTATTAGGTACGGTCGATTGCGACATTGAGTAGATGATGCTTTTTAAGCTCGGCTCCACCTTAATGTCTTGGATATTGCAGGATAAAGGGAGTTCAAAGTATACTTGAACATCTTCTGCTTCCTTGCTGCCTGCATTTTCTACTCGAGCATTATAAATACTGATTTGTGTGGCTTGTTTTGTAAATTCTGCAGGAGGGTAGGTTTGGTAAACGAGGTCAGCAGATTTGTTGGTGTAATAGAAGAGCGCAATTCCCACAGACAACGATAAAAAAGCTGTAATTAAACTTGTGGGGATAATCTGTCCCCATACGATTTTACCATTCTCACTGGGCATAACTGTGACTCCTGTATCTATTCATAATCTAACAATGATTATACAATCCGTATAAACATGTTCAAATACATCTTTCGGCCTAAAGTTTCAGCTAAAATAACTATAAATCCTCACATTGATGCTGTCAAATATCAATCCGAAATTCTCAATCGCAAATAGTAAGCCCCCCAATCCAGCGAGTAAAATCGGCGTTTGGCCCCACCAGTCGGCAGGTTATTACCCCGTAGAGATTTCTTCCCCCTACGGCCTGCGCTGTTTCGTCCTTGACTTCGCTATCAGAAAGCGTATAAAGAGATGCAGAGATGAACATTGAAAACATTAAACAGGTAAACAATCAAAACCTGGAATCTGTGAAAGGATAAAAAATGCCTTTAGTAACGTTGATAATTACGCTGATAGTAGTTGGTGTGCTTCTGTGGTTAGTCAATACTTATATCCCGATGGACGCCAAGATAAAGAAGATTATCAATGTCGTTGTGGTGATTGTTGTCATCATCTGGCTATTGCGCGTTTTTGGTGTTTGGGGAAATATCGAAAACATCAGTGTAAAGTAACGAGATAGTCCCCGAACCCGCAACGATTATGCTTCTCGGCCTCGGCAAGGCCGGCGTCAAACCCGCTTACTGCCACTTCACGCGAGGCGGGTTCTCATCCCGCCCAATCAATAATCAATCATCAATAATTGAGATTTGAGCAGTTGAGCAGGAGACCGCATTTGAGCAATTACATCTTCTCTGCTGTCCAACTGTTCGCCTGCTCAACTGCTCTGTTGGCCAAAGGCCAACGGAGAGGGTGGGATTCGAACCCACGGTACTCAATAAAGAGCACACTGGTTTTCGAAACCAGCTCGATCAGCCGCTCCGACACCTCTCCGGCGTCATTGATTATTTATTATTTACAATTGATTATTCGGGTCAAGGGATTTATTTTTAAAGCAGTCGATATGCCCTGATTATCAGGAGAAAGCTATTAAATTGTGCTTTATGAATCAAAAAATATATACAAGCGCTGTTTGTGCCCTGTTTTTAATGACGGGTGTCTGCGTAAGCTCCGATATCGATAAAAATAATTCACCACCGGACGCCAACGACAGCAATGGGCCGACCGTTGCGCTTAGCTACAACGAGAAGGCCGCCCCCAAAAACCCTTTCACTTCTTTTATGTATTTCGTTCCGCTGGTATCCCTGACGGACGTCAATGTCGATATAAGCCCAAATAACGACCAACGGGTAAGAACAGTATCCTACGAAAGAAAGGTCTCCGCAAAATCATTTTATGTGAGCTGCGAATTTGAAATGACGGGGAGGGGTTTTCACAAATACGTTTTTGACCCTGTCGAAGTTATTGCGTCGCACGCCAGCGGCGCAAAAAAAGGCGAGACACTGGACAATCTGATTGATTACATTAAGTTCGAAGGTCCCGGTTTTGGGCAAATTGAGGTCAAGGGGACAATTTCCGGCTCCTCGCGGACTGTTGACGAGGTGGACCTGCATTTCAACGCCAGAGGTCATAAAAGCCCCGTAACGCTCGGCCTTTACGATGTCTCGCCCGAAAACGGACAATATAAATACGAAAACAGAACCGGCGAGCTGATTGCCCGCGTCGATACCTTCGTTTTCAAAAAGACCGTCGGCGAGCCGAGAATGGGAATTAAACTGGCGTCGATTAACGCCGCGGAAAAACCGCAGGGTTTTCTGGCCGGCCTCAAAGGCGCAATCGCGAACCTTTTCATAAATCCCCCGAAGGCCGCCAAATTAGGCAATGACACAATGCTCGATTTCGGCCTCGCCCTGCTCAATGAAAAATCCGCCTTCACTTTCCCCAAAGCCAATAACATCAAAAAAGTTACACAGGAACCGGCGACTGGTAATTGATAATTTTGCCTGACTGCGGTTTAATAATCCTGCTGTTTTACTAACGCCTCGCCTGAAATATCTTGCATCGTAAAGCCGATGTTTCTACAATTTCGTTTGTATGATTTATAAAGTTTTGAAGGGCGAAAAATGGTAATCATTCCTGCTATTGACCTTCGCGGCGGTAAATGTGTCCGCCTGATACAGGGGGACTATCACCGCCAGATAAACTACGAAGAAAATCCCGTTAAACAGGCCCAGGAATTTATCAAACAGGGCGCCGCCTGGGTTCATATTGTTGACCTCGACGGCGCAAAAGTTGGCAGGCCCGTCAATACATCGACGATAAAAGCAATAGCAGCCCTCGGTAAATTGAAAATCGAGGTCGGCGGCGGCTTGCGTTCCGAGCAGGACATAAAAACACTGCTCGACCTCGGCGTAGAGCGGGTGATAATCGGCACCCAGGCGGTAAATGATTTTGAATGGTTCAGTGATTTAACTATGCAATTTCCCGCCCGAATCGCCTTGGGCCTCGACGCCAAAGGTTCGCACGTTGTTACCGGCGGATGGTTCGATGAGCATCCAAAGTCACTGTTAGAGCTTGCCAGTGAGGCATCAGGGCTGCCGATTGCCGCGATAATTTATACCGATGTTACCAAAGACGGTATGCTGGCAGGACCGAACATTGAAAGAACGCAAACTATCATCGAAGCCGTAACTGTGCCTGTCATTGCCTCGGGCGGAGTTACAACAATCGAGGATATAAAAAAGCTGGACTTAATCGGTGCTGCTGGCGCAATTGTCGGCCGGGCTATCTATGAAGGCAAAATCACACTTCCCGAAGCAATTAACGCGGCAAAAGGAAATTAACCCCCCACCATTAGTCCCAGTATCGCAAACGCAAATATTATCGGACGCATCTGTTTTTTCTTTGTAATAGGTGTAAATAAACCTAACTATGCTTATAGTTTTAATGTTCCCTTATTGTTTCACGTGAAACATCTAACATTTAGCGGAGATTATTTTGATGAGCCAGGCGATGAAACCTGTTTCATATTTCAAGCACTAAACATTAGCCAAGTTGCATCTTCAGAAATACTAAATATCAAAATGCAAATCTAAAACAAATTTCAAACATTAAATCGCCTTGTAGAAAAGATGATTTGTCATTTCTCCCATAAGGGACGCCTCCTGTTAGGGATGGCCAAGCCCATTACGGCGGACTGGATTCCCGCCCCTATACGGGACAAAGCGGAGAGAGCCATAAAAACAAATTCCTCGACTCCCCCTCGGCAAGCTCAGTGTCGCTCTCCTATTCCCGTAATTCTGCCACAAACAAGAAATGTCTAACTCCCGTCAGAGATACTTTATGGCAGGCAAAGGGAGACCTCCCATTAGGAATGGCCAAATCATTATGGCGGGAATGACGTTTTCTGCAGAGCGTTTTGGAATTTTAGCCACAGGTTCGAATCACACCAGATCTTCATTTGTAAGCAGGTCGGTCAAGGAGTGAACCACAAGGTAGGCAAAATTGTTGTTTCACGTGAAACATTTTTTACAAAACTCAGATTTTTCGCTTGCGGACACTATAGAATTTTCATTAAAAACTCCGACATACTAAAAGGCAGTTATGATTTATGAATTATTATTTATGATTTTAGGATTACGAATACACAGTATCGTTTCGCTTCGCTCACCAAAGCGAGGGCAAGGTAAAAAATAATGAATATGTTGACAGGAGCTTTAAGATGACCGAGAAATTGGAGAAACCAAAACACTTAGGCAGGGGACTGGCATCATTGTTAAGTCCTATAATAACAAATCCAGGCGAGACACCATTATCGATTCCCATAACGGAAATTGGCTCTAACGTCTTGCCTGATAAGGGTTTAGGTAGTTCACTTAAAGATATAAAAGTCGATGATATCCAGCCGAATCCTTATCAAGTTCGTTCGATTTGGAACGAACAAGAGCTTGCAGAGTTGGCAAAGTCAATAAAGGCCAATGGCGTGATTCAGCCGATTATCGTCAGGCATCTTAGGGCGGTTTCGACTCCTTCGACAAGCTCAGGACAGGCAAGCTCACCGCAGGCAGGTTACCAGCTCATAGCAGGCGAAAGACGCTGGCGGGCATCTAAACTTGCCGGTATCGAAACCGTGCCGGCCATAGTTCGGGAAGTCAAAGATGATGAAATGCTGGAACTGGCGTTAGTGGAAAATATCCACAGAACAGACCTCAATCCAATCGAGCGGGCAAACGCATATCAGAAATACATAAACACGCTTTCGTTAACGCAATTGGAGGCGGCGGACCGTCTGGGCGAGGACCGCTCGGTTATTGCTAACTACTTGCGATTACTGGACTTACCGATGGAAATCAAGCAGATGCTAATTGATAATCAGCTTACAATGGGCCACGCCCGCGCAATTCTGGCTTTGCCGACAGATGAGCTTCGCAGGAAACTCGCAAATCGCGCAATGGCAGGCCGATTGAGCGTCCGGGAGATTGAGCGTTTGGTGCGAATGCAAGAAACCTTCGATGAAAAACGGCTCAAACCCGCCAGAATCAGGTCCGCTCACATCCTGGACCTCGAAAGCCGGCTGAGTAAGGAATTGGGCACAAACGTTTCAATCGAGACCCGAAAGAAAGGCAAATGCGGCAGAATCGTAATAGAGTTTCATTCGCTCGAAGAATTTGATAGAATTATGCAGCAGATAGGTCTTACAAGTGCTGAAGAAGTATGAGCTGCAATTGAAAGGTGATGAACTATGAAAGGCAGTAAAATGGCAGTCGGCAAATTTGTAAAATATTCTGTTTTATCGATATGCACAGCAGCACTATGGCTGGCTTTATGCCCGCCGGCGTTGGGTGAGACGCTCGGTGAAGCGGTTACGACTATGGAGGTACAACAGGAGCTGATGGGAAGCGAATCGCAGAAACGCATAGCTGAGCCGAATTTGAAAACCACAGGCAGCAAGGAAAAAGAGGAAGCGACGCCAAAAGCCGTCGCCAAACAGCAGGGCATTGAGAAACTTGAAAAAGCCGCTCAAAAACTGATGCAGTCATTGAAGTCAGGTAAATATGACCAGGGTGATTTTTCGGCAGTATGGAATACAGTTATTCCGAAAGACACCAACTTTAACGACGGTGTGAACACTATATTAAAACCGCTTTTTGAACAATATGGCAAGGCGGAAAAGCTCGGCGAAGGTAAAATGGCAGGAGTAAACAGGGCGGTGTTCCCGGTTCAATTTACCAAAGGAATGTTGAATATGACCGTATCTTTAGACCCGCAGGATAAAATCGTCGAATGGACACTGCTGGCACAGACGGTCGGCGCCGCTACCATAAAAGATACAAATACGGCTGATACCGGCGATTTCAACGACTACAAGCAGGAAATCAGCCGCATAGATATCGAAGCGCGAGGAGAGGAAAGCAAGTGGCTCGGCAAGCTTGATAAAAAAACAGACCTGGCAAAGGCGATGGATGACGTGGTCGTCGCCGAGTTGAAATTTCTGCGAAAAATGGCCGATACGGAAGGTTCGCAGAAAACCGTCGAGGCAATAGACCTGATTTTGAAACGCAGACAGGACAGGTTAGCCAAGCTGACAACAAAACTTGACGAGGAAGCAAAAACCGAGCGACGCGAGAGAAGACCGCCTCGCACGGGTGGTGCGGGCGCCGGCGAACAAGGTCAAACCGGACGTCCTCAAAGGCGCACCAGAGAGCCGATGCAGCCGGCTAACACTAATACCAATACAAACACCGAAGGACAGCAGCAGCCGTAAAATAATACAAACGATTCGCCAACATATATTGAATCCGTTATCGACAGTGACCGTCTGAGTGATGGGACAAAAAGCGAAAATCAGGACGAAAAGCCGGATTTTTTGAAAATTTTTCAAATTTTTTTCGCAAACAGTCGCTTACTCAAGTTATTGTAATATAAGGAGTTACATACTCTCTCTCTCTTAAAAAATGCAAAAAAAACGCTTGATGGCGAGGACAGGGCGAGGTAGTTTTTGATTGTCGATTTAGTTACTCTTGTTATATAGAGTTAAACATTAACACCAACTGCACCAATGAGGAACGGCAACAGGGGAATTGTCGATAGGAGAAAGGAGGCCGGGTTATGGCCGGGAAAGTAGTTTCATATTTCATTTCAGGTATTTTATTGCTTTCAATAAGCACGCCCCTTGGCTTAGCGGATGAGGACGCCGAAATTAACAAGCAAAAAGAGAATATCCTTTCACTTATAGAGGCGGGCAAATTCAGCGAGGCAAAGGCGGCTACGGATAAAATGGTCGTCGAGTATCCCGGACAGGCCAAATTGCCGGATATGCTTTACTGGATTGCGGGAAGATTCCAGACGTTTGACAGGTTCGAGGATGCAAAACAGATTCAAGAGCAAATCATCCGCGATTACCCCGATAGTCCCTGGGCAAAAAAGGCGAGAATGGGTTACGCAATGACAGAGGCGATTTCGCTTGTTGTTTCGGGTAAGTTCGCGGAGGCAAAAGAAGTAACAGACAAAATGGCTGCTGATTTTGCCGGAAATCCCGATTTGGCGGAGACGCTTTACTGGATTTCGGGAAGATTCCAGGCGTTTGACAGGTTCGAGGAGGCAAAACAGATTTGCGATTAAATCATCAGAGATTTCCCCGAAAGCCAATGGGCCAAAAAGGCGAAGATGGGTAGCGCTATGTCGGAGGCAATGTCGCTTGTTGTTTCGGGTAAGTTCGCGGAAGCAAAAGAAGCGACGGCTCAAATGGCTGCTGATTTTGCAAATAAACCGGAATTGCCGGAGATGCTTTACTGGATAGCAGAAAGATACGAGAGGGCGGGCAGAAGTGATGATGCCAAACGCGATTATCAAAGGATAATAGATTTATTTCCAAAAAATACCTTAGCAAAGAAAGCGAAATTAGGGATTCCACGGGCGGAGGTTACGGGGCTTATTGTAGCCAAGGACTTCAATAACGCCGGTATCGCACTTAATCAAATGGCATCCGATTTTGCAAATCACCCTGATTTACCTGAAACATTATATTGGCTGGCAGTAAGGTATAATGACATCGGCAGGATTGAAGATGCAAACCGGCTATATCAGCAAATCACGCAGAATTATGCGGATAGTCAGTATGCGAGCAAAGCACAGACAGCGTTAAGCGGACAGCTTTCAGCGGACAGTATCAAACAAGACACGAAATACGGGATACGAGATACCAACGACGAGAAGGCAGCGATTGAGGTTTACAGGGTTGCACGGGGATATGAGGATTCGAATGATTTTGAATCAGCCGGTAAAGCGTATGAGCAAGTCGTTAAGGATTATCCTGCGACAACTAAGGGTAACAACGCCATTCTGGATATCTGACGGCTGGAAATATTGCAGTCACTCGATGCTAATGACGCTAATCTGACGGATATTCTGCTGGCTAAATATGTCGATGATTTTAATCAGAATCAGTACGCAAGCGACTGCTTAGATTTGCTTATAGATAAATGTTATTGGACAGCGACGGAACTGAAGAAACAAAATAAACAGCAGCAGGCAATCGGCCGGTTCGCAAGAACGGAAAACATCCTGCAGCTAATGATAGATAAAAAGACAGCAGGCAATTCAACAATAGGAACAACGGCTACTTTCGCTGCGCTGTATTTTTATGCAGCCGGGTGTCGTCAGCAGCAGGAAAAATGGGAAAAGGCGATTGAGTATTTGCAGAAGATTGTTCAGGAATATCCTTCTTATGAGCGTGCCTGCAATGCACAGGCGGCCATCGGATGGTGCTATGAGGCGTTAGTAGGCAAAGAAAACTGGCCTAAAGAGGCGGTTAACCCGCTTATTGAGGAGGCCTATAAAGCGGTTTTGGCTCAATATCCCAATTGCGATATGGCTGGCTACGCCGCGTATCGGCTTGCAGAAATGAGCGTCGAAAAGGGCGACAAGACAAGTGCGCTCATGTATTACAAAAAGTTTCTGGAACTGGCCAAACAGGATGACATATGGGTAAGAAATGTAAAAGCCAAGCTGGCGGCGCTTGAGGAGGATAGCAAATGAAGAACAAATTTTTTGAAAATAGGGACAGCATATTGTATTTTGCTGTATGTATGAATTTGTTGCTGATTGGATTTGTTTATAATACTTATGGCTGCTGTAATAATCCGCCTCCGATTTGTCCGCCTTGCCAATCCCCGGGCTGTTACGGTTGTAATCCATGCGGCGGCACCTGCTGTCCAGGTGGGTGCTTCCCAGGCGGAGTGAGCTGCTGCGGAAGCGGATACTGCTGGCCGGGTCAGCACTGCAGTAACGGCTGCTGCGTACCTTCGGGCGCGACCGGCTGTGGAATTGACTGTGGCTACTGCTACTCGGGCACGAACTGCTGCACGGACAGCAGCGGTTTCTTCGGCGGCTGCGCCGACCCGTGTCAGTGCCAGGAATGCAAGGAGGGCTATCCCCAAAGCAAGTGCAACTCGAATCAATGCTGTGTAAAGGGCGAATGCAAAGATCCGATATGCGATAATTGCCATACTGTGGATGAGGAGATGTCCGAATGCGGTCATTGGGCGAACGATCCAAATGGAAATGCATGCTTTACTACTGAATGCATACAAAATATATTGCATACTGCTACTTGTGATTATAAAGGACCTGATTGGCCATGCAAAAAATCTAACTGTAATACAACCCTGGTTTTGGATCCGGATCTCCATTCAGTACATCAGCTTGTTCATGATTCTCCGTGTCCTGGAGGAACGGTTAATTGGATTCTTTGGAACCAATTTTATGAAGGGTGTATATCGTGTTATGAACAGGTACCTACGAGGAAAGCGTGTCAGACTGCTTGCTGTGAATTTAATCCTATTTCAGAAATCTGGAGAGGCGAACTGTATCAATGTGGAAGTTGTCCTCCACAATGCCCTCCATAAATATTTTAATTAAACATTAAAAAAAATATTTGTACAGGAGAATAAAAAATGTGCTACTTTATTTCTGTTATGAGATTCATAAAAATAATCGCTATTATCACCATAATATTTTTGCCAACGATACTGTTAGGCGAAGTAAATGATATGAATATTAAAGATAAAATGATAGTCCTTGATAAAGAATTATTCCCGTCCGGTTATATAGTTTCGTTTTTGGTAACTAAAGCCGACAATCAATTTAACGATCCTAATCAGGGTAAATCTTTTAATTCTTGTGAAGCAACATGGCCTGATGACGGGGCTTTTGCAATGAAAATTATTTATAATTACGAGCACCCGCCGGTGTATGCGCCACCTGGAAAACTTGATTATAATCCCATTGATTATACAAAGGAAAACTTTTTAATTATATGGAGAGCTATGAAAGAATATGTATTGTGCACGTCTAACACTAATGACAGAATAGTTGAATTGGAAAAATTAGTTATAGATCCAAACAATAAGGTTGTAAGGAAAGGGACAAATTCAGAATTGACCCATTTTCCTATTGATAAACCGTACACCCGTTATCAGTTTAAATATTTTCAATTACCAATGGGAATAGGATATTCAAAACGATTAGAGACAATATCTTCGGTCGAATCCTTGCCTTCAGGTCTAATTGAACTAAAATCAATCGGTTCATTCGAACCATCTTTTCATGGAAACTGGGATTTAAAATTGGACCCTAATGCAGATTATCTTGTCAGGGAAGCCGTATTCACACGAGATAACGAAACAACACCGATAAAAATAGTATCTACAAGCGGTGTTGTGAAGAAAGATAAAATAACTCTTGCAAAAAGAGGGGTTTATAAATCGGCAAGTGGATTTGAACTATCCGTTGAAGTTGAAGATATAAATAAAGTTGAAGGCGAAAATCAGCTATTTAATGATATTTCTTCTCGTTTTCAGAAGCCGTTACCAAAAGGTTCTTCGATAACGGACCTGCGTGGCGATAAGGCTAAAACAATCAAAGTAAACTAAAAGATCTGACTAAGCAAGGTAAGACATAAATCGCTATTTTTTGTTCGGCTGGTAAATTTTGAACGTGTTTTTGCCGGTCTGTTTTAATCCCTTCGGGGCTGGCATTATTGGTTACTGGACAGTGAGCCGGGCATTGCTTTTATTATTGGCATCGCTTGTGGCCTACACTTATATAACTTTTTTCTGCGCAGAAAAAATGACAATTGACATTGTCAAATGCCAATTGTCATCCCGCCTCCGGAACCACGGGCATTTTGCGGGCGGCGCCTCCCTCTGACTTTATAATAACATTCGGCTAAGTGGTTTCTTCCTTGCCCTTGCGCTTCCACCATTCGGGCTTGGCCGGCTCCTGAACCTTCTGCTCCCATCGTTCGCCCTGCTTGTCGAACTGGACTTTGTCTGTATTTATGTCGTTTATTTTCACGTCGTGAATCATATCCCCTTCGTGCAGTATCTGGTCCTCGATAAGGACCGACGGGTTCTCCTCACAATACAGAATAGCAGTAACGACTCCGAACCTCGGCTCAGGACGCTCTA
>Ga0187886_1003110_pt1 | contig 12630 bp, 10 predicted proteins | sample June2016WEW_20_1_FD_133001 | JGI IMG/M metagenome (GOLD analysis project Ga0187886, IMG submission 133001) | Peatland microbial communities from SPRUCE experiment site at the Marcell Experimental Forest, Minnesota, USA - June2016WEW_20_150 | ecosystem: Environmental > Terrestrial > Soil >...
CACTATTAAACCAATTATTATGTCCTCCGCTTTGGATGCGAAACTCGTGACACCGGAGACAAAATGCACTACTTGTTCCGGTCCGGTTCAGGTTGGAGGTTATACTCTTCATACCTGGAACGATAAATATTTCCCAAATACAAATATGCTTGAAGTTATTCAGCACTCGGATAATACCGGAATGGTTTTTGTTGCTCAAAAATTAGGAATCGATAGAATGCTTAGTTATTTAAATAAATTTGGCATAGGAGATACAACGGGCATAGATTTGCAAGGAGAAGTAAGTCCTGTTATTAAACCCAGTAACCAGTGGTATGCTGTGGATTTGGCAACTGCAGGTTTTGGTCAGGGAATTTCCGTAACACCGATTGAACTTTTGGATGCAATTGGGGCAATTGCGAATCAGGGTAGAAGAATGGAGCCCCATGTTGTTTCAGCCATAGAATCTCCGGACGGATCTTTAACAAAGATTCAGCCAAAAGTTTTAGATACACCTATCAGCGAAGAAACGGCTCAGGTTATGACCGAAATTATGGTCAACGCGGTGAATAAGGGAGAAGCGTCTTGGGCAAGACTTAAGGGCTACAGAATAGCCGGAAAAACCGGGACGGCATCAATTCCGGTTGCAGGACATTATGATCCTAACCAGACAATAGCCTCATTTATAGGTTTCGCTCCGGCAGACGATCCCAAATTCGTGATGCTGGTTATTCTAGACAGACCAACGGTTTCTATTTACGGAGCGGAAACCGCTGCGCCGATATTTTTTGATATTGCCAAAGACATCCTTTCCTATTATGGAATTGCTCCTTCTGGACAAGAATAAGCCTAAGAGCAAAATACTATAAAATTATCTCCAATTCGTTTCCAATCTCAATATCTCCGTTTTGAATTTTGTCGGAAGGAACTTCGAGAATTTTTTTATAAAGAGGGTTCCAGAGTAAAATTCTGTTTGGTTTTAACCCTTTTTTAATTTTTACCACTTTATTTTCAGCGTTTAATACGTATACATCAATTGGAAATTTTACTAAAAAGGTATGAATTCCAAATCTGGTTGTAAAGATAATCCCCGTTTTACCGCCACTTATTAACCCTTTTGTTTTTTGCCAAGGAGTGGTTGCGTTTTTAAGTTGGATATTGATTTTTCGTGAATTGGTTTTATTTATAATCACAATTTTATTATAACAATGTTTAGAGGTATAATATTTAGCATGTGGCAAAAAACAAAGAATATTTACCACTTGCTTGTGGCTATCCTGGCTAATGTTTTTTTCGGATTTCCCGCAAGAAGGCTGACGGTGATTGGCGTTACGGGCACAGACGGAAAAACTACAACCGTTAATCTTATTTATCATATTCTGAAAGAGTCAGGGTTTTCGGTTTCAATGATTTCTACTACAGGGGTAATTATCAAAGGTAAAAAATACCCGTTAGGTTTTCACGTTACTACTCCGTCTTCATTTACTCTTCAAAAATTTATTGCAAAAGCCATTAATAAAAACGAGAAAGAGAATTTTTTGATTTTGGAGATTACGTCTCACGCCATAGACCAAAACAGAATTTTCGGAATTCCTTTTTATATTGCCGTTTTGACAAATATTACAAATGAGCATCTTGATTACCACAAAACCTTTGAAAACTATCTGAAAACAAAAACCGAGCTTTTAAAAAAATCCAAGATAAGCGTTCTTAATAAAGACGATAAATCATACAGGTTAATTAAAAAATTGCTTTCTGGATATAAAGGTAAAATGCTGACTTACGGCTTGAGTGCAAAAGCTGATTTTGTTTTTGAGGAGGAACAAATAGCAACGGATTTAATCGGAGACTTCAATAAATCTAATTTAATGGCAGCATATTCTGTTTGCCGTACTCTGGGAATACCTAAGGAATCGGTTAAGAAAGCGATTGGGAATTTTCAATTACCGGAAGGAAGATTGGAAGTTGTCTACGACAAAAAATTTTCCGTAGTGGTTGATTTCGCCCATACTCCAAACGCTTTTGAACAACTATTGTCATCGATAAGGCCAAACATTAAAGGAAGATTAATTCATGTATTCGGTAGCGCTGGAGAAAGAGATAAAGAAAAAAGATCCGAGATGGGAAAAATAGCTTCACAATATGCGGATATTATTATTTTGACGTCGGAGGATCCGCGGTCGGAAGACCCAACTCTGATAATCGAAGATATATCAAGCGGGATAGGCGAAAAAAAAGAAATTTATAAAATAACCGACAGAACAAAGGCAATTGAGAAGGCTGTGACACTAGCCAAAAAAGGAGACCTGATTTTAACAACGGGAAAGGGTCATGAAAAATCTATGAATTTGGGAAATGGTGAAGTTCCCTGGAGCGATAAGAAGGAAATTCTGAGAATTTTGAAAAAGTCATGAAAAAAAACATTCATTTTGTCGGAATAAAGGGGGTTGGAATGACCCCGCTTGCAATAATTGCAAAAGAAGCCGGAATGAACGTTTCCGGTTGCGACCTCGATAAAGAATTTATCACTGATGAGGCTTTAAAAAAAGTCGGCATAAATGTTTCCCCAGGCTTTTCGCCGGATCATATCACTACGCTGACGAATTTGGTTATAACTACCGGAGCTCATGGAGGTTTTGACAATCCGGAGGTATTAAAAGCAAAATCTCTAAATATTCCCATTTTAACTCAGGGAGAAGCGGTGGGTGAATTCATGAAAGGAGATATTTTATCCAAGAGTTTTGAGGGAATTTCGGTCGCCGGCGCCCACGGAAAAACGACTACGACCGCGATGATCGCAACGGTTCTTAAAAAATCGGGATTAGATCCGACATACGTTATTGGAACTTCTGAAATATCGTCTTTGGGATTGCCTGGTCATTTTGGAACAGGTAAATTTTTTGTTGCCGAGGCGGATGAATACGCTACGGAACCAAATTATGATAAAACTTCGAAATTTTTATGGCAAAAACCCAAAGTCGGGGTTATCACCAATGTTGAGTTTGACCATCCCGACGTCTACTCTTCAGAGGAAGAAATGATAGAAGCATTTATAAAATTTGCCAACGGGATTGAAAAAGACGGCGTATTGATTATATTTGGCGAGAGCGATCAGACAAGGAAAGTTATTTCGTCCCATGACGGAAAGATAATTACCTATGGATTTTCTTCTAAAAGTAATTTCAGCGCTCAAAAAATCCATTCTGAAGGAGATAAGACATATTTTTGGGTGCATTTCGGCGATACTCTTTTGGGAGAGTTTTCAATAGGAGTTTTAGGCGAACATAATTGTTTAAACGCTTTAGCAACTATTGCGGTGTGTTTGGAAATGGGACTTTCCGTTGAAAAAATTAAACAAGGATTGGCTTCTTACGTAGGGTCAAAAAGAAGGTTTGAATATATTGGACAACTAAGTACAGGCGCATATCTTTATGACGATTACGCGCATCATCCTACGGAAATAAGGAAAACCTTAGAAACTTTCCGTAAAAATTATCCGAATTATAAAATAGTTTGTATTTTTCAACCGCATACCTATTCTAGAACAAAAAGCTTGTTCGAACAATTTATCGGTTCTTTTTATGCGGCAGACGAGCTTATTATGATCGACATATATCCTTCGGAAAGAGAAGAAAAAGACGACTCTGTTTCTTCGGAAAAACTTATAGATAACATATCAAAACTTCACAAGTCGGCTATTTTTTTACCCAAAATAGATAATGTGGTAAAATACCTTGGTCAAAAAGCTTATGGACCAAGTACAATTATCATTACCATGGGTGCCGGAGACGTCTACGAAATAAAAGACAGTTTAGAACTTAAATAACATGGATAAATTAATAATTAACGGAGGCAAAAAATTAAAAGGCGAAGTCAATATCTACGGGTCAAAAAATGTAGCTTTAAAAGTGCTGGTTGTGGCCTGTCTTACCGACGGAGAAGTGATTATTGATAACGTTCCCTTAATCTCCGATTTTATTACGATGATTGAAATTATTAAAGAGTTGGGAGGCGAGATTTCATTTAAAGATCATTGCGTATCGGTAAAAGTTAAGGGATTCGCGGGCGAAAGGGTTTCTTTGGAAAAAGCTGCAGTGGTAAGAACCTCATTTATGTTCCTAGCTCCTCTTTTGGCCCGAGTTGGAAAAGCCATAATCCCAAACCCCGGTGGTTGCAGAATCGGCGCAAGGCCAATAGACAGGATTATTGAAGGGTTGAAAAAAATGGGAGTGAGTATAGATTATGAAAGCGAAGATGGTTATTTCCATGCAGCCTGTAAAAATGAATTGAAAGGAGTGGATTACACTTTTTCTAAAAACACTCACACGGGAACAGAGACGATGATTTTAGCCGCTGTTTTGGCTAAAGGGAAAACCGTGTTAAAGAACGCCGCGGAAGAGCCGGAAGTCGACGAATTGATAAGCTTTTTAAATAAAATGGGAGCGGATATAAAAAGGATTGAATCAAGAACGATAGTTATTAACGGAGTTAGTAAATTGCATGGTACAAATTTCAAAATTGGTGCGGATAGAAATGAAATTGTAACTTTTGCCGTTGCGGGGATAATTACGGAAGGGGATATTTTAATAAAAAACATTACCAAAAACGGCTTGGCAGAATTCTTAAGGGAGTTAGATAAAATCGGTGCTGGTTATGAAGAAAAAGACAATGGGATAAGGTTTTATTACAAAGGTCCGCTTAAGCCTACGGATATTGTAACTTCATTTTATCCGGGTTTTATGACGGATTGGCAAGGTCCCTGGGCAGTACTTATGACAAAAGCCAATGGAACCTCTTTAATACATGAAGCGGTTTATGAAAACAGATTCAATTACGTCAATGAGTTGAAAAAAATGGGAGCAAAGATAGATCTTTTCAATCCTGTAGTTGAAAATCCCGAAAAATTTTACAATTTTAACATGGTGGATGATAAAGATAGTTATTTCCATGCAGCCAATATTCATGGACCGGCCACGTTACATAATGGAGTCGTTGAGGTTTCGGACCTAAGAGCTGGCGCTACTCTGGTTTTGGCAGCGTTGGCGGCTAAAGGAGAAAGTGTAATTTTTGGCGTAGAACATCTTGACAGAGGCTATGAAAATTTTGAAAAAAGACTCCAGAGTTTAGGAGCATCAATCAAGAGGATAAGCGAGGTTTAATTATGGAGATGAATTTAGGCGCTATCGTTTTGGCTGCCGGAGAAGGTAAGAGAATGAATTCTCAAGCCGTAAACAAGGTTACCTTGGAACTAGGTCAAAAACCAATGATTTTACGTACGGCCGAACTTCTTGACTCATTGAATATTAAAGCCTTTGTTGTAGTTGTGGGTTTTGCTAAGGAATCAGTAATAGACATTTTAAAAGATAGGGCAATTTTTGCCGAGCAAAAAGAAAGACTGGGAACAGCTCATGCCGTTTCAACTGCGCTTGAAAAAATTTCGGAAGAAATAACCGATGTATTGGTATTAAACGGTGATGATTCGGCTCTTTATTCCAAAGAAACGATAGAAGATTTAGTGAATAAACATATTGCATCTGGTGTTTCATTTACTCTTCTTACAATCGAAAAAGATAACTCTTTTGGCTTGGGAAGAGTGGTAAGAGATGATTACGGAAATATCACGGATATTGTTGAAGAAAAGGATGACACGCCCAAACAAAGAAAGATAAAGGAAATTAACCCCGGTTGCTACGTGTTTAAAGTGGGTTTTTTAAAAAAATATCTTCCCGAGATAGAGAAAAGTTCTGTTACCGGCGAATATTATCTTACGAGTCTAATAAAAATTGCGATAGAGAATAATGAAAAAATAGAAACATTACGGGCGGGAAAATTAGTTTGGAGAGGCATTAATACGTTGGATGAATTGATGGAAGCGGAAAAGTTGATACGGGTAAAAAATAAGGAGTAGAATATTTGGTTACGTTTCTAAAAACAAACATGAAATAAATATGTCGATTAAAAAAAATCCCAAAATTGTTGTTATCGGTGGAGGAACGGGTACGTTTGTTGCTCTGTCGGGTCTTAAAAAATACCCGCTTGAATTAACAGCTGTCGTTACGATGATGGATGACGGCGGCTCAAGCGGAAGGCTGAGAGATGAACTCGGTGTTTTGCCCCCAGGAGATGTAAGACAGTCTTTGGTTGCTTTGGCAAAGTCGTCAAAGCTGTTAAGAGAGATGTTTAATTACAGATTTGAAGGGGGAGAGCTCAAGGGACATGCCTTTGGTAATATTTTTCTTTCAACGTTATCAAAAACAACCGGAAGTATGAAAAAAGCGATTGAAGAAGTGGGAAAAATTTTACAGATTCAGGGAAGAGTTGTGCCCGTAACTTATGCAAAAAGCGATCTGTGTGTCGAATTTGCCGACGGAAAGATTATAAAGGGGGAAACACATATCGATGAGGTCGAAAACCGAGAAAAAAGAGCAAGAATCAAAAGAGCATTTTTGCAGCCAAGGATAAATGCAAACCCTGATGCCATCAAGGTAATTAAAAATGCCGACGTCATCATCGTCGGTCCGGGCGATTTATATACAAGCATAATTCCGAATTTACTTGTAACCAACATTAAATCTGCCATTAACAAATCCAAGGCTAAAAAAATTTACGTACTAAACCTGATGACTAAATATGGGCAGACTACCGGACATACGGCTAAAGATCACGTTGAGGATTTGGAACAGTATGTCGGGAAAAATGTTTTAGACGTAGTTTTAGTTAACACCAAAACCCCAAGGCAGAAAGCGCTTGCTTGGTATAAAGACTTCGGTGAACATCCCGTTAAAGACAATCTAGGTAAAAACTGTAATTTTTCAATCGTCAGAAAAAATTTAATAAAGGATGTTATTTTACATCATAGTCCCTCCGATCCATTAAGGAGAAGTATTATTAGGCATGACTCCGAAAAGCTGGCAAAAGCAATAATGCAAATCATAACCGAATAAAAGAATTTTTTTGTCTTTATGTTCCTCTTTTGTTGAACGTGATCTTTCTAGGTAGTATAATATACAAATATGGCACAGCTTTTGGGTTTTACGCTTTTGTCGCTTTTTGTTACCTCGATATTGATTATCCCGTTTATTGACTTTCTCTATAAAATTAAACTACGAAGACAAAAGCAAAACACTGTGGATATTTTTAATAAACCTACGCCTGTTTTTGATAAATTTAACGCCTGGAAAGTCGGAACTCCGTTTGGAGGGGGACTTTTAATTATCGCGGTCGTAAGCGTTTTGTCTTTATGGGGTTATGGAATGCTCAACATTAAGATTAACCCGTGGGAATTATTTGTCATTCTCTTTACCTTTATAAGTTTTGGAATGCTGGGGCTTTATGATGATGCCAAAAAATTAGTGAACAATAAAAAAATTCCCTTTTTCGGTCTCCGGTTTAGATACAAGTTCTTTATTCAATGGGTCTTGGCTTTTATTATTGCTTCTGTTTTGTACTATGAACTTGGATATACGTTTCTTTTTATAAGAGGAGTTGGCTTAACGTCGTTAGGTTTTCTATTTATTCCGTTTGCAGCATTTGTAATAGTCTCGTTTGCGAATGCTTTTAATATTGCGGACGGTTTGGATGGACTTGCTTCGGGGCTTTTACTCATCTCTTTAGTTGCGTTTTTAGCAATAGTTTCTACTAATCTGGATCAGGGATTGGGAATTTTTATAGCGATACTGATGGGAAGCGTTGCGGCATTTCTGTATTTCAATATTTATAAAGCAAGAATTTGGTTGGGAGACGTTGGTTCTATGTCTTTAGGAGCGTCTTTGGCAGTAACGGGTCTTTTAACCGGTAAAATACTTGCGGTTGCAGTTATAGGGGGAGTTTTTGTACTTGAGGCCGGTTCTTCGCTTGTTCAAATCTTGGGAAAAAAATTACTGAAAAGAAAAATTTTTGCTGTTGCTCCGATGCATTTATATTTTCAAAATCGAGGCTGGGAAGAACCAAAAATAGTTATGCGAGCCTGGCTTTTAGGAGTAGTCTTTGCTATTTTGGGTTTATACCTCGCGTTTATTAGATAATATTTTAGGTGCTTACGTTTAAACCAGGGAATTCATTAGAAGATACAGTCAAAAAAATATATAATGTTAATTGAAGGCTGCAGTTTATTAAAATGAAAAAAATAGATATTCCTCTTTTAATTTCAGTAATTTTTTTGTCACTTTTTGGCCTTTTTATGATTTATGACGCTTCGTCCTATGTCGCTTTTAGGGATTTTGCAGATAAATACCATTATCTTAAAGACCAATTTTTTTGGATTACCGCCGGGTTTATTTGCCTGAGTTTGTTTTCGGTTTTCGATTATCGCAAGTTTTATAATCTTGCGATCCCAATTCTAGTAGGTTCAATTGTTTTGCTTTTTCTGGTTTTCATTCCGGGAATTGGCGTAAAGCTTTTGGGTGCTCACCGTTGGGTTAATTTAAAGTTTACTTTGCTCCAACCTTCGGAATTGGTTAAGCTCTCTTTAGCAATTTATCTTTCTGCCTGGTTTTCTGAAAAAGAAAAGGGGAGGATCTGGGCCTTTCTTCTTCTTTTGGGAATTATTTTATTTCTAATTATGTTGGAACCTGACATGGGAACGGCAATGATAGTTCTGGCTGAAGGAATTGTCATTTATTTTCTTTCGGGAGCAAGTTTATTATATTTTATTCTTTTAGCTCCCGTACTGGCTGTTTTAGGTTTAATCCTGGCCTTATTAGAACCTTACAGAGTACAAAGACTGGCAACATTTTTAAATTTTAATCAATCAGTTCAAAGCTCCTCATATCATGTCAGACAAATTTTAATTGCTTTGGGTTCGGGAGGTTTGATCGGGGTCGGTATTGGAAATTCATTGCAGAAATATGCGTATCTTCCCGAAAATGCAACCGATTCGATATTTGCAATTATAGCCGAAGAGTTGGGGTTTGTTGGTGCAGTTTTTATAATCTTAGTTTTTATTGTGATTGTTTGGAGAGGATTTTATATTTCAATTAACGCTAAGGATGCATTTGGACGGTTGCTTGCCGGGGGAATCACCGCCTTCTTAGCCGCCCAAATTTTAATTAACCTAGCGGCTCAAACTGCACTTCTACCTTTAACCGGAATTCCTCTTCCCTTTATTTCTTACGGAGGATCCTCGTTAATAATAGACTTGTGCGCTGTTGGTATACTGTTTAATATAGGGAGACAAAGTAAAACATGAAAATTGTAATTTGCGGAGGACATTTGTCGCCGGCTTTGGCGGTAATCGATCGACTTAAAGAAGACGAAATCCTATTTGTAGGAAGAAAATTTGCCATGGAAGGAGATAACTCTTTGTCGTTTGAATATAAAACGGTTACTTCGCTTGGCATTCCCTTTAAAGCGATTACGGCCGCAAGGCTGCAGCGGAAACTGACCAGGTATACGCTTTTGTCTTTTCTTAAATTTCCAAACGGTTTATCTCAGGCATTTTTCATTCTTGAACAATTTAAGCCGGATGTTGTTTTGGGATTCGGCGGATACGTTTCCTTACCCGTAATTTTGGCAGCCTCGCTTTTACGAATTCCGATTGTTATTCATGAGCAAACGACCGAAGCAGGTATGACTAACAAAATTGTCTCAAGATTTGCCAGAAAAATCTGCATTTCCTGGGCTTCATCGGAAAACTATTTTCCTAAAAGCAAAACCATATTAACAGGAAACCCTTTGCGTAAAGAAATAATGGAAGTGAAAAACAAAAAAAACAAAAAACAAGCGTTTACCATTTATGTCACTGGCGGAAGCTTAGGATCGCATTTTATTAACGACCTAATAGAAAAAAATCTTAAAAAGTTATTAAAACAATATTATATTATTCATCAAACAGGAGATACGAAACATTACAACGATTTTGAAAAACTTGAATCTTTAACAATAGGTCTTGATAAAAACCTTGTGGAGAAATACACTTTAGCTAAACATTTTACTCCGAAGGAGGCGGCGGAGAATTTAAACAAAAGCGATTTAGTCGTTTCAAGATCGGGAGTTAATATTGTAACGGAACTATATTTCCTACAAAAACCCGCGTTTTTAATTCCTATTCCTTTTACCCAAAGAAACGAACAATTTAAAAACGCCCTCATTCTTAAAAATGCGGGTCTTGCGGAAGTTTATGAACAGGCAACACTAACTTCAGAAAACTTTCTGTCGGAGCTTGAGAAAATGACGCAAAATATAAAAAAATACAAAATTGGCATTTTAGATAATCAAAAAGAAGATTCGGTACAAGAGATAATAAACGTCTTGAAAGATGTGGCAACAAACAAGAAAAGCTAGGAGAGAAAGACAAAAAAAGAAAGTAAAATTTTTTATATTTTTGCTGGTTATTTTATTTTTATCATTAATATTAATTACATTTTCTTACAAAAAACTTTTTTACCCAAAAGGTTCGTTTCTAAATCCGGTTTCCAAAGAAAGTTTGGATAAGGAAAGCAAACTAAACCAGTTATTAAACGGCAAAAACATTGGTTTTGTAAATACCTCAATGCTTTATGATTCTTCCTATCTTGTGAATCTAAAAGATGGAGAACAAGTCATTTTTTCGGGCAAGAAAAATTTAGATATTCAAGTTTCCTCTTTACAATTAATGCTCACGAGACTTAAAATAGAAGGTAAGAAATTTAAAATCTTAGATTTTAGATACGATAATCCTGTTGTATCTTTTTAACATATGAATGACGGAAAAATAGTAGTCGGAATTGATGTCGGAACATCAAAAATAGTCACGGTTATTGCCAAAGTAGACGAAGAGGCTGTAAATGTTTTAGGCGTGTCGGAAGTTCCTTCAAGCGGAATCAGAAAAGGTCAAATAGTAGACATCGACGAGGCTGTTTTATCGATCAATAATTCATTGGAAGCTGCGGAAAGAATGGCCGGTTATTCGGCGTCACACGTTATTTCTTCAATCGGGGGAAGTCATATCGAGTCATTAAACTCAAAAGGCGTAGTGGCCGTAGCAAGGCCTGAGGGCGAAATAACGGCCAATGATATCACCAGAGTGATCGATGCGGCAAAAGCGATTTCAATGCCGTCAAGCAGGGAGATAATCCATGTTTTACCCAGAACTTATTCGGTTGACGGGCAGGAAGGAATAAAAGATCCGATTGGCATGACCGGAGTAAGGTTGGAAGTGGATACTCACATAATCTCGGCAAACGGCGTTACGATCAAAAACATGGAAAAGGCCTTTTCCGAAGTTGGGGTAGATTTGGATGCGGTTGTATTTTCGGGATACGCCAGCTCGCTTGCGGTTTTATCGGACACCGAAAAGGAATTGGGGGTTGTTTTGGTAGATATCGGAGCGGGCACAACGGATATTGCAATATTTGTTGACGGTTCGATTGCTTATTCTTCGGTTTTGCCTGTCGGCGCAAGACATATTACCAATGATTTAGCAATCGGCTTAAGAATTTCCTTAGAATCCGCGGAGAAAATAAAAATTTTCCTTTCAACACCCAAAAAACAATTAAAAATTACCGAAGAAGGTGAAGAAGAAAAGCCCAGGGAAAAATCGGACGAGATTGACCTTGCCCCACTTAATTTAATAGAAGAGTTGAATAAAGTTTCGCAAAAAACTTTGATCGATGGAATTATTAGGCCAAGACTTAACGAACTTTTTACAATGATTGGCTTGGAAATTAAAAAAAGCGGGTTTGTCGGTCAAACTCCTTCGGGACTGGTTATAACCGGCGGAGGCGCGCAAACAATTGGAGTGGCCGAAGCGGCAAAACGAATGCTGGCAATGCCGGTTAGAGTCGCAATGCCGGCTAGTATCAAAGGAATAATCGATGAAATTCAATATCCTTCTTTTGCAACTGTAATTGGTTTGGTAATGTACGGAAGAACAACGGAAGCCCCTTCTCCTCTTCCTTTTGGTTTTTCTTTTCCTCCCCTCCCATTTAGTTTAAAAATGGGTAACAAGTGGTTTTCAAAAGGAATATCTTTTTTTAAATCTTTCCTGCCCTAAACAAATACTTGCAAAAATTTTTTCAATTTGCTAGTATGCCCGTATGTTAATCAAACCTCAAACAACCAATTTTGCCAAAATCCGCGTGATGGGAATTGGTGGAGGAGGATCGAACGCTCTCAACTCAATGATTTCCCAAAGTTCAATTCAGGGAGTAGATTTTATTGCGGTTAACACCGACGCACAGGCGCTTTTATTAAATCAAGCGGCAACAAAACTTCAAATAGGCGAAAATTTAACTAAAGGTCTTGGTTCGGGCGGAAATCCGGAGATAGGTCTACAGGCAGCAGAGGAATCGTATGAGAAGATAAGAGAAATGATTGACGGCACGGATATGCTTTTTTTGGCTGCGGGAATGGGCGGAGGAACCGGATCGGGTTCAACCCCGACTATTGCCAAAGCGGCAAAAGAAGTTGGGGCATTAACGGTTGCGGTTGTTACAAAACCTTTTGCTTTTGAAGGAACAAGAAGAATGGTTACCGCCGAAGATTCAATCGAGCAGTTAAAAGATAAAGTCGATACCTTAATTGTTATTCCAAACCAAAGAATTTTAGACGTGGTTGATAAAAAACTTTCGCTTTTGGAAGCTTTCAAGGTTGCGGATTCGGTTTTAACCCAAGGCGTTCAGGGAATTTCCGATTTAATTACGTTGCCGGGTTTGGTTAACGTTGATTTTGCCG
>Ga0187886_1003112_pt1 | contig 12624 bp, 25 predicted proteins | sample June2016WEW_20_1_FD_133001 | JGI IMG/M metagenome (GOLD analysis project Ga0187886, IMG submission 133001) | Peatland microbial communities from SPRUCE experiment site at the Marcell Experimental Forest, Minnesota, USA - June2016WEW_20_150 | ecosystem: Environmental > Terrestrial > Soil >...
TATGTCTCAGAAAAAGACAAGGCAACAGTCCGAAGCCTATAAGTGTTGGTTAATTGAATATGAATATGAAAAATAACTTAATTTTTCGATTTATTTAAGTAATTATTTAACGAGTTTATTAACATTTTTTGGTTATTTAAGTAATTACTTAAAACCGCAAGGTTTATATATGATGATGTATATACGAGCAGGTACGTTGTGAACCTAAAATTGGCGTGTGTCTTAGGGCAAAATTTAAGTAACTATTTAATCAAAAACTTTATATAGGTGATATTGATTATTATAATTGAATATTGGTGAAAATATGTTTAGGTTAACTCCATTTAATTATAACAGGCATTATGATTTAATCGCAAGATTGTTACTGAACCGTTGTCCTGAATTAGACCTTAATGGAATAGAGAAACAATTGCTTATATCCTGTAAAGACGACTTAGCTCTTTATATAATGTATTTAAGAGAGAATCATTTAGTTACTGATGATATGTTTATGGAATACTTTACTACTTTTGTGCTTAATTTCGATTTGGGAATAGAACATTTGGTTCAACCGATTTTAACTGCTGAACAAGAAGTTCGATATGATATTGATTGTGAGAAGTTTGCGGATACACTTGTTGATGAATGGTGGAAGAAATTTCAGGTACGCACAGAAGTTAAGTTAATTAAACCAGATATTCCGCCTATGGTTATGGGTAATATGAGAATGAGAAATATGTTTACACCTGATGAAATGGATGACCTGCACTTTTATGTTGCAATGATATTAATAAGAAATGGTGAACGATGCTTTATTGATTTAATGATTGGTAATCTTGTTGCTGGAACAATAATGATGAGAGTTAGCCCAAACAAAACATCATTTAATCAACAAGATAAACTCCAGTTAACTCAAGCTATAGGATTTGAAGCTAAAAGAATGACTGAACGAAGTGGACCACTAATTTTTCTTTTTGCGGATAAGAATTACTACAGAGCACATATGAGGGAATGGAGAGAACCATCACATGGGCAAATACTGTAAGTCTAAAAAATATAACTTTCAAACTGCTGATACAAAGATAACTTTTTATGATGGTGAAGAGGGATATGATTGTTTCTATCTTGGAAATGGTTATTCTGAATTATTGATTTTTAATAAATCCATGTTAGAAAATGAACATCTTTATGCCCATGAATTTTCTGAACTTGCATTGCTTGGAGCAATAAGGAAATGTACAAGAAAATGGCATGGACAAAATATTAAATTTAAATACTTTACAAAAACAAGCGTAGCACATCTAATCTGTTGTTTTGGAATACCAAACAAAAGGACATTATGCCCAGATTTAGAATTTAAAAAACAATATAAAGATTTGGTAAGAAAATTATCTAACGAAGAATTTGAGATACGGAAAAATCTTGGTATTGGATGGTAATTTCTACCAAAAGATTTAAATAGGTGTTTAATTATTTATAAATTATATAGAATTATAAATAAATAAATCCTGAGTGATAAAATGGTATATAAAGATAAAAATAAAGAACGTGAATCTCGGAGAAATTGGCGTTTGAAAAATAAAGATAGAATTAATGCCAAACGAAGAGAAAGAAGTTTAAATGATAAAGAATATAGAAATGAAATTAACAAAAAACAAACGGAATGGAGAAATACACATTTAGAAGATTATCGTGGTTATTATAGAAATTATTATCGTAAAAATCATATTAAAGTTTTAAAAAGAGTGGCAAATTGGCAAAAAGAATATCGTAAAAAAATTAAAATATATTTAATGGATATACTTGGTAATAAATGCAATAAATGCGGAATAATTGGGGGTGACGAAAATATTTGCATTTTTGAATTCCATCACATAAATGAAGAAAATGCGTGGGGAAGAAACAATAATATAAGGGTAAAAACATTAAGAAAATGGTTTGATGAAAATTCTATTCCAGATGATGTTATTTTATTATGTTCAAACTGTCACAAATTGGAACACTATAAACCACATACCGAAACACTTATAAATAACAAAGATATTATAACTAATGATTTGGTGAATTAGATGAGACGAATAACTACGTGTCAAAGCTGTCAAGCTGGGTTTTGGAGTTCTACAAGGAAGATGTTCATAGTTTGGGCAGTTAAACCAGTTGAAAAAGATGGAAAGATGGAGTTGCAGAAACTTAGAACATTCGGCGGATTTTATTCGTGGGTAGATGCAGACGCTAAAAAGATTAAACTCAATAAGGGTGAACAAAAATTTATTGAAAAATATTATTTACCTATACAGCAACTTTGTGGTAATTGCAAGAAACTTGAAACGTCAATAAAGAAGAGGATTGCTCAAGACAAAAAGAGACCGCCAGCAGTTATAACCGATGAAAATAGCAAAGGATTTATGAAATTTATAGTGGATAAAAAAGTAGAGCAAGAAGGTAAAGAAGAGAAAGAGAAGAAATAAAAATGTTCAGCATTAGACCATCAAGTAGAAGACCATTTCATAAACCTAAACTCATTAAATCTAATGGCAATACTGATTCCACAATGAAAATTCCGTTTTCAAATAATGAAAATATTACTGTGGAAAGTGGTGATTCCAAGAACAAGATTGACCAAACCAAATTAGGTAATGTTGGAAATATTAGCACTTTAGCATATTTATACTGCGATTTACAAAATTGGGGTAAAACAATAATTAGACAAGGAAACAGAAGCGAATTAGACCCAACTAAACCACAAATTTGGGTTTTCTGTCCTCTTCTTAAAAGGAGAAATCCCCATGATAGAATCTTGGTTGAAAACTGTAAGAAATGCTCTCATTTTAAAGGAATGAGCGAACCGATAACTCAGAAATCTAATGACATAACCACTAATTATAAAATAAACTTTGTTCCAGCAAAAAAACATCAACCAAAAATAGGTTTTACAGAAGAACAGATTGCAGAAGCGGAAAAATTACATCGTAAAGAAAATAGAGAATGGATAAAGGAAGAACGGGAAATTTTTGATAAAAAACAAAATTCTTAGAAAGTTTTCTTTAGAGCAATGCAAAGATGGAATTTATTTTCTTGATAATTTACCTCTATTTTTTAATGCTATAAATGTAGCAAAACAATTACAAGTTGAAGTCTGGTTGGAAAGCCCAAATCAAAAGGATAATTATAAAGACTATATACGATAATAAATAAGGTTATTTAAATGGGTAAACAAGAAAGATTAATTAAGAGAAAAAGCGAAAGAAAATTGAAAAATATAATAGCTAAATTGAGGAAAAAAGAAAAGCAAATATGTTCATATTGCAACAAAGAAATACCTAAGTCTCAACATGAAGTATTTTGTTTAACAAACGCCAATTTAGATTTCTTTTATTTCTTCTGCTCAAACGAATGCGAAAATAAGTTTAAAGTCCTTAATAACATTAAGATGAAATGATATGGAACACATTATTGAAGTAGATTCAATTGCTAAATGCCAAAAATGTAATTATTATACTGATATACTGAGATGCATTGACCATTATGATTGCGGTAACAAATCTAACCATTAATGAAGATAAGTCGTAAAGTTTATAAGTGAGTTTTAATAATACTATTGTTAGTGATAACGAATGAAATGTCCAAAATGTGGTTCAAACGAAATAAAACTAATAGTAGGTAATTTATATAGGTGTTTTTCTTGCGGTCACAAGTTTAATAATTTTGAACCAATTAAATGTCCAAGACAAATCAAAGAAGAAGAAAACGAAGACCAAAGCGTTTATAGTGACGACCCAAAAGATACGCAAGAAGACGATATGGAAGAGGATTTAGGCTTCTTAGATGATAACGATATGGGTTGGTAATTTGAGCAAGAATTTAAAAATACAAATAAAAAGAGTTTGCCCTAAATGCCAGAAAGTATTTTATTGCGATAATAGTTGTGCTTCTATTAATAAGAATTGTTTATGCGCTAAATGTTTTAAGGGTGCAGGTAATACAGGTTTAGTCGTTGTAAACAACTTAATAGTAGGCAACCATTTATTTTTAGGTGACTAAAATAACAACTACTAAATGCTGTGATAAATGCGGTGTTGAACATAACATTAAGGAAATACATATAGTTTGGATACCCAAGAACCATAGTCACAGTTGGCTGTGTGAGGGTTGTTGGTTAGTTGTAGAGTAAAAGAACCTTACATTGCATTTTGGGCATTTATAAACGATAATATTAGGGATAGGTTTTGAGTTATCTATATCCATTTTACATTGGCAGTAATGACATATATCATCTGGCATAAGGAATGAACAAAGTTTTCGTAATATATAAAAGTTTTTATTATCATTAACATTAGATAACCACAACCTTTTTAAGTAACAGATGCTATTATATTTATGTTGATAAAAATGGGCGAAGTAATTGGAGTAAACAACTCAAGAATATGTCGAAGATGTAAAAGAGTTATTCCAGAAGGATTCATAGACTGCCCCTTTTGCGACACAAGATACAAGGTGGTTAAAGGTCAATGAAAAAAGAACTTGAAGTTTATAGAAACGGGCTTATATATTGCTCAGTATGCACTAATGTTAAATCTAAGAGAAGGATAGTTGAATTAGTAAACCAGAAGAATCCAAGTGGATTAAATCACGGTTGGACAATAAGCACAGATGCAAAGTTTGTTACTGGACAAACTAATCCATGCCCATGCGAACAAAAGGAAGGTTTCAAGCATTACTTAATGGTGTGTTAAATATGAGAACACAAGAGTTTGTTTTATATACTAATCCAGATGGAACAATTGGTTATTTTCTGATTGGAACTGAAACGCCAGAAGAAGTAACACATAGATTGCAGAAAGAAGGAAAACGAAATATAGTCGTGTTGAAAGCGCAAATACTTTATTGGAGCATTTAAAATGACACAAATAATTGAGTATGTTTCAAAAAAACAATTTGAAAAGATTAAAGCTAAGTTTCAACCACTTATAGATGAAAATATGAAGAATCCTAATTTTTGGAAGCGTGATGTTAGATATTGGATTAATCACGAATTTCCAACTACAGAAGAACTTGATATAATAGTGATTAGAGGTAAACTTGCCATATCAATTATGTGTGAGAAAGAAGGGCAGTAAAATGGGAATGAAGAAAGGCGATATTGTCTGTAGTGAGTGTTATTTTAAATGAAACACATAAAAATAAATGCTTTTGATTGCCCAGACGGATATATGAAGACATTAAGGGCAATAGATAAAGAAGGAATAGAATTTAAAGTTGGCTATGGTTCAGAGCAAACTTTAACCAAAAAAATTAACTTTACATTAGAAATTGAGCATCCAGAAATGAGACCATTACTTCATGAGAAAGCCCCAAATGATTTAACTTATCTTAATTGGTATGCAGGCATATATCTTTGGTATCCAGAGCCAGACATGGCAGAATATACTTATGGCAACCGAATGCGTAAGCCAGTTGACCAATTACAAAATGTTATTGATAGGTTTAAACAAGAGAAGTTTGACCGCCAATGTACAGTTATTATTCGAAGACCAGAAGACATAATTAAGGGTAAATGCAAAGACCCACCATGCTTAACGATGATTGACTTCGAAATCATAGAAGATAAACTTTGTGCAACAGCTTACTTCCGTAGTTGGGATGCTTACGCTGGATTGCCATGCAACATAGCAGGCATACAAATGATGGTAGAATTCATGGCTTCTGAGATTGGTGTACCATCTGGCAAACTTATTTTTCATAGTAAGAATACACACATTTATGAGAGACAATTCAAATTAGTTAGGGAGATGCTTGACCCTGAAATTATGAAAGAAAGATATATTAAAGTTGAGTCTCAATGCCCAAAATGCGGTACATTAAGAGATGTTGATGAACTATGCCCGAAGTGTGGTGTAAAGAAAGATGTATAAAGTTTATGATTGTAAAGTTTGTAATGGTAACGGTTATTTAATCATTAAAAACTCAAAATGTAATGGTAAATATCGGTTTGAAAGAGTTAAATGTGAAGAATGCAATGGTTCTGGTATTATAAGGAAAATAATTAATTAAAATTATTTTTATGTTCCCGTTCTTCTTGAGCAGTTATTACTCTATGGCAATTTGAACATAATAATTCAACATCATTTGGAATTTTATTATTTTTATACCATTTCACCATTAAACTTCTTGTAATTTTATTCTTTTCTTCATCATTTCTACCATTTATATGATGAAAATCATAAATTTCTGGATGGTCTAAATCTTTTATATTACATTTTTTACATTTATTACCTAATTGTTCAATACACCACATTTTAATTTTCAAAAAGTTCTCTCTGGATTTTCGGTATATTGTATCATAATTTTCTTTGCGCTTTAATTTAATTTCTTCCTTGTGATTTTCTCTATATCTTTTATTCCCTAAGTTGTGTTCTAATATATGATTTTTTGCATAATTTTTTCTATATTCAGGATGTTCTTTAGCCCATTTCTTACTCTGTTCTCTATGTTTCTCAGGATTTTTCTTTCGCCATTCCTTAACTTTATCATAAGTCGTTGTCAAATTTATCACTATAATTACATATATTTAAGCAACTATTTAAATCTTTCTCTTTACATAACTAAAAAATGTTGAGATAAAGATTATATGGTAATAATAAGAAAGGTTTAAATAAGGCGGCGATATATAGGTAAATATATGAGGGATAATTGATGACAAATCCAGCGTGTCCAAACTGTGGTAGATTAATGTACGATGAATGGAGAAATACAATCGTTGGAACTGAGATGAAAGGTAGGTCTAAGTTTTGGGTTTGTAAATCATGTAAAATTAAATTTAAGATAGGTGCTGAAACAATTCGGAGAAAGGGAAAAGTTTTAACTGATGAAGAAATACGCAAGAATCTTGGTCTGCCACCTAAAGCAGTAACTTCAACAGTAAGTTCTCCAAAACAAACATTATTGCATAAGCGTAAACATAAGAAAGAGAAACAGCCAGCATTATTCTTTCCAAGTGAGCCAGCACTATTAACTACTCCATTCAATACTGAACAACCAAAAGAGGATGAAAAGAAATGAGTAAAGAAATTGATGACCCAATAAACCCAAAACTTGCGCCAATATGCGGTTGGTTTTCAGGTGCATTTTTTATAATGAGTATTTGGAAAGGTAATACAGGTCTCTTTACATTATCATTTCTATTCGGCGGTTTAGCCTATCTTGCTTACCGATGGCGTAAATGTAGGGTTGATTAAACTCCCCTATAGTCAAAACTTTTTAAACTTTAGCAAAAACCCAAAATTAAACAGAAGACTAATAAAATAAACTTTTTATTATATTTTTTCCAATAATTGAATTAGATTCTGACTCTGTTACTAAGAAACTAAGAAATAAAAATAATGTGATATTATAATTCATATTATAATGTTTAAGATTTTATGACATTATCATTTGAAATAAAATTTAGGAATTGTTTTGTTGAAAAAGGTCGTATGGGAACCGCCGCCACACAAAAATTTTGGAGTGTGTGAATTTTTAAAGGTGATATTTTAATGAGTATTAAACTACTTAAGTAATTACTTAAACACAAACATTATAAGCAACGATGTATATATACATTCTTAGACCGAAAATGGATAAATTAGACCCAACAAAATATAGGATATTAAGAACGGCTGATGGTGACATATATCAGAGATGGTGGAAAGGTGGGCATATTGGGGCTAATTATCATGGTGGTGGTTGCGGTAGTTCATTTAATGGTGAAGGGGCAGATGTTCCTGACCAATGGCGAACTTTAAATCCAATAACTAAAAATAATAAAATAAATGAAATAAAAAATTATGAAAAAATTCCAATAATTTTTGATTGTAGTTATCAATTAAGATTACAAAATTTAATAATTAGAGAAAAACTCAGGAAAGAATTTGCTGAAAAAGCCAATATGATAGTTAATGATAAAGGGATTTGGAATAGTATTAAAGTTTGGTGGTACGGCTGGAATATTCGAAGGTTGAGGGGTATATCACCTGAAAATTACATTAAAAGTTTCCCCAAATACCCTATTAAAAACGATTTAGGGTGAAAATGTCAAATTTTTTTTAGCCCATTTTTTGGTAATTGGGGCTATCTAAAGCGTAGAAACCATATATGATAAATGACCGAAATATATATTAATAGGTAAGATATAACTTGTTTGTTAGTGACAAAATGAATAGACAATTAACATTAAACGGTGGTGAAAAAATTAATGAAAAGTAAATTATATGGTACTATACTTCTAATAGCATTAATGATGATGGCAGTTGTTATGATGAGTAATGTTAATGCTTGCACACAATCAATAACTTTATCTCCAAACTCTGGATTTTCTTGCGTTACAATAGTTGGAAGTGACTTTGATAATAACAAAGTTATAACTATCTATTGGAATGATGTTTCGCAACCTTTTGTTAGTGCAACTGGAAAAACTGATAGTTCTGGAAACTTTGTAGTAATCATTTCTATACCTACAACTACGGCTGGCTTATACACAATAAAAGCAACAGTTAATGGCGATTCAGCATCGGCAACATTCACAGTTATTAGTATGGTAGGCGCAACGGGTGCAACTGGACAGACAGGAGCTACAGGCTCACAAGGCGAACAAGGTGCTCAAGGTATTCAAGGAGAGCAAGGTATTCAGGGTGCTACAGGTTTAACAGGTGCAGTAGGACACGTTGGAAAGACAGGTCTTCAAGGAATTGCAGGAGTAAATGGTACAAATGGAACTAACGGAACAAACGGCAAAGATGGTGCAACAGGATTAACAGGTGCTATGGGTGCAACTGGTAGTCAAGGGGCTACTGGCGCAACTGGTCAAAGTGGTGCTACTGGTGCGACTGGTTCTCAAGGTGCTATTGGTAGTCAAGGAAAAGCTGGAACTAATGGTACAGATGGCATTAATGGTGCAGGTTTTCCACTATGGCTCTCAATCGTTTTAGTTGTTACTGCCATAGCAGTAGTGACTTTAAGCGCACTTGCATATAGAAAAGTCAAAAGAAGTTAAGGGATTTTAATTCCCAAACCAAATCTTTTTTATTTTTATTTTTCCGAAATTATTCGAAGTTGGATTCGTTAAATATTAAATAAAAATTGATGGACTTTTACCATAGCGACTTTATGTTTTTAACGAATTCTGACGGGTTATTTCGTTTTCCATAAAAAGACCATAGTTTTTGACCATCAGTTTCGAAGTAGGGTTTAAAATATAAAGCTGGGTAATTTTAAGTAATTACTTAAGCAAAAACTTTATTAGTTACTGCCTGTATTAATAATGATGATTGAAATTGCTAATAAATCCTAAAGCCCCAAAATATGTAGTTGAACACCCAGAATTATATCAAAATTCAGGGTGGGATATGGATGATAGTAAATGCCGATTTTCGGTAAAGCATAAAGTTGGCGACATAATTAAATGTTTAATTATAAGTAATAGACACGATGATAACAGTTATATTGATAAAGATAGCGAAATATCCTATTTTATTGGTGAAGTAATGGGTTACTACAGTGTAGGTTATGGCATAATATCAATAAAAATAATTTATTTAAAAGATAAAAATAATAGTTTCTACAAAGTTGGCGACTATCATAGTCTTCATCATGGTTGGGTTGACAATGCTGAGAATCCCAAACTTTTAAATGACCTTAAAAAAATAAGAGGAAAAGAGGTTTTCATTTTCAGATGATTAGGGTTAAATGTAAAAGTTGCGGTAAAACATTTTTATGTAATGCAGACGGCGTTATGACTTTTAGCGGAAAAATAGTTAAATTTAAATGCTTTGATGAAGATGATTGGGGTGGCATTAAAATTGAAAAAACTACAGAGAGAAAATGTTATTGTAAAGAATGCACAACTAAAAATGAACCTTATAATAAACAACGAGTTAAACGGTGTTATAGTGGAGAGGGGTTTGTCTTTAGATGAGTGATATAAAACTAATTTGCCCTTACTGTAAGACACCTTTAGTATCTTATGATAAATATTGTTATTGGTGTGAATGTCATCCTTTAAAAAATTATAAATCACTTTCAGTTAGAAAATTCTCATGGCAATATAATTATAAAACTAAATCTTGGCTTTATTTAGAGGCAGAAAATTCGGGTTGGATAGAAGTTAACGAAAAACCACAACCAAAGCAGGTGTTCATATTTAGATGATTAAATGTTGTAGGTGCGGTGTAGAATTCCATATTGATTTAAATTATAAATATGGAAAGATTGATTTGGAAAATGGAAATTATATCCAGTCTATGATTACTCATAAAGGTAAAACTTATTATTGTTGCAAAGACTGCGATAAAATATGGGATAAATTTTACTCTAAAAAAGTAGATATAAGTACCCTTGCAGATATATATAATAAATGGAATAATTGGCGTAACATCTTTTTTAATTATTTCTTGAAACTTAAAGATGTTCCAGATAAAGAAACTAAACATACATTTATATTCAGGTGATATGGATGTTTATTGTTTGCCCCATTTGTAAGTCACGGTTAATTCTTTCAGAATGTACAAGAAAAATTAATTACACTCACGATTATTACAGATGCAAATGCAAGTCATATAATAGTTGTGGCAATTGGATATATTTACATGATGGAAGCGAATATTTAGTTAGAAGTGGTGGCAAAAGATGGGGTTACTTAGGTCGTAATGAACCAACTAAATATTTTAACGATAAAGAAATGAAGATTAAGGAAACTTTTATATTCAGGTGACTAATGGTTAAAAGAGGTAAAGTTTATATAGGAGAACTCCATACTTAATTATATAAAGTGATTGATTTGAAAAACAACAGAATTGAATTAAATACTTACGACCATAATTTCGGGTTTGTTTTGCCAATGAAAACTAATGTGTTTTGGGAACAACAAACTAATGGCGTATGTTGCAACCATGTGCAAATTGAAGGCGTATTTGTACCATTACCAATGGATGGCGACATAGGCAAGATTCTTGGTAGAATTTCAGGTGCTAATTATGACTTTAATGAACCTGCCGTTTGTCAAGGCTGGGCTGATTTGCATAAATATCTTAAAAAGTATGAACAATTAGAGTTTGAAGAAGTAAAAGCACCACAAGGTCAGCCAGAAAACCAAGAAGGATTAGTTTGGGTTAAAATTACACGCTGGCAGAGTTTCATTGGACACGGCTTCGGCATGGTTGGTAAGACAGTTTGTTTGTTCTATCCAAATTGCGATTAGGTGAAAAATATGTGTCAATATCGAGTTGGGTTAGTTAAAAATTGTCGAAAATGCAAGTCTTCAATACGCAAAAATTGCCCTTTACGCAAAAAACAAAAAAATAAAGAATACTTTGACACCGTGAAAAAAGGTGAATCTAAGCAATGACAGAACAAAAAACACTAAAACAATACTTAGCAGATAATTCAATTTATCTGTCAGATGAAATTCTAAAAAGAATAGAAAAGGCAGTAAAATCATATAACAAAGAATGGTTAACACAAAAACGCCAAGAAAATAGTAAAAGTAGTTTAGAAATAAAACGCAATGTCGTCAATTTTTTCGGTAAACATTGGCTTGATGCAGATGAACTTTTAGAGGATGTAGAAAAATGACCTGCAAAAAATCTGATAGATGCGCTAACTATAAAATTGGAAATTGGGCGTGTGACCACACAGGCGAAGAATATTGCCAAAATTTCACGGAGAAACAAACAGCAAGTTTGGTGTATTAAAATGACCGAAACAGCCATAAATGCCGATAAACTTAAAGATATGTTAGCGCAAGTTTTAGCTAATGCACAACATGATTTAGATATTAAAGCCTTTGATAAACCGATAGATACAACCATGCAAGCATTAGTTATAAAGCCAAATGATTTAACTGTAAAAAAGACTTTGAAGGGGTTTTTAACAGGAACATTTCTCGATAAACTTTATTTTAACGAACAATCTGAACCTTTGAATGGTTTACCTTCTTGCGGTCAAATAGGCATAGTTGGATTAAGTGGTGTTGGGAAATCTTTGCTTGCACAGGAAATTCTTCTCAGAACCGCTAATGAAAGTAAAGGTGTGGTCTTTATAACGAGTGAAGATATATTCAATTCAGACAACGAAAGATTTGACCTTCAATCAAGACTAATGGAAAAATCTAAAAGTCTTGGGTTAGATTGGCAAAAGATAAAAGATAATCTTTTTGTTTTAGATTGTATAACTCACGGTCAACTTTCCGATTTTGAAACTCTTATTGGCGTATATCGAAGTTTAGTTGAAGACCCCAAAAACAACATTAAACTTTTAGTGATTGATTCATTGACCTTACTTGAATCTTATCGCCAAAATCTTAAACATAGGGTTTTGCAACTGTCACGGTTTAACCAATTAAAAGGAATTACGGGTTTATATGTCTGCCAACGAAGCGAAGAAGAAACTGACAAATTTTCAATTAGCGGTGGTGTCGGGGTGGCTCACAACTTAGACAGCGTTATTTGTATTGACTTCGCCAAAGCTATGGGGCAAATGAAAGACGAACTTCAAAAGAAACAATGGGAAAATACACATTTCGCAAGAATACTCTCTTGTAGATTATGTAGTTTTAATAGAAAATATATAGAAATGGAAATTACCCCAAATGGTTTTCTAAAAGCCATAAATAAA
>Ga0187886_1003113_pt1 | contig 12618 bp, 23 predicted proteins | sample June2016WEW_20_1_FD_133001 | JGI IMG/M metagenome (GOLD analysis project Ga0187886, IMG submission 133001) | Peatland microbial communities from SPRUCE experiment site at the Marcell Experimental Forest, Minnesota, USA - June2016WEW_20_150 | ecosystem: Environmental > Terrestrial > Soil >...
ATTTCGCCTCGAGAGCCAGTGTGCTTTGAGCATGCGCATGCCCTGATACAGCAAAAAGTAAGATTAAACCAACTAGAAATTCTTTCATCTTTCCACCTCCTTATTTATCCCCGTTTTTGCTTCCCTTCAAACCTCTCCAAATACTCATCAATGGCCCTTCTAACAAGCTCAGCGACCGGAGCCCCAGTTTTACTTGATAATGCCCTAAGTTTCTTTAGTTCAGTTCTGGTTAAAAAGATATTTGTTCTAATCTTGGTTATCATAGCCTCACCTCCCATTTATCGATATATACCAATATACACCTTTTATTTCACTTTTGTCAAGCTTTTTCCTTGGACTTTTTTGGACATTTATTTTTAAAAAAACTTATTGTATTTCACCTAACTTTTTGGTAAGTTTTTGTCATGAGCGACCCAGTCACCATTTCGGCATTGCTTACCAGTCTCAGCTTTGCCGCCAAATTTGTAAAAGATTCTCTTGAGAAGATTAAGGATTTGGCTGTTAGGAAAAAGGTTGAAGAACTCTTGAACGCCATAATCCCATTGCAATCCCATATAATCGCCCTGCAAGAGGGAAATTTTACGTGCATTAAAGAAAAACAGAATCTTGAAAATAAACTGAGAGAAATTGAAGATTGGGCAAAAGAGGTGTCTGGTTATAAACTGAAGGCACTTGTTCCGTGTGTTTTCGTGTATGTCAAGAAGTCTGAAAGCGACGATGCCAGACCAGCAGTGTATTTTTGCCCCAAATGTTTTGATATTCACCATAAGAAATCTATGCTTCGGCTTACCAGCCAGGGTCATGATTGGACCTATTTTAACTGTCTGAATTGCAAAAGTGATATCAAAATTAGAACGAGGCTTGCATTGGAATAAATTCTTTGAAGAAAACATATGAAAATTTTTTTTGCAACGATCTTATCTCCTGAACCATATTACGTCCTTCTTTGCAATTCTCCAAACCTTTCCAACCTTGAAGGCCGGAATAGATTTAGCCCACAATCGTCTATAAATGGTCTTTGGGTTGACTCCAAAATAGTCAGCTAATTGATTGACGGTGAAGAAATCATTCATTCCCTTTTCTCCAATCGTACAATGCTAAACCGTATATCCCGATCCATTAAAAACCAATGGCAAAAGGGGAGCTTCCCCTGGAGCATAGCAATCTCTAAATAATTAAGTGCATCAATCAACTCTTCGATCCCCTCTTCAATGAAGTTTCGGGGATCTCGCTCCAGATCCAGAGGGCCGTGTTTCTTCTCTCCCTTGACCATCCTCAACCTCTTCTGCTCATCTATCCGGTCATTCCAACTCAATCCCTTTCCCCTCTCCGCTGTTTTCTCTTAAGTCTTCTAAGAGCAATTTGGTCTTTGATTTTCCTCTTTTGCGTCCTGGTTGTAGCAAAAGCAGATAGTTTCAATTGCTTTAGTATTCCATCCTTCTGGACTTTCCGTTTCAGTTGGTTAATAGCTTGCTCAATATTATCGTTCAGGACGAAAATTTCCATTAATCCTCACATCCCACGAAATACAGTTTATACAACCTCCCAACATACTGATTTGAGAGAAATCGAGTTGCCTAATTTTGTGATTAGGATATAGTTGTTTTATCTTTGTCAAAGCCTCTATGTCCTCTACAATCCCGAACCCTGGTAGCAATATGAGGTTTGCAATCTCCAAATAATTTACATAGCAGCCAAAGGAACTACAGAAAACATCTGCTAATGGGTAGAGCTTTCTGAACTGTTTCTCACTCATCCGTGGGCATTTAGAGTATGCACAAACTAAGGTCTCGATAGAGAACCCCTTTAAAGCCCTCACAAGTCTTTTGTGATATGTTTGGTACTGAGGCATTGATTCATAGTCATTAATGAGTACTGACCCATTGGGAAGAAAATGACAAATGCCGTCTGAATGACCGATGGAAGCGTATGGCTCAATGGGGATTAAGGTAACTTCACTTTGCAATATTTTTTCTAACTTTGTGAGTTTAAGACCAGGGTTTTTCTTCAGTACCTTCTTGGTAAGAATCGTCTTATCCCCTCTCCTGACCACATTCCCACCGTCAAGGATGATGTTTGAATAAATAGGATAAAGTTGCTCATAACAGGAATGAGGAACTTTTAGCTGAGGGTATCTTTTATCAGGGATGTATCGAAACTTTATGAGGCGATACCCAACCTGGATCGGCATGAAGTCTCTGGTCCAAATATTACGGGTTCCTTCTATCAATCGTACTGCTATTCCATTCTTTTTTAAGAACTCCACAGCTTCATTAAAGACCTCTGGATACCGTTTGAGGGCATCGCTAAAGTAAACAATTTCGCTCATATCTAAGCCTTAGTTTTGGGTGAGGGTTTCTCAGGCTCTTTTACAGCAAGTTTCTCATAACCACTGCACCTCGTTACTCCAAAACAGTTCCTTCCACCAATTAGACTGCACCATTGCTCAAGTTCTCCTCCCCGGTCACGTTCAACTAAAAATTTACACTTGTCCTGGCAATTACTCATTTTGCTTTTCTCCTTTCCCTGAACTATACCCCCTTTAAATACCTCTTATAACACCCTACAAGTGCTTCTATAGTACCCAGGAGCCATTTAACCCCTAAACTCGGCCTGGGATAGGGGGACGTATACTTTTGGCCTCATTTAGTCGCTGTAATCGAACATCCTGACAACCATGTTTCCCGTAGCCCCAAGATTTCCCACATCGTGAACAGTAAACCTCAGTTTGACCAATTCTGATTCCATAGCGATGCTCAATCTCTTTTTTCTGTTTCTTGATAGATTCCTGGCAACGCTCACTCCACGACATATCGGGTCACTCTTTTATTTTGGAAATTATTTTCCCTAACTCCTCTAAAGGCATTTTTTGAGCCTCTTGCTCAGAAATCCAATGGGTTGACACAGAAGGTTTCTTCTCTTCAACTTCCCGAACCTCACCCCTTTGGAGTGCCTCGGTATCAGGCCAGCGAAGATCCGTATCATAGGGATCTGGTATCCACGGTTTTAATTGCCCAGTTTTGGGATCATAAAGGGATTCCATATCTTTACTCGATATGCCTTGGGGGTCGGACCCAAGGGCAAGAACCATAATTTCCTCGAACGGCATTTCCTCAATCTCCAGGGGTGAAAGATTTTCCTTAGCCCAATCAAAAGTTTGCTGGACAGATTTTAGGGGATGTTTCTTCAGGATTGATTTTGAATATTTTCCCGTTCTAATATTCAAAGCCTCTTTCTCATATTCATCAAAGTTATCTTTGAAACCCTTGTCATTAACATCATGCCCGTAAGTTTCTGCCATTTCCTTTCTTAACTTACGGGAGCTTTCGTAAAACTTCTCAGTTCTCGCTACCATTCCATTTACCTCCTTTTTGGCCTCATCATATGTGGGAACAATAATGCTTTGGATCTACTTCGCAACGCTGGGCCCTCAACCTTAGCTCTTATGACATTAGCAATGGCATTTATGCCTACCCCGTATTTTTTCTGGATTCTTGGATTCCCCACCCATTCCAGAAAACTATCCTCATGAGGAGCATCGCTCTCTTTCATAGTTTCTGGGGAAATTTTTATTTTTCCCTGGGTGTATTCTGTAGCGAAAATATCTACAAGAGGACCCACATCGAAATACTTGTCACGAAGTTCTGCATAATCTTGCGTTTGAGCATTTTGAAAATTCGACATAAATTCGTCCTCGGAGCCTGAATCTTGCACTCTTTTTTCTAAATATTTTAAAGTCTGCTCTTGCTGCTCCGCTCTCCGCTCTCTGGCCTCTTGTTTTTCCTACTCCTTAAATTCAGAAAATTGATGGGAAACTTTTTCATCGATAGTCTGACGGAGAACTGGTTCTTCCACATCCTCACTTGGCCCCACTTCATAACCAGGTGATTCAAAATCCTGTTCGTCACTGTCACTTGAACCAGGAGTATTCATAAGCATTGCCTTCACTTCATCAGACGTCTTTCCTGCTAAATTGTCTTTCATTCGTTATCACCTCCCAATTTTCTTGTAGATTCTACTTTTCAAAGTACCCTGTTCGGGATATTCACTTTGTCCCTCCTCAAGAAAAGCTCTGATCGGGACCACCTGCTCAGGGGGGAACGGTGGGGGTGGTTCAGGTTTTGCTGCTACAGGGACATGAAGCAAGTCCTGGGCTTTCTGCCATTCGACCAAATAAACTTTCTCGTAAAACTCTTCCATCTTTTCTGACCAGGTTGAATATGGTTCAAAGAAGATGGGGCGTTTGCTATTTAGATATTTCGTCAACCAGACATCAACCCATTTGTTATCAACCATGGTGCAGCGATCTGATGGATAATTGGGATCGACATTGATTTTGGTATGCTCGAAAGGCTTGGGCAACTTTGTTTCCATCTCTGAAAGTATTTGGTTTAGACCATTCATCCTGCAACTCCACTCACCCACCTTGAGAGAATAATCCTGTTCCTCAATTAGTGCCTCCAGACGGGGGAGTCCAGCAATCAAACTGTCAAGTTCCGCTAACCTTGCCCCTTGGGGTCTATATCGCTTTGACACTGCTGCTTGAAATAGTGGCAATGAATACGAATCTTGAACGTCCCTGCAACTCGCAGAAACAACATTTCTGAGGACTAAATCTCTCTCCTCTTCAAGAACCTTTTTGATTCCAATCATGAAAGACTGGTCAATACTTTCCTTCTCAGGCTTTGGTATCCTTTGCAGTTCGGCCAGCCTCAATTTCTCTCTTCTCAAAAAAACGAACTTGGCTGATTCGTTTCCCATTAATTCAATATTCTTTTCCACTTGGTCCTCCTTTTCTAAAGTATGGGGCCACATGACATGACCCCACCTCTCCTATTCATCATGAAAATCTTCGTAAGCCTTGCGGTCAAAATTCGTCGTGTTGTCCACATCTCCTTCAATCTTGGATTTCTTGGAAACACCCTTGTAAGGATCAACTTTCACATCAATGATGTTAGCCACGCCATGATTTGGGTCAAAGGTTGTCTTGGTCTTCCCTTTGTAATGGTCACGCCCCTTTGCCAACTCACGAGACATTCTCTCCGCCTCGTCCTGAATTTCGTTAGGTTTAGCCGTTCCCGTTAAATTTTTCTTATTTACCTTCATTTTTTTCTCCTTTAAAATTAAAATTTAATTCAATACTACCTACTCACCCCTGCCAACTTCCTCTTCTCCCTTGGACTCAACCTTTTTTCTCAAGTCCTTTAAGAAGGACTTCTTCTCCGATTCCTTGACGATCATCAATACCTGTGCCGAATCTGAAACGTAAATTGCTGAAACAATCTCAAAACCTTTGTCGTTCACCTCAGCAAGTGCATCATTGACATCAGGCACCTCTATTAAAAACGATTTATAAGCCATCCTGATCACCTCCTTCCCTTATTAACTGTTTAAATTTTCCCTTAACTGTTCCTGTAAAGCCCATTGCCGATCCATGAAAGGATGAGTACCCCTCAAAACCATCACCCCCTCCACTTTGCGCTGCTCATCACGGTCTAAATCCCAAAAACAAGAAATACATAAACCTAAATAATTGTCTTGAGCCTCAGCAAGTTTTAATGCTTCCGCAAGAGACATCCTCTTTGATTTTTTGCGACCACTTGTAACTCTTTTTTTAGGCATGACCTCTACTCCTATTTTAATAATGTTCCAAATCCATCATCCTTGAAAGGATCATCCCTCTTGGGGGGCTTAGGTTTAGCACGTGGCTCAAGAAAAGTCATCGGCTGATTGCCTAAACCCTTCCCCCCTGCCTTCGGGTGAGGAGGAGTTGGAGGAGGTTCCTCCAATCCGTATGACTCATAGACTTTACTTTCCCAATTTTCCCCCCTTAACCTCTTGTCAGCCCATTCGGACTCGTCAATGCCCTTGGTCTTCAATATCTCTCGCTGCATGCGAAGCTCTACCAGAACATCACATCTGAGATAGTTTTCAAGACCTTCCCCTGCCAATGGCACTAAGCCCATACTTTCTCTTACTGCGATCATCCAATCTGGAGATTGAAACTCCGAAGGCCAGGTATCCCGTTTGTCCCATTCAAAGGTACGAAGATGGTCCCTTTTATCAATCAACTTCGCCAGGGTGATATATTTCCAATTTGCCTCACTGGGACTATCCACAAATGCTAATAGCGCACAACACTCTTCAAATCCCATCCCTTGAATCATCTCTTCTGTGATATCCTCAATTTTCATTTGTTCCCCTCTATCATCGCTCTGATTTGCTCCGATGTTAACAATGTCCCTTGTTGGCCTTCCTTGCCAAAAACCTGTAAAATCTTTGTCTGAGCATCCGGCTGCAATAAATCACATAATTTAAGGAACAATTCAGAATGCTTGGCACTTCCAGCCAAGGCCCGCTCAATTAGCTTCTGGATTACTGGAATTAACGACATCCCCAACAAGTAGTCGATTGCAGCGGGAAGCACCTCCTTCATGTTTGGATCTTCGATCAGCCCATACCAAACTTTCGTTGAAACCCCTGCTCCCGAACACAGTTCAGAGATATTTAAAGGCCCTTTTGAGGGCATACTGGCAGATTTAACGATAAATTTTATGAGCTTCCGCTGCTTACTGGTAAGAGTATGACCCAACCCATTATAGCGAATCATTGATTTCAATCTATCTCCTCCTCATCTGTCGACATTTTTGTCACTTTTTTGTCAAGGTGACACCCTGTTTCTGGGAATGATCTGGATATGACTGGACAAAGCAAGGGAGTCGGTACAGATAAATAGTATAGCTGGTATGACGGCAATGATTTCAATAGGTTATACACATATCACCTGCCCAATTATTAGTCACTCTCTGCCTCCTGACATATCACCAAGGATGGGGTGAGGATGGATCGTACCCTGTGGCCTTCCATGTGGCCTTTGGCTGCCTTGAGGATGCCCATTCCATGTCTATGGTGGTGTGCCATCTGCCTACCTTTTCGTACCATCCCACCTTGTCATATTCCCTAAACCTAACAGTAAGAACTAAGTAAGAAATCACTTTTCCTATCCATAATAAGCTGTTATCATTAATAGTTTTTTTGACCTCTTTTTCACGCACCATGAAGACAGTTTTCTTTTTTCTCTTTGGGATTGCGGGATTCACCATAAATTCTCTTGATACCTCTCTTTTCATTTAGGTAGGCCCGGATTTCCTCGGGGTCAAACCGGATAGCCTCTTTTCCTACCCGATGGAAGGGAAGTAAACCTTTCTCAGCTTGTTTGTAGACCCATACACGGCTCATTTTCAACCATGCCGCCAATTCTTGTGGTGTCAATAAAGGCTCAGGCATCTTCGATTCCAATCACTTCTCACCCTGCGGCTTGGGCTCCTCCATTTTTCTTTGAACATAGAACCTGATAACCTGATCTCTATGCTTCACCTGATAACATTCAGGGACGGATTGCCTTCGGTAGACTTCAATCCCATTTGATTCCAAAAAGTCTTTGATCGCTTCCACCAGATCATCAACCTCTGAAAATACCCCCTGAGATACCCCTTTCTTGCACTCTGGGAGCTTATCAGAGGGGGTTCCCAAAGGGTTGACACTCTCATTAAGGGATACGGAAGGGGTCTTTGAGGTTACCACTTGGTTAACAGTGTCCTTTGATTCGTGGCAAAGCTTTGATTGATGCGGGATGGAGCGGGTTGGCTCATTGTCCTTTCCTTCAATTATCTCTGGTAACCTCTTCCGGTCCTTGCTGGTTACCAGTCTGTTTCCTTCCATGGCCCTCAACCTTTTCAAGACCGCAACATGGCTGACTCCTAAAACCGAAGCGATCTCCCGCAGGCTTCTACCTTCAGCCTTCAGCTTTTGGATATCTTCATTCACATTTGTTTCCATTCGCATACTTCACACATCCCTGATATTCTTTTCTACGGCGCAAAACCCTTGTCAGGGGGCTTCGCCCCCCGAACCCCCAGGCCGTTTTTACCTCCCACCGGGGCAGAAGAGGAACCCAAAGTCAAAACCTTCAGGCCTCCGCTTCGCTGCGGCGAAAACCTTCGCCGTCACGATGACTAAGGGAGGGAAGGCACCGTGCCCCGCATGGTCGGGAGTCGTCAACGGCCAGAAGACGTTGCTCCCAGTTTGGAGTACCTCCCCTGTTTTTTACTGTCATCAAATTTGTCATCACGAAAAAAAGTCAGTCCTTTCTTTTTAATTTCGACAACTTAAAAAACCATATATAGATAGGGGGTGCTATATATACCCCCCACCCCCCTGATGACACTATATTTATTTAGAATTATTAGTATTTTTGCCTCTAAATTCATTGAAGACAGTTTTGATGACAATTCATGTTCTTCAACAAAGTTCGTAGGCATCTTTCTCTTCATTCCACCTTACCCGGTCATCCATGATGAGGTCTTTGAGGACTCTCTTCCAGTAGTAGATTCCATATCGGCTTGCGTTACATTTTCGTTCCAAATCACGCTTACTCAATGGTCCTGAAGCAAGTGTTCGCTTGATTACTCCCTCAATTTTCGCAATGAGAGTTTCGCAATCAATAGGGTCAAGCTCCCTGCGGACTTCAAGCTGCCAGTCCAATAGCTCAATCACTTTTTGGGTTATATCCGAAGTGATTCGATCCCTACCTTCGTTTACTGCCAATAGAATAAGAAGGCGATGGCCATACGTATCTAACCTTTTCGCAAAAAGGGATTGTTCTTGCCTCAAATACCAAGAAGTAAAAAGTTCATAAGCGTCAGAATCAATCGGCATAGGATATAGACCATTTTGTTTTGGAAGGGAGTCAACGAATTTAAGAATACTGAGAACCTGATTCTCCAATGGCCTTTTCTCGCTCTCAGGAATTATCTTTGGAATGGCGAATCTCCTCCTCCCCTTCCCCGTAATCGGGAACAAGCGATTGATAAAACCGATATCTAAAAAAGTCGGGGTCCACATCCGCCTGTAAGTTTCAGCGGTACAGGCTCCCAGAAGAGAGAGATAGGCGTGATCTAAAGAAATTGTCTTCTTCTTCGTGGAAGAATGAAAGGTGTTAGAGTCAAACAAGGTGTTCACACATGGAGTCAGAATTGAACCATCAATCTGAGCTTTGCTCACGAACGCTTTGAGTTCGTCGAACGCAAGGAGAAGATTTGGTCCCCTACCACTAAATTCTTTCGCTAATCCTTCAGCACTCCCAACTCCCATACAAACATTGAAGGAGAACGGGTGCCCGCTTAATGCTTGGCGAAAAAAATTTATCGGTTGTCTGATCATACCTTCGCTCTTTCTATCATCTGCAGATTCCCCAACAGCAATGGTGTACAGTCTTGGCTGTGGACTAATCTCACTTTCCAAACTGACCTTATCGGCAATAAGATTTCCTAAACACGTTAAGTAACCCATTCCTAAGAACTGCCACGGCGATTCCAAATAATTTGAAAAGAGGTCTGCAAATTTCCCAGCTGCTCCCTGGATTGAATTATTGGGGAAATCTTTAAGGTGTGGATTGCCCATTTTTCTTCTCCATTTCCATTTCGCTTATAAGACGTTTTAGGTCTGACCAGGCATTTGAAAACGCTTTTAAACTTCCTAATAATTCTCCTGAAAAATAATTCCGTACGTAATTGGGCCGATCAGGTTGATCTTCAAATATAAAGATTCCCCGTCCGATGCCATTTCTCTTTAGATCGATTATCTTGAATCCGTGGATTTTTAGCGCAGCAGCAAGGTAAAGGTCATGAGTTTCGAAGGTTTTCATTTTTCCATTTCCGCTTCATTTCAATCACACACTTTTCAAATATTCACATTTTATGCCAACGTTTCCTGATAAGCCTTAACTTATTGTATATAAACAGGTTTATGTGATTTCATGCTGAACTCAACCGGAGTCAAAACAAGGATTAAGTTGACTAATTAGTATATTCTGATATACTTTTTTTAACATTGTTCTAAAAGGAGATGGAGATGGAAAATGAAAAGATCAAGGAGGGGGAGTATTCCTATGAAAAGGTGAAGGCCATTGTCAAAGAGGTGGAAGGTGACGAGTTAAGGGAAAAATTCAAAAAGGTAATTGGGAAGACAAATGAGAATAGACGTATTGCCTATGCTGCCGATTGGTTAAGTCTGGCTTTAAATCTTGGTGAGCGGCAACTTGCTGAACGTTTTTTAGATGCTTTCTTTGATGATTTTGAGAAATTCGATCCATGGCTTATCACTAATCCGGTTATGAGATTAGAAGGCATTGAGGATATAGGGCATATGGATGCTTGGGGGCCTTCGCAAGGTACACCGCAAGGAGGTCCTTTCGGGTTTTCTCGTTTAAAGCTATCGAGTGATATATACAGTCGTTCAAAATATGATACCCCATTACTCATAATCGGCGAGACGGGAACAAGCAAGGAATTTCTTGCTAAAGCTATACGCAAGATGAGCAACAGAAGGAAGGAACCTTTTGTGGATATAAATTGTGCTGGAATACATGAATCGATTTTGGAAAGTGAATTATTCGGAGTGGTGGCTAATTATCCTGGCTTTCACAATCTTCAAGCCCTGATCGGCAAGTTTCAACTCGCTGACAAAGGTATTCTATTCCTGGATGAGATTGGAAGGATGCCAGAACAATTACAAGTTAAAATATTAAAGGTAATGGATGAAAAGTCGTTCTATCCTCTTGGCAGTAGTGAGATGCTTAAAGTCGATGTCCGCTTTATCGCTGCCACACAGCCAAAATATGTTATGGAAAAAAAAATCATACCCGACTTGTTCTGGAGACTTGGAGGTCCGGATTACATTCAAATGCCAACCCTCAGAGAAAGGCTAACCCATGATCCCCTGGCCTATGTGGGGATAATACAAAATTCAAAGGATTGTGCCCTTGCGAAAATGCCTCTGAAGAGGAATATAACAATAAGCGAAAGTGCTTACGACAAGCTTCGAGTACATGAGTACAGGGGTAACTATAGAGAACTGGAAAGTATTTTGACTGCGGCCATCCGAAAGGCACAACTACAAAAGAGAGATGAGATATTGCCAGAAGATTTGGAGGAAACAATGTCTAAAAGCAAGAAATACTCTGAAGAAGAAATACCTTCAAAATCTGAAGGTGAGAATGACCTAAGAGACATCAAATTGAAAGATATCATCGATTACGCAGAAAAGAAAAAAGCCTCCATTATAGAGACCAAGATTCATGAGATTTTAAGCAGTGGGAAGAATGTGAAATCGGTTCTGAGGGGCGAAGGGCTTTCTGAAAAAGACTATCAGAATTTTCGGAAGAAAATTGTAACGGCCATCGGCAAAAATTTAAAGGAGTTAGGCCTTTAAAAAATCACGTTCGGCCACAAACCAGGTGGATTCTTAGGTAATATTTGGGTAACGACTACAAAAAATATCCCTTTCTCCCACTACCATCTCCTCCCATGCCTCACAAGGTTTAGGCCCCGAAACCGAGCAGGAGTTACCGGCTTTCGGGAGGGACCCTATCCCCCAAAATTCATCAGCTTTTTTAACTCGGTTGTTGGCCCTCCTTCAAAGGGTTCTCAACAAACAGCTTCCGATATAGATAGCGGAGGATCGCAACTTTTTCCTCATTCACTTTGGGTGGGGAATAACCTTTTCCCATGACCTTTCGGGTGCTCTGAAACTATATTAGATTTAATAATTGAAGATCAAAGAGCGGATACTGAACGGGCGAAAAGATTTAAGGAACGCATTTTAACGTATATCCATAGCGAAATAAAGGAGATTTGCTTAAAGGGGAACATAATTGAATTTGGAGCTTTTAAAGGTGATATTGATAAATTCAACGAGGTATTATCTGCATCATTAGATGAAGACGATAGAGAAAAGGTGATAAATCTTACAAACATAAGCATTGTTTACTCACCAGGGGAAAAGAAAATATAGAACAAGAGGATGAAAGTTCAGCGGATAGTTTACCCCAAAACACTGGGATCTGACCGGGGAAAGTATGGGAGTGAGTGTCCTAAGATCGCATTTTTGATCCGATATATCTCTCCAAGATGCGTTTATTAACCCTATAGGACGGCTTTTTAAACGTCTTTTCCCGCCGGGCCATAAGGTAATTTGTCCTTTAATGTGAAAGGCCTTAAAAGACGAAATTTACGTCTTAAGGGATTTATATCTTTTATCCTATATCACTCCGATAAAATCCACTAATGACCAATATCCCAAACAGGTTATTAATGTTCGGCATCGTTTTACCAAGAGGCACGACTACGAGTTCAAGTGAAATCCCGGCGATAAAATAAAAGAGGCAATCATGGCTGCCATAGTCAGCTAAGGAGTAGGGGATGACATTCGTCTGAAAACCTCAAAACCACTATGACTAACTTGTGATAGCTTAGGGAGTCATCTTCTATGAGGAAAATCATCTGGGGATGAGGGCAACTTTCCTCTCACGAGAGCTTTCAGTTTTTTGATCACCTCGTGATCTTCTCCCAAGATTGGAAGAAGGGATTGGATGGTTCGACCAAGAGTTTGATCGCACAAACTTTGAAACTCCTCCCTGACTTCAGGGGGAAGACCCCAGTATTGTTCAACCAGATTATCAGACCATCGTGGCAGATAGCTAACGTCCACCTTTTCTCTTGGGTAAACATACCCCTCCAGTGATCCTGCTTTAGCGGCAAAGTCATAAACCTTTTTATA
>Ga0187886_1003115_pt1 | contig 12614 bp, 6 predicted proteins | sample June2016WEW_20_1_FD_133001 | JGI IMG/M metagenome (GOLD analysis project Ga0187886, IMG submission 133001) | Peatland microbial communities from SPRUCE experiment site at the Marcell Experimental Forest, Minnesota, USA - June2016WEW_20_150 | ecosystem: Environmental > Terrestrial > Soil >...
CCTGTATTACAAGGCGATTCTAAACGAATACAGTCCCGATTCCCGAACGCTCGACGAAAAAGAAACGCTTCATTTCTACGGCGATTATCCTTTCGAGCGTTCCCGCGAAATCTGGTTCCAGTTGTATAGCCGGTTCGGCAACAGCCCCGAATCGCTCGAAGCACGCTGGCGAATCGCTATGCACTGGGCGGGCCAGGAACGGTTCGTTCAGGCCGAAGCCCTGACAGCCGACGCATTGACCCCGCTTAACGCGAAATTGAAATCGCTCGAAACCGACCAGCCGACGGATGATTCGATTTTCGGTCTGTTCCGCCCGCCCCCCGATTCGGTAATGACCGTTTCAAAACTTACCGAGCTGCAAAGGAAATTCAACCAGTTGCACGTCCTTATCAGCGCCGACAATCGCCTCGATAAACCCGATTCCATAAGACGGCTGGCAAAATTCGTTATGCTTAACCCATACAGCCCCGATTACAGCAGCCGGCTGGATGAATTGTTAAGCCAAATGGGCAAAAACGACCCCCTGCGAGACAACGTCCTGCTCGCCCAGGTAAAACTCATCGCCGACGACCAGTTACGCGCACAGCGATTGGGAGAGCTGTTTAAGCAGTATCAGAATACCGACGGCGGAATGCTCGCACTTTACGAGCTTTCGCTTCTCAAGATTCAATTCTGGCGCCAGCAGGATGACTCGAATATCGACGCCAAGAAACAATACCTGACTGACGCACGGGCGATGCTCAGCACCTTTTTGCGAATGTATCCCGCCAGCTTTTGCACCGAGCAGGTCAAAAAAAATCTCGATAGCTTGCCCGCGCCGGAATAAATGCATCCTGGTTCATTAACGAATTCGGAATCGGTGGTAGCAGTTTAACCTCGGCTGCAATGAATAATCGCAGGCCCGCTAATTGATTTTTTTCCCGATTTTGCTATAATATAACACAGACACAAAGCATTCGAATTTATAGTGGTGATTCAATGAGTAAAGCGGACGAGGGTAAAATACTGCTGATTGGCAATCCATCGGATGCGTTTTCAGACGCACAATCGGCTGAAAATCTGCCGTTAGGCGTCTGCACCGACCTTTCAGATGGTATTGACAAGGCCTCAGCCGAACAGCCGGCGACAATCGTGCTCGTTATGGCCAACATCCCTCCTCGCCGTCTGCGGGAAACCATCGCTACCCTGCACAATAACACCAACGCCAAAATCCTGCTTCTTGCAAGAATGTCCGAAGAGCCGCTGGCAATAGAATTGTTACGCTCCTCCAAAAACGGGGTCGGCCTGGCAGACGACTATATAATCTGCCCCATTCGAATCGACAAGTTCAGTGAAATAATTCTCGGTAGCCCGGCAATCCGGGAATATAAGGAGCCGACTGTTTCAGAAACTGCTCTCGAAACGCGAATACGTCATCTCGAAAAACTCGCCACCGAGGACGATTTAACCGGCTTGAAAAACAGAAGATACACACGTGAGTTCGCAAGGCAAATCATCGAGCGGGCAAAAAAGACCGGCGGGCGCGTAACGGTGCTTATTTTCGATATCGACGACCTCAAGCATTATAACGACGTTTACGGCCACACTGCCGGCGATGAGGTTTTGAAAATGGCAGCCGTCCTGATACAACGCTGCTGTCGCAAGCACGATATGGTCGGCCGACTGGGCGGCGACGAATTCGCGGCCATTTTCTGGGACGACCCCAAATCCCCCCCGCCGCCTGCCGGAAGTGAGAGACGAAAATCGGCCGGCGAACACCCCAACGAAGCCATACTCATTGCCAAGCGTTTCCGCAGAGAGCTTGAGAAAACCGATTTGAAGCTCGAAAGCCCCAACGGCCACGAAACCCTGACCATCAGCGGCGGATTAGCCACCCTCAACAGGGACGGCTACACCCCAGATGAGCTTTTCGAAAAAGCCGACCAGGCACTCCTCGAAGCCAAACGCAGCGGCAAAAACCGCGTCTATTTAGTCGGCCGACCCCAAAACGACATCGATAAAATCGATTAACCCCCGTTGTGAAAAAATATTGTTGAGCCACAGATTCCACGGATTGACACAGATTTGTTTTTGACGCTGATTGCGCAGGTTTCGTTGTTTCTTAGACACTGATGGCCGCAGCGACCACACGGATTAACGCAGATTTACACGGAGCCTCGCCCCCTAAAGGGGACAGTATTTATTTGCTTACCAGGAGCGACCGGTAGCTCGATTAACATCTGCTGTCTCATTGAAATCGGCAAAACGGATGCCGAACGGTATGGAAGCCGACGCAGCGTCAATCGCGTCGGCGCCATTTACCGATAACTTAAACGCCGCCTTGTCCGTATCTACCATTGCCGTAACAACGCCTGTGTTGCCGTTGGCGTCGGCAGCAACTTTACTGCATTTAAACAGATGCCCTGTCCTGTAGGCCTTAAAGCTCTTCGGCGGCACACTGAACAACTGTTGGCCCCAGACAAAGTTGACATCCACATTGCACAGGTTGACATCTGTGTCTATCACGGCAATATCTCCCGTAACGGACAACGTGTCAGATGACGCTTTTGTGCTGTTATGCCTGGCCTTTGACTTGTTTACAACAAGAATGTCTCTATACGTCCTCATAAGCCGCGTCGGGATCAACTTATTTTTTCCATTAACTATCGGCTCATTCGCATCGCCCGATGGGACGATATCGCTGCTCAGCGATAATTGCAGCCGCAGCAGGCAACTCAATCCTGTCAGGTTGACATTTTGCGCTTTTATTGAAAACAGTTTTCTGTTAAAATCTACAGTCAATGATGTAATTGCCCCACTCCTGCCATTCGGAATCTTACGCGTGTATTTGAACTTGCCGTTCACTACTCGAGAGTAAATAATTTCTCTATAAATAGACGCATTATCGGCCAGCGATATGATGTTGATGTCTATGTGATTTACTTCGTTTAAATTAAGCTGTGCCGGACACTCAAATTTTCCAGATATTGAGAAGGCGTCCTGCTTCTGTGTTTTGCCCGCAGTAACTGTGCATTTGGTAATGGCGATATTATACTTTTTCAGGCCAAGGGAATGCCAGAGGCCGGCTGATATTGAACTAAAGTCCTTATTTGGCTCCGGCACATTGCATTGCCCTGTTCCGTTCGACCCCCAGGCCACAATCGAGCCATCTCGTTTCAGGCCAAGCGAATTATGCCCGCAGGCCGAGATGGCCACAAAATCCGTATTGGGTAATGGTACGTCGCATTGACCGCTATCGTTGTTTCCCCATGCCGCTATCGAGCCGTCGGTTTTCAGACCAAGCGAATGATACACGCCGGCGGTGATTGAACTAAAACCCGCATTGGGTTCCGGCACATCGCATTGACCAGACCAGTTGCCTCCCCAGGCCACAATCGAGCCATCTTGTTTAAGGCCAAGCGAATGATACTCGCCGGCGGCGATTGAACTAAAACCCGTATTGGGCTGGGGCACATTACATTCACCAAAATAGTTCGATCCCCAGGCAACAATCGAACCATCTTGTTTAAGGCCAAGTGAGTGTGCCCCACCGGCCTCGATGGCCACAAAATCCGTATTGGGCGACGGCACATTGCATTCACCGTACTCATTGTATCCCCAGGCCACAATCGAGCCATCTTGTTTAAGGCCAAGTGAGTGTGCCCCACCGGCCTCGATGGCCACAAAATCCGTATTGATCGACGGCACATTGCATTCACCGTGCTCATTGTATCCCCAGGCCACAATCGAACCGTCGGACTTCAGACCAAGCGAGTGGTACGAACCGGCAGCAATGGCTATAAAACCAGCATTGGGCTCTGGCACATTGCATTGGCCATCCCCGTTGCCACCCCACCCCCAAATTTCTCCCCCGGCATATGCCAGCTTTGGGAATACAAAAGTGGGAATGACCTTAGCCTTAATAGTGCAACTATAATAATAACCGTCGTATGCACACTGACTGACGTCCCCATGCAGAAACGCGGTATTGCCATCAAAATCTCCCGATAAATAATTATCACAGGTGCTGCAGATACTACAAGGGCTGGACAGGTAAACAGTTCCAAGATTGAACGTTCCTTTGAGTGAACTCCAGTCAAAAAGCGAATAGAAGGATTTGCCAAATGAAATACTAATATTTTCCAAATTCGCTTGGCCGGTGTTCGAATCAATAATTAGTTTAAACCTGCCTTCGAGCGATAAATGTCCTACTCCATTGCCGGTAATACCTCCGCTGGTATCCGCCCCTCCTGAAGTAATATCCAGCATATACGAAATAACGCTACCATGGGAACGTGTCTGCAGAACGATAACGATAAGCGATAAAAGCCAAAGCAACGTAATCTTTTTCATTAAACAATCCTTCCTTCTCTTCGCTAACGGTTTATAAGCTCTCCCGAATACGGCGTATATTATGCCATTTGCCTTTTGCGTTGGTTCGCATCGTATTTACCTCCTGATAAATTTCGATTCCCACACTATTCTCCTTCTTTGCCCCCAGCCAAAGGCGATTTCATTATACCCTTTCGCCGGAGACAATCAAGGAAAAAAATGCCTGAGAAGAAACTACGGCCACTCATCGTTTTTTCCCTCGTGCCACCCCCTGAGACAAACCATTCTCAAAAGGCAGAAACAATTATAGAATCCTGTTTGTCGCCTGCAAATAATAATATGCACTGCATTTCACGGCGTAGATTTTGTTTCCCCGCCGACGAGGCCTTTACCGTTTTTCTCATCGAGTTGCAGGCGGGGTTTAACACCTTTGATTCGTTTCTGGACAATCTTGATGTGTTCGGCTGGAGGAATATTTTCAGGCATCGTGCCGCCTATGCGTTTTATGGCGTCCCGAACTTCTTTGCCGACCTTGTTGTGGGTCACAATGGCTTGCTCCTGGCCTTTGACATTCTGTTTTTGCAGTTTCTCGCGTGCCTGTGTCATTCGGAACTGATTGGCCGCTAATTCAGTTGCGTTCATCCGGTCCATCAGGTTTTCCCGTTTCTCGATGCCCTTGCGTTTTTTGATATCCTCGACGCCCCTGCCGTCATAAAGCCCCTTATAACCCGCATCGTGAAAAACACCGAACATCTTATCTTGAACCCCTGCGTCACGGGCAGCGCCGGATAACGCACGGAAATCCTCCGACGCCTGTTTTCTCATCTCAAGCCGTTCCATATCAGCCGCGAGGTTATCTGATACCTCCTGCCTGCGGGTCTGCACCGCGAAATACTTCTGGGCGTTGGCAATCTCCGGCTTTCGCGGGTCGCCGTTTTGTGCAATTAAGTAACACGCGAAACGAGAAAGTTGATAATCATCCACTTCCTGAATAGCTCCTTTGCCTCCGGTTATCGGTTTGCGCGCGCGCGCAAAGTGATGCCCCGGGTCATTACCTGACTTTTCACAGGACGTTATTGCCTTTGTTATGGAATTCTCAAAACTTCGCCAGTGGTTATAACCCAGCATCGGCTGCAAATCCCTCGCGCTCCAGTATTCAGCGCCGAACTGATTTATTTGCTTGAGTTCCTCAAACGACTTCGGCCTGCGGGCCAAGCCATTCTCACTCATATTGACTCCTCTTAAGTTTTTTCACCCTGCCATAATTTTTTACCCCGCCTGCCTGCACTCGCATGCCTGCCCTCGAAAGTCGTGGTCGGGGGTCGTTGGCGGGCGGCCCCGTCATCCGTAATCGGGGCTGAGACAGACAATTCTCAAAAGGCATAAATGACATTATAGAGTCCTGTTTGTCGCCTGCTTTTGAATCAGTGTAAATCCCGTGTGAATCCGTGTCCAATACTTTTTTCTTCCAAAATCCTCGTCGGAAAAGCGCCAATCGCAGGATGGCAAAAATCGAAATCTCAAAAATGATGTAACTTCAGTATTATCAATTTGTTATGAATCTAAATTCATAAGAAAAATGAGCTGTTTTCCGGGGGCATTTTTGGTTAGAAAAGGCAGTCATTTTTGACGTAAGTGCAGGCGGGGCAAGGGTTTAATTCTGGACTAATACAGTTGTTTAATACAGTTGTTGGTCAAAAGCGCGCAAGCGCTTTTTTGGATTTTCCATTTTTCTGAAAATTTTTTTTATTCCTTACGGCATAAGGACTTAAGTGCATTTCGAGGCCTTCCAAAAACTGTTTTTTTGGTCAAAAGCGCGCAAGTTCGCGCCATAGGATAGAGGGACGCGTAGACCGGAACTTGTTGCTCGGGACTCGTGACTCGTAAAGAGATGTCGGATGACAGAGGACGGAAGACAGATGGCAAAAAAGGAGGAGATAAAATGACAAGTATTGAAATAAGGATTCCCGTTTGGCTCGACTTTATCTGTGTTCTGCCAATCTTGTATTATCGACTGCTCCGTTTCGGCTACACCTTCCGCCGCATTTACCTCGGCGACGGTGAATCAGTTATCCTTGATTTACAGGACTACTATCGCCTCAGAGGTTTCAAATGGTTCCTCAGCGGAAACAAAACTAATTTATATGCCAGCAGAACCTACAAAATCGGCTCTAAGAAAGTAACAATAAAATCTATGCACCGCGATATTACCAATGCCCCCAAGGGTCTTATCGTTGACCATATAAACGGAAACGGCCTTGACAATCGCAGGATAAATTTGCGCCTCGCCACTCATCAGCAAAATAAGTGCAACTCTCGAAAAAAAGCCGGCTGTTCGTCGAAGTACCGGGGCATAAGCTGGAGCAAACGCAGCAATCTATGGAGAGCAAAATTACAATACAAGGGAAAATGTGTTCTTCTTAAATTGTTCAATTCCGAAATCGAAGCCGCAAAGGCATACGACGAAGCGGCGAAAAAGTATCACGGCATCTTCTCCCGCCTGAATTTCCCGCAGCAAAACAATGATTCATTTTCTTTGTTCAATGTTCGACGTTCAATGTTGAATGTTCGATGTTTGTTACCCAATCTCTTCTTCGTCATTGCGAGCCCCTTTGGGGCGAAGCAATCTCTCTTTTCAATCGAAAATTGGCATTTGGAAATTGGAAATCTTTGGTCTTGGATATTGCATCTTCGGTCTTACCTGTCCTCTGAACGCTGTACGCTGAACGCTAACAACTATCGAGAATCCAGTATCGAGTATCCAGCAAGAAATACCCTTGCCTTAAAGCGGTTTTTCTGTAAAATTTCAAGATTATTGGTGTCTCACTTGAAAAAACGCTATGAAAAGGAGCAAGCAATGGCTGATTACTCTGTAAGTCCAAGCGGCGAAAAATACCCCATCCCAATGAAAGAGGACTATGCGCAGGAGCTAAAACGCGTCGAATCATCAGTTTCCTCGGCCCGCAAAGAGGGTAAGGAAATCGTCGTCGTTATGGGCGTCGGCTTCGTCGGTGCGGTTATGGCGGCGATAATCGCCGACACGGTTGATAAGAAGACGGGTAAGCCCGGCAAATTCGTCATCGGCTGTCAGAGACCCAGCACTCGAAGCTACTGGAAAATCCCGATGCTCAACGAGGGTTTGTCGCCGGTGAAAGCGGAAGACCCGGAAGTTGACCCGATGATAAAGCGGTGCGTCCTCGAAAAGAAAACGCTCATCGCGACATATAACAGCGACTGCCTGAAATTAGCTGACTGCGTGGTAGTCGATGTCCAGTGCGATTACAGCAAGAAGGAATTGGGCAATATGCGGACGGGCTCAGTTGAAATGGCGGCGCTGGAGGCGACGATGAAAACAATCGCCGACAGGGTCCCCGCTAATTGCCTTACGCTGATTGAAACGACGGTCGCGCCGGGAACGACTGAGTTTATCGCCTGGCCGATTATGAAAAAAGCGTTCGAAACGCGGGGAATCAAAACAGAACCCCTGCTGTCGCACAGTTTCGAGCGGGTTATGCCGGGAAGAAATTATGTTTCGTCGATTCGCGATTTTTGGAGGGTTTGCTCGGGCTGCAACGCCGAGGCGAGAAAGCGGGTCGAGAAATTCCTGCGGGAGGTTTTGAATACCGAGCAATTTCCGCTGACGGTTATGGACAGGCCCATCGAATCGGAAACGACCAAAATCGTGGAAAACTCATTTCGCGCGACGACGCTTGCGTTTCTCGATGAGTGGAGCATTTTCGCGGAGCGAAACGGCGTTGACCTTATCAAGGTCGTCAACGCAATCAGGATGAGGCCTACGCACAACAATATGATTTTCCCGGGGCCTGGTATCGGCGGCTACTGCCTGCCCAAAGATGGCGGACTGGGCTATTGGGCGTATAAGCACATACTCGGCTTTGAGGACGATATTTTCAGGATGTCAACCATTGCAATCGATATAAACGATACCCGTGGGCTGCACGTCGCGGAACTGACCCGCGATGCCCTGCGGAATATGGGTAAGCAGACCGCCGGCGCAAAAGTCCTCCTGTGCGGCGCGAGCTATCGGCAGGATGTGGGCGATACCCGTTACAGCGGCTCAGAAATCGTCGTCCGCAAGCTCACTGAAATGGGCGCCGATATGGCCATCCATGATCCCTATGTTTCACACTGGTATGAACTTGAGCAACAGGACAGTTACCCGGCGCCGGGGCATTCGTGGTCGAGATTTTTCCGCAACCAAGAGGATTTGGTCAAAATCCGCGTCCAGAACGACCTGCCATCGGCACTGCAAGGCGTGGCGGCGGTGATTTTTGCCGTTCCGCATAAGTCATATTTAAACCTTGAGCCGAAAAAGATTGTGGAATGGGCCGGCGCACCGGTAGCGGTGGTTGACTGCTTCGGCATACTCAACGATGAGCAGATTCAGGCCTATTTCAGGATGGGCTGCGAAGTCAAGGGACTGGGCAGAGGACATATACAGCGGATTAAAGACCAGATGCGAAAAGCGAAAAGCTAAATCCGGAAAAATGACAGAGACGCTAAAGAAGCACCAGTTACTTCTGATTTGCCTGACCCTGACAGTCGCGACACTCATCGCATACGAGCCGATACGACACAATGATTTCGTCGAGTATGACGACTACAAATACATTACCGAAAATCCGAATGTTCAAACCGGGCTGACGCAAGAATCAATTAACTGGGCATTCACCAGTTTTCATGCATCCAACTGGCATCCGCTGACGTGGCTGAGCCATATGCTGGATTATCAGCTCTACGGGCTTAAGCCGATGGGGCATCATATAACCAATCTGCTTTTGCATATCGCAAACACGCTGCTTTTATTTTGGCTATTACAAAAGATGACGGGTTCGACACCTTCGACAAGCTCCCCCGACGACGGCATTCGAGAGCAGGCAAGCTCACTGCAGGCAGGTGCAATCTGGAAAAGTGCATTTGTAGCCGCGGCATTTGCGTTGCATCCGGTGCATGTCGAATCGGTGGCATGGGCGGCAGAACGCAAAGACGTTTTGAGCACATTTTTCTGGATGCTGACGATACTGGCCTATGTGCGTTATATCGAGAAGCCAGGCATTGACAGATATATTCTTATTATACTTGCATTTGCGATGGGATTGATGAGCAAGCCGATGGTTGTAACGCTGCCGTTTGTGCTTTTAGTCCTGGACTACTGGCCGCTGGAAAGAATTGGAAGACAGATGACAGATGACGGAGGACAGCAAAAGAAAACCATAAGACGGTTAATAATTGAGAAGATACCCTTGTTTGCGATGTCGGCAGCATCGTGTGTAATCACATTTATCGCACAAAAAAGCGGAGGGACAATGCCAAATTTGACGGCCTGGCCCTGGTACGCCCGTGTAGTAAACGCACTGGGAACTTATTTTAATTACATGGTGAAAATATTATACCCGACGAAACTTGGGGTTTTATATCCTTTCGAGGGACATCTTTCCATACAGGCAGCACTGGTTACGATACTTGGCGCGGCGTTAATACTTTATTACTGGGGACGCGGCAGGCGGTGGCTGGTGGCTGGGCTTTTATGGTATCTGGGGACATTAGTTCCGGTAATAGGATTAGTGCAGGTAGGCGCCCAGAGGATGGCCGACCGATATACTTATATCCCATCGATAGGTATTTTCATTATCATATCATGGGGCATGGAGGAAATAGTTTCAGGGACACCGGCGATTCGTTATAAAAAGATTGCTTTGGCATCAATCGCGGCTGCGGTAACTATCGCAATGATATTTCTGACGAGGACTCAGGTCGGTTACTGGCAGGACAGCGGCAAATTATTCAAACGGACCATCGACGTAACCAAAAACAATTGTTCTATGTTTGTATATTACGGCAATTACCTTTACTCGCATGGAAGACATGAGGAAGGAATGCAGTTTATTACGGAGGCCAGTCGTCTTTGTCCGGATGATTTGCTCATACGGCATAACATGTGTACGGTGCTTTTGGAACAAAACAAAACCGACGAAGCAATAGATTACTTAACCGAGACGCTGAAAAAGGCAAGGAACTGGCCTGAAGCGTATAAACTTTACTGCATGCTCGGGCTGGCATACGAGCGAAAAGGTGAACTTTCTGCTGCACAGACGAATTACAAGAAGGCATTAGAGCTAAAATCCGACTATACACCCGCACAGAATGGTCTGGCGTCAGTGCTGGCAAAACGAAGACAGAGGACGGAAGGCAGATGACAGGTGACCAAGAACAAAAGTGGACATTACTTCTAATAAGTGCGGGACTTGTGATAGCGACGATTATTGCATACGAGCCGGTCAGGCACAATGATTTTGTCGGGTATGACGACCCCGCATACATAACCGAAAATCCCAATATAACATCAGGTCTGACGCTGCAATCATTAAAACAGGCGTTTACCAGCCCGCATGTTTATATGTGGCATCCGCTGACGACATTAAGTCATATGCTGGATTGTCAGCTTTTCGGACTGAACCCGATGGGGCATCATTTTGTCAGCGTGCTTTTTCATACTCTCAACGCCCTGCTGCTTTTCTGGATTCTCGTAAAAATTACGGGGGCAATTTGGCCAAGCTCGTTTGTAGCGGCGGTATTTGCGCTACATCCCTTACAAGTAGAATCGGTTGCCTGGGCGGCGGAACGTAAAACAGTATTGAGCGGGTTGTTCTGGTTTTTAACAATAGCGGTTTATATCTGGTACACGAAAAAGCCGGGTATCGGCCGATATATATGGGTTTTTCTAATATACGGCCTGTGTATTATGACCAAGCCGGTGGTGGTTACACTGCCGATTGTGCTTTTGCTGCTGGATTACTGGCCTTTGAACCGATTCACCGCGGAGACCGCAGAGAAGAAAAATATAATTAAAAAATTGATAGTAGAGAAGATTCCACTGTTTGCGCTGTCGGCTTTTCTGGGAATAATAACTTTCGCAACTCAGCAGCAAGGTGGAGCCGTCGCGCCCCTGGAGAATTTTCCGGTGCATATACGGATAATCGACGCGATGGGAAATTACTTTAACTACATTGTAAAAATGCTTTGTCCCAGAGACCTCGCGGTTTTGTATCCGATTCCGCGTCCTTTGCAAATGACGCCGAGCATAATTGCGCTGGCGATTATGAGCGCGGTTGTGCTTCCTGTTTTATGGCTGCTGGGACGAAAGAAGCGCTGGTTTGTCGCCGGGTTTTTATGGTATCTTGTGACGCTGGCGCCGATGATAGGGATAGTGCAGGCGGGGATACAGATTATGGCGGACCGATACGCATATTTGTCGATAATAGGTATCTTCATCATTATAGCGTGGGGCACGGAAGAAATTTTACGAAAGACGCACCATTCGAGAATAATACCGGCATCGGCCGTCGCAATACTGGTTGTTCTGGTAATTGCGACACGAATTCAGACGGCTATGTGGAAAGACACTCCCACCTTGTTCAGGGAGACCATCGCCGCTACAAAGAACAACTACATTATGTACAATAACTTCGGAGAGTATCTTTGCGGTCACGGCCGTCCCGATGAGGGACTTTTGCATTTTCAGGAAGCCGTTCGCATCTGGCCGGGATACCCGCAGGCAAGGATAAATTTTTGCCATACACTTTTGATTTTGAACAGGATAGACGAAGCCATTGACTGTTATAATAAGGCGATAGAGGAACGAAACGAATGGCAGGGAATGTATGAAATATACCAGGGCCTCGGGTGGGCATACGAGCAAAAAGATAACCTCTCTCTGGCAGAAACCAATTACAGAAAGGCATTAGAGCTAAAGCCCGATTACACGCCTGCACAGGACGGCCTTGCGTCGGTGCTTGCAAAACGAAGACAAAGAAACATTGAACGTCCAATGTTGAACATCGAACATTGAACAAAGAATGCAGAACACAGAACGAAAGACAGAGGACAGAGGACGGAAGACGGAAGACCGATGACCCGGCTTCACCTGACGGCTACGCCGAAACAGACAAATGACAAATAGGAACAAACAATTATTATCGATAAGTGCAGGACTGGTGTTGGCGACGCTAATTGCATACGAGCCGGTGCGCCACAACGGACTTGTCGGCTACGACGATGACGGATATATAACGAAAAACTACGACGTGCAGAGCGGAATAACGCAACAGTCGGTTAGATGGGCGTTTACCAATTTAAACGCGGCCAACTGGCATCCGCTAACGTGGCTTAGTCATATAGTGGATTGTCAGCTTTTCGGACTGAACCCGATGGGGCATCATTTTGTCAGCGTGCTTTTTCATATTTTCAATGCGCTGCTGCTTTTTTGGATTCTTGTAAATATC
>Ga0187886_1003116_pt1 | contig 12613 bp, 9 predicted proteins | sample June2016WEW_20_1_FD_133001 | JGI IMG/M metagenome (GOLD analysis project Ga0187886, IMG submission 133001) | Peatland microbial communities from SPRUCE experiment site at the Marcell Experimental Forest, Minnesota, USA - June2016WEW_20_150 | ecosystem: Environmental > Terrestrial > Soil >...
AATGGAGCCAGGATTAATGTAAGAAGCCACCCAACTAAAAAGACACCACGTAAAGCTCCTCCTGCACCAGGTACGCGGCTCCCGGCAAATCCACCGAGAAGTGCGCTCTTCTTCATCCATTCAGAAAGTAAAAGCACGGCACCAAAAAGAATTGTAATGGTTGTCATAAGTCGTGTGTCAGAATTACGGATATGACTCATTTCATGTGCGATAACACTCTGCAACTCCTCGCGGTCAAGCATAGAGAGTAAACCTGTAGTGACAACAATAGAATTCTCCGTCATATTTGATCCTACCGTAAATGCATTAGGATCAGAATCTTTAACGATAAACACAGATGGACATGGAACACCGGCTGCTAGACTCATTTCTTTTGCGACATCAAGTAATTCGGGCAGATCGGCAACGGCTTCATCCGGTTGCTCGGCATGCACAGACCAGAGTACGGAGTTCGATCCCCAACGCAAACTCGTTAAGATAGATACAATACCGACGATAACAGCCAATGCTGTTCCTACCGGCAAGTAGCGTAAAAGGGGAAGATCAAGATATTGAGATATGAAATGCCCGGAAGGATGTAGACTCTCAAAAAAGAAGACTAACAAAATTATAATGAAAAAAGCTGAAGCAACAGCAATCCGCAATTCCCACCAAACTAATGTATTATCGTCATCATCAGCAAATGCTTGCGGTTTTTTCCATAACCCTGCAGCAGCCCGCTGCTTAAAATTCCATATCCCAGAAGCAACCATAAGAATCACAAATGGAAGTAAAATGATTCGAGTTATAGGACCTATGTTTAAGAAAACATCAAATCCCACACCGACAGTAGCAATGAGAAGAATGAATGCCACAATGAGTAGCCATGTCATCCGACGGTTATGCTTTTGTTGCTCGTAGATGTTATGAGCATGTGTAAGAATTGGTTCGGACATTTTTCTTTCCTTATCGAGATCTATCAGGTTTCAATACATTCATGGTACTCAATTAGAACAAGAATAAAAAAGGCGATTCAGCAGAGACCGAATCGCCCAGAAAAAAATAAAACATACAACAGCTTAGTTGAAGTTATAACTCATTGAAAGGACCCCGAACATTTTATTTCCACCGCTATTGGCATTGGCACCGCTTAGAATGAATGGACCATCAGCCAGCCATTCTTCACAGAGATATCCGTCGATCGACAACCTGTTGAAGTGGAGACCTATTCCCAGAGAGAGGAGCTGATCTGCGACAGCCAAACTACATGACGGCATGTATTTGAATTCAAATGTCCCTTTATATTCTTGTTTCTTTGCAGGTGCAGGAGCTTCTGTCGTGTTTGTCTCGGTTGCATATGCTTTAAAGTAACCGAGACGACCCGTGAGCCAGCTTGCAATTTCAAACTCGGCACCGAGGTTCACTTTGGGCAGAGAAAGAATGCTGGAAGTATAGTTCGTTGTCTGTGTCGCTGTTGCCGTTGGAACTTCGAATCCTCCGCTAACAAACGATGTGACATTGTGCTTCAAAGAAATTGATTCAAGGCTCAATCCAGCGAACACGCGCCCACCCGGTACTGTTATGTTTGAACCGATACCAACTTCAAAATCTGTACGGCTATATTTATCAGGTTTTGCGTTGAACTTATAGCCTGCTGCTACTGCCTCTTTCAACTCTGGTTCATATCCAAATGTATACAGGCGAGCCATTGGAACCAATGAGAATTTATCACTGAGTTTAATAAAGAGACGTGCATTCAAACCAAATTCCGTTCCTGTTGCATCAACTTCGCGATTAGGAGAAAGTGCTGGTGCGGGAAGAGGCGGTGGAGTGTTTTTTCCGGTTGCGCTATTAAAACGCAATAACGCAGATGCATCAAGTAACATAACATCCATATCGAAAAGTACTCCAGCTTTAAATCCGGTTTGACCAATCGAGACTTCATTTGTTGTATTGACGCTATCACCTACACTGGTATTGGTATAATCATCTGTCGCAGAGTAACTGACGCGGTAAAAGGCCAGGCCGAGCGTAAGGTTAGCCATCTTCAATGCACCATACACCTGCAGCGGACGCAGGGTGTTAGATGAAACTGAATAAGTTTCATTTGGAAGAGAAGAAAAATAAGAGTTGACGGGAACGAGAAAATTATCTGCATTTGCTGCATTTCCACCCAATTGAGAACCGTATGAATTTTGGCCAAATAATGGTCCTTCTTGTTTGCCAATAGATAAACCAACTGAAAGCTCTTTCCATATGGCATATGTAAATCCAGCAGACTGTCCGCTTGCACTACATCCGACAAAGTCGTAACCAAGTTCGGAGTATATAACATCTCCATACTTTACTGCCCAAGCCGGATTTGTATAAATATCGGAATAATCCATCAGGTACGCATTCGTCGGACTTCCGCCCAGCGCCATTTCACGGGCTAAACCGCCAGGGACTGATTTTGTTTCCTGCGCTTGGGCAACACCAAGCAGAACAAAGGCTAACAAAAACATGGAAATGGTTCTTTTCATGAGACTTCTCCTCTAATTGTGATTGTGTGAAAGTGCAACAACTATGTTGCGATAAGAATCCTGTAAAATTACTCGTCAAGTGTATTACTATTTACTTAAAAAAGCAAGAATGCTGTAAAAATAACAAATGATTTCAGATACATAAGAATTATCTTATGATACGTGTTGATACGCCATTGCCTTTAAAAGCATAATACGTTTTTGCATCGGTGGGTGTGTCGCAAAGAGATCTGCCCAGAATCCTTCTTTTTCGGTTGCAGGTTTTCCCAGTGGATCAACAACACATAGGTGTGCTATACCTCGCTTGATGGCAACGGTAGGCGCCGAGGCGTTCTCTAACTTTTGAAGTGCTTTTGCAAGTGCAATAGGATTTCTTGTAAGTTCAGCAGCAGAGGCATCGGCAAGATATTCTCGTTTCCGTGAAATCATCATAGCCATCAATTGTGTGATGATCGGTGCAAGGAGTGCTGTGAGCAGCCAAAGAATAAGGAGCAGAATGCCCAACGGATTTTTTCCTTTTGACCGGCTGCCTTTTCCGGAAAATATTCCAAAACGCATTCCTCGTAGCGTTAAATCTGCCAATAAAACGATAGCACCGACCAATGCAGCCACAACCGTCATCAACCGTATATCATAATATCGAATATGACTCATCTCGTGCGCAATCACGCCCTGCAATTCATCGCGATCAAGAATTTTAAGAAGCCCCTGTGTAACTGCAATATAACTATGCTGTGGATCCTTTCCTGTCGCAAATGCATTGGGGTCATCATCCGGAATTATGTACGCTTTCGGTGCCGGTAATCCGGCTGCAATAGATATTTCTTGAACAACATTGAGAAGCTGACGGTGATTCGTGTCCTTTTGATCGGCAGGAAGCGCTTGTGCAGATGAAAGCACGGCAGATGCTCCACCCTGAAGAGTGAAGAAAGCAAATATAACACTCAAGACGATTGCACCGATAGTTATTATAGGAAAATTTGCACTATTTTCACTAAAAATTCCAAGATAGAAATAATCGAATCCCAATCCCAAAATCGCAAACAACAGAACAATCGATATCATGACAAGCCATGTCATCCGCCGATTGTGCACCTGTTGTTCGTAGATGTTGCGCGATTGTAAGAGAATGGGTTCAGACATCGATTGCCTCGATTATAGATAGAGTCCATCTTAAAGATGGGCTCCATCTCCAGAGATCTATTTTTTGAGCGAGAGATCGACTGTCGGCACTTCACGCTCGGCGGCATCTTTTACCTGAAACAAAGGAAACATTTTAAAGCCCAATGATGACGCAAAAAGATTGGTTGGAAATATTTCGAGCTTTGTGTTAAACGTTGTCGTGATATCATTGTAAAATTGACGTGCGAATGAGATTTGATTCTCCGTGGTCGTTAATTCTTCCATGAGCGGCTGTACGCTCTCGTTTGCTTTCAAGGTTGGATAGTTTTCTACGACAGCAAAGAGCTTTGAGAGTGCTGATGAAAGCATATCTTCTTTCGCAATGCTCTCGGCAATATTTTTTGCGCCGACAGCTGCTGCACGAGCCTGAATAACGCCCTCAAGCGTGCTCTTCTCAAATTCCATTTGCCCTTTTACTGCATTGACAAGATTGGGTATGAGATCGTGTCGGCGTTTGAGCTGCACATCGATTTGCTTCCATGCATTGCGCACCTGATTCCGAATCCTGACGAGAGAATTGTACATACCGACGAAAAGAAGAATGAGAACAATAATGACAGCGAGAAGAATAAGAAATGGCATGGGTTCCTCCGATAGTGGTTTAACTCGTTTCAATGAAGTATAACATTTTATTTCATGTGATGGAAGTGATTCTTTACATTATTGAAACTGTATTGTTGTTTCTTTGGCCATTTCGAATTTAATGCCTGGAATATCCTTCAATACCTGCTTCGCTTCTTCTATTGTTTGGGGTTTATGTTTGGAAATTGCGAGAAACTTATGCCTGTCTCGAATGAGTTGTTGGAAATCTATCTCCATCAGCGTCACACGGTTGGCATCGACATTCGTCGCGTTCGTTTTGAGTATCGTTCCATTAACCTGCAGCACCATGGATAGACGAAATCCTTTGATCATGCTCATCAACATTTCGATATCTGAAGTGTCATTCATCTCAGGTTGAGATTCCTCTGTTTCCTCTTTATTAATGTCCGGCTTTATTGCGTGTTCTGTTTGATGAATGATGAGTGTTGCTGGAATTCCTTTCGTAAATGTAAATATCAACGGTTCTTTCTGCGTCGATTCATCGCTCTTTTGCGATATCGGCGTTTTACCGGTCGGACTTTGATTGATCGAAAGCGCAGCAATATCGTCGAATGTATAGTATGCCGTATACCCCTCTTGATCGGCATTGGAAATCTCTGAAACATGGGAGAATCGAACACCCTTTCCCATTGCCTGTGCTTCTTCAGAAAGCTTTTTCTTGTCGATAAGATTAAATCCATTTCCTTTGGTTCCATCCTGACCGCCGAAACTCTGAGTCATCTCTTTCATTTCATGGATGAGTGTCTTGTTCATGAGCACCGTTTGTTCTACTGTGCCGCTGCCGTCGGGATTGACTTTCACAAGAATGTCGAATTCAAGACAACCTAAAAAGCTCAATGATAAGAACATCGCAATAAACGCATTCTTCATAAATCCTCCGTTTATGATCTGTTGTTTTCTAAAGACGATTCGTTCCTTTTAGTTCCAGAGTAAGGATATTTTCTATCAGGATAACTTAATATGATGGAGTATAAAGAATGTTTTGATACAAAGAAAGACCTCTCTGTGCGCCAATAATCAATCTAATCTAGTCTCAATATAAAATCTGTCCATGATCTGTTTCAAATCCTCCACACCTTTAGAACACTGGATAAGTTTGCCCTTGTGCTCTAACATAATATTAGCCCTGCCTCTCAAGCAATAAGAAGAGGACATCACATCACCATATGCGCCGGTATCAAGAATACCTAAAACATCACCCTCACGAATTTCAGGGATTTCCCGAGGTTGATCCTGTGTGAACGTGTCGCCGGTTTCGCATACATTGCCATCAATAGAATAGACCATGAGTGGACCATTTGGATGAGTAACATTAATAATCTCATGATAGGCATGATAGAGTTTTGGCCGGATCAATGTTCCCATGCTGGCATCAGTAAAGGCATGGAGAATGCCGTTTTTCTCTTCAACGGTATTTACCCTCGTTAAAAGGATGGTTGAATCACCAACCAGGCTCCTGCCCGGTTCGACGATGAGTTTATTTATTTGAACATTGCTCTTCTCAATTTCTTCGCTGATTATTTTCGCGTACGTATTGAAAGGGAAAGACTCTTGAGATTCTCTATACCTTATGCCGGGGCCTCCGCCGACATCGAGATTCAGGTTCGTAAAACCATGCGCCTTTAATTCATTCATGACATCAAGAGTATTTTGCAAAGCGATCCTGAAACTATCAACATCATTCCCAAGCCAGCCAGAACCAATATGGATATGTAAAGTATCGGGATGAAAACCATACTCGCGGGCAGTTAAAAACGTAGTAATAATTTTATCCTGCTCGATGCCGAATTTTATTGGAACACCGCCATCATTTTTTGTACCGGCAGTGATGACGTCGGGATTATGGCCAGCACCAACATTCGGATTCAACCTGATGGAAAGATGCAAGCCATGTATATTCCATTCATCTCTATGCTCTCCAAGTTTTTTAAGCTGAGAATTAGAATCAATGTTGATTTTGTAATTGCTGAACTTCACAAGTTGTTCGAGATCGTCTTTGGAAACAGAAGTGCCTGTAAACATAATTCTATTCCGAGGGATCCCGCGTTGCTCTGCAAGAACAGCTTCATTCGGAGAGACTACATCCGCACCCAAACCAAGCATGGCGATCAGATCAAGAAGCTGAGGACAATAGTTTGCTTTCACAGAGTAATTGATATCAACTGCATCGGAATAATTTTTTTCAAACGCTTCCCTGATAAGTTTCGCTTTATCTTCAATCCTTTTTCCATTTGTAAAATATAAAGGAGTGGAATTTGTCCGGGCTAACTCATCTAAACTGTATTTTTTTAGGGAACGAGACCAAACCTTGTCGTCTCGGACATCAAAACCCTTAAAAAACCACCAATATTGTTTCTGAACCATAGACTAGTTGTTCTTTCATAGTCTTTGAGATCTATCCAGATTACACAACGCTCATGTGTGGAAATAATATAATGTATAATAACCATTTAGCCAATTGGGGAATTATTCTCATAAATTTCCTCTTCGACATCATAAAATAATCAATTCAATGCAGAGAATATAATCATTGAATTTTGATATTGGAGCTTGTTTAGGATTTCGTATTTGTATTTTGGAATTTCATATAGTGTCACCCCTCAGCAACCGTATTCTTTTCCTTGCCTGTTCTGCATAGAGCGAATTCGGAAATCGCTCCAGTAATTTTTCATAGTCTGCTATTGCCTGAGTTTTATTATGCAGAACATTTTCGGATATTTCTGCAACGCGGAATTGAGCCCTGTCTTTGAGAATACTCAGTTGAATCGAATCGGTGATAAAACGAAATGCCGCAATCGCTTCGTTTATCTGTTTTAATTTCAGATGCAGCTCGCCAATTTTCATCATTGCGTCATCTAGAAGCAATGCAGTTGGGTACTGTTTAACAATATCCAGAAAGCGGCTGAGAGATTCGGGATATCTTCGTTGACGCATCTGCAAATCGGCTTTTGCAAATTCGGTTAATGCCGGCAAAGAGGAAGTTCTATTTTCCTGAATAAAATATTGGAGTTGCAATGCATCGTTTGTAAGATCGGTGTTGAGGTTTGTGTTAAACCGCTTCAACAGTGACAGTGATGTATCGAATTGTGTTTCAAAGTAATTCAATTCAGCCAATTTGAATACAGCTTGATCTTGATAGATGACGAGTGGGAGTTCTGCAATTCTCTCGAACTCCTTACGCGCTCCAACAAGGTCGTTGCGCGTTATCTGTACATCGCCGTTTTTAATCGCGGCATCGTAAAAAATGTTCATTGTATTGGGAAATTCTTTGATCTTGTTAAAAGCATTCAACGCGCCGTCGAGGTCAAAGAGTTTTTCAAACTTTATGATACCGATGCGAAATAATGATTGCTCGACAAGATCGGGATGATCTCGTGCTGTGGTAATTGATTCATAAATTTGAATTGCATCCTGGTATGTTGGCTGCGATTCTAGCGCAAGAGTGTCGGCTTTATCACTTAATTCTTCAAGAGCGCGGGCATATCCAAAGCATGCATACGGAAGCAACCTGCTTTTATCGAAACGGTCGATAATTTCCTTGAACGCCTCTGCCGCGGCTGACGAAGCGTGTTCCTGATTCAGTTGCTGCGCAAAGTTGAATAATTCGTTACCGTTGGCATTCGTGAGATGGTCGATGATGCGATAATGTTCAAGAGCAGAGTCGTACCGTCGATCTTCCATTAAGAGCCAGACATACAAACGACGGAGCGCAATATTCTCCGATGAGTTTTCTACTTCTCTCTTTACAATCTCCGATGCTGTCCGGAGAGCTTCCGGTTTGAGTATGATGGCACTGAGGCGTGACTGTACGAACGATAATTGATCCGGATTTTTTTTCACGAGACGAAGATATTCTTGAGTCGCCGAAGTGTACTGCTGCAATGCAGTATAAAGGGTTCCCAATTCGTCTGCAAAGAGGACTTCGCTTTTACTAATCGTTCGCCCGTCAATATACGTACGAATACACTGTTCATATAGCCGGTGCTGCATCATTTCATTAGCAACAATACGATAGGATTGCACATTATTGGGGTTAATGGACAGCACAACCTTCCAGACAGAATCCGCGGCTGGCTCGTTTCCTGAGTCGTAATAAAGGCCGCCAAGCGTTGTCATGAGATTGATATCGCGCGGATGAGTAATGAACCATCGGCGAATAATGCCAATTGCTTTATCGTACTCTTTCAGTTGAATGTAACTCCGTCGAAGTCCATCAAGGAAAATAAAATTTGCAGGTTCGGATTTGTACAATTCCTCATATAATGTGGCTGCGCGTTCCCATTCATCTGCTTCTTCAAAGCTTTGCGCGAGCCGAAGCTTCGTCATTGTGTTAGCATCTTGCGGGAATGCCGTGTTGAAAAAAACAAATGTCAACGTGAACAAGAGAACAATATATCCGATTTGTCCTTTCACTATTTCCCTTCTTCCTATTGTTTGTTCTTTATCTTTCCATCAATATACAAAAAGGAGAACCGATTTGCGAAGAAGTCATTATAATGGGGATGGAAATGGCTTCCTTGACATGCCTACCGATTTTGATTACCTTAAATTTGAAAGTCATGAGTCAAACTCCAAAGAATATAGCTATTCTTGGCTCGACCGGTTCGATAGGTCGCAACAGTCTATCGGTCATTCATAATCTTTCGAACCGATTTTGCATTACCTATCTTTCCACCAACACGAATATCGAGCTGCTCCAAAGCCAGATAGCACAATTTAAACCACGCGGTGTTGTTGTATTGGATGAAGCAAAAGCCGCAGCGTTGCAAATAATTGTTGGTGATTCGGTTGAAGTCCTCACCGGACGCGAAGGTCTTCTGGAAATAGTTCGTCGGGATGATGTCGATATTGTTGTTAATTCCCTTGTCGGATTTGCCGGATTGAAGCCGACTATCGAAGCTATCAAACATCGCAAAAACATTGCACTCGCCAACAAAGAAACCCTCGTTATAGCGGGACAGTTAGTGACTTCCATGGCGAAGGAATATGGCGTCTCACTTATTCCTATCGACAGCGAACACAGTGCTATCCTACAATGTCTTACCGGTGAAATGTGGAGCCGCATTTCCAAAATTATTCTGACTGCATCAGGCGGGCCATTTTTAAATATGCCGAAGGAAGAGTTTGCTTCTATTACAGTCGAGAAAGCTCTGAATCACCCTAATTGGAAAATGGGTAATAAGATTACAATCGACTGCGCAACAATGATGAACAAAGGGTTAGAGGTGATTGAAGCACACTGGTTGTTCGACATGCCGATGGAATGCATTGATGTCGTGATCCATCCGCAATCCATCATTCATTCGATGGTTGAGTTTATTGATGGTTCGATTAAAGCACAGCTTGGCTTGCCGGATATGAAAATTCCGATTCAATATGCTCTTACATACCCAGATCGTGTTCATTTGAGCGGAGGCAGAGTAGATTTTCCGAAGCTTCATACGTTAACATTCTTTACACCGGATCGCGAAAAATTTCGCTGCCTGCAATTGGCATACGATGCGCTTGCTTTAGGTGGAACTGCTCCCACCATTATGAACGCCGCCAATGAAGTTGCGGTGCAGGCATTCTTGGAAAGAAAAATTGCGTTCCATCGAATTCCTGAACTTATCGAACAAGCACTTGCCAAACAAACAAACCATCTCTCTCCTGATTTAGAGCACACGTTTCAGAGTGACCACAAGACACGGGAATATGTACGAACTTTATTATAACCTGCTATGTTCAAAGACATATTAAAGACTAAAATTGGACTGAATTTATGACTATCCTTAGCACGTTATTCTATTTTATTATTACTATCGGCATTCTGGTGCTGGTGCATGAACTCGGTCATTTTCTTGCCGCAAAGTTATTTCGCATGCGTGTGGATATATTTAGTATCGGCTTTCCACCACGTGCATTTGGTAAGAAAATCGGTGAGACGGATTATTGTTTCTCATGGATTCCCATCGGTGGGTATGTGAAAATTGCCGGTATGATTGATGAAAGCTTCGATACAGAGTTTCTGAAACATGAACCGCAGCCATGGGAGTTCCGATCAAAACCCAAATGGCAGCGCGCTATTGTTCTCTCCGCAGGCGTGATGATGAACATTCTCCTTGCCATCGTCATTTTTTGGGGGATTATTTATTACCAGGGCAAAACAATTCGTCCGATAACAGAAATTGGCTATATCACACCAAACAGTCCAGCAGCAAAAGCGGGGTTGCGAGTCGGAGATAGGTTTCTTTCCATCAACAACCATCCAGTGAATCATTGGGATGAAATAGAAAGTTCACTGTACACTGAATCGATAACAAAGGATCTTTCTCTCATTATTCAGCGTTCGGGTACACCTCTTGGTATCTCTATTCAGAGGAATGATGTACCGGATATTTCAGAAGAGCGATTCGGCATTTTTCCCGTTGGTCTTGTTCCTGTTGTAGTAACTGTTGATCATGGAAAACCAGCAGAACGCATTGGATTGCAACCTGGAGATACAATTCTTGCTGTTAACGAACAAACGGTAGGGTACGGATCCTTACAGGAAACAATCAAGGCGCATGCAGGAAAAGAAATTTCTCTTTCGTGGAAGCGCGGTTCGCAGAACATGAGTGCTCTTGTCACACCGACCTCTGAGGGCCGCATTGGCATTTCGCTTGAGATTGCATATCGCGGACCGGTAGTTCAAGAACACTATTCTTTTTTGGAATCGTTGCCTATTGGTATTCAAGAACTGAAGTTCACAAGTGTTCTCTTTCTTTCAAATATATACCAATTAGTTATTGGCAAGGCTTCGCTCAGTAAGTCAATGGGCGGACCCATAAAGATTGCGCAAATGGCGAAGAGATCAGCAGACAGCGGATTTATAGATTTCTTTGGGTTCATTGGTTTATTGAGTATTAGTCTTGCCTTGCTTAATATTCTTCCATTTCCTGCGCTTGATGGCGGACATCTTGTTTTTTTGGCGTATGAAGCTGTTTTTCGACGGGAAGTGCCGAGTAAAGTGAAAATTGTTATTCAGCAAGCAGGATTTATCCTATTACTTGTGTTTATGGCGTTCGTTCTGTATAATGATGTTGTAAATTTTTAAGATACCTCCCTGTGATAGTTATCAACATGAATTATTGCTTCATCGATTAACATGAAGTCGGCAAATCAATAATCCAAAGGAGTTCTCTGCTATGAAAAGCATCCTAAAAGTATTGCTGTTGCCCATGCTTGTTTGCCTTGCATCGGGTGTATTTTACAGCACCTCTTCCGCTCAAAGTGTTACAATCAGTCTCAGCGAGTATGACGTCGTTTTTCTTACGGATTTTTTTGATGTAAAAACCGATAAGCTGAGTTCAAATGCGCCCGGGTTCTCTGTGACTATAAATGGATTACCCACTGGAGACATATACCTCAAGGTACAAGTAAACGCACAACTCCGCGGAGGCAACGGTGACGCAGGAGATGCTCCACTCGTAGAAGGATGCACAAATAATATTCCTCCTTCTGCGATAACAGCAGGAAGTCTTGTATTGACTGCACGTGATTTTGGTAAAGGAGGAATTGCGAGCCTTATTTCCAACAGATGCAGTTATTCAGAAAATGCGGCGCTGAAAAAGAAAATAAGAGATTTAGCACTTACAACCTCCACAGCCCCACCTGGGACATATCAGATTAAGGTAGAGGTTTTTCCTGCTGGTGGTGGTAATTCACTTGTTGCAGATTCAAGAACAATAAATGTTGCATATTCAACACCGCAAGAAGCATTTGTAGAAATAATCGAGCCGAAAACAGGAAGTTATTTTGATAATTTAGCACCGATATTTAGCTGGACAACTGTCGCACCAAATGTGATCGTTCGTGTATATGAAGCCGGTTTGAATCACCGCTCACCGCAGGATGCGCTGACAGGAAGTAATCTCTGTCTCGAACAACCTGTGAATGGAGCAACTATATTGACCTATCCGGCAGCTGCAAAGCGCCAGTTACAGGAAAATCGCGCGTATGTTGTTCAGGTAGAAGCATCGATTTCAACGTCTCGCGGCGATCAGGGTAATCGAAGTCAGCCGGTTGTTTTTCGTATTACGAATGATTATATCGGAAAAATGCTTGACAATTTTATGAGCTCTGTTCCGGGAAATATATCATCAACATATTCTGCACTTCGCGCAGAACCAACGAAATGGATCCCATGGTCCCTCTATGGGAACATTACATTGAATGGCACTATGCTTTCAGAAAGCGATCTGCAAGTGTTACTGAACGAGCTCTCCACTGAGCAAGATGTGAAACTCGAACTGAGTGTTGAAAACCAATAAGCGCTAAAGGAGAAGACCATGACAAAGAAGATTATC
>Ga0187886_1003117_pt1 | contig 12612 bp, 8 predicted proteins | sample June2016WEW_20_1_FD_133001 | JGI IMG/M metagenome (GOLD analysis project Ga0187886, IMG submission 133001) | Peatland microbial communities from SPRUCE experiment site at the Marcell Experimental Forest, Minnesota, USA - June2016WEW_20_150 | ecosystem: Environmental > Terrestrial > Soil >...
CTGGACTGCCAGGGTTAAGAAATATAAGCTCCAGATAAAAAAAAGACTTCCAGCCGCGTTATGATAATCCGGAGAACGGCTAACCATGTAATAAGAAAAGGTGCTCAGCAATGCTGCGCTGATTAAACCGATTTCTTTGCTGAATAATTTGCATACTAACAGGTAGAACCCTATGGATGCTGGGATAACAATAATCAGGGTCAAGACGATTGCGGCTGTTGTAGGTGTAAAAAGGTTGCGGATAATGTACTCGACCAGGATCCACGAAACTCTGGAAATCTTATAGGAGTTGGACGCCAGTAAAGGATCCTTGTAATAAAAATAACCCAAACTGATATACCACCAGGGATCATCTTCACCCGCACGGGTGAACATCCACTCTTGATTGACCAATGCCAGAATAATTGGAATAAGCGAAAGTGTCAGGATCGAAATCCAGGTGCTGAGCTTTGACCCTTTGACCTCATTTTGCTTTGCAAGATCAGGCAGTTGGTATTTAATTCCGTTCACTGCTGTGGCGATTCGATCCAAAACCGAAGGGCGTTCTATCCAGCGCCAGATAAGAAAAATTAATAAAAAAGCAATCAGGGAGAAAAATGTGAATAATCCGCTTTTCAAGGCAAGCTGAACGGTTGCTGATCTTCTCCAATACCAGTGAAAGGAAGGTAAAAAGAGAACCGTGGCGACTGCCCCTAGAATCAGGCCGGCATCCACACTGATAAAAACTTTATATTTTTTCAACATTCACAGTAACCACCCTTCAGGATGACAAAGATCATTTAAACCCTCTACGGGCCACATTCATTAAATCTTTTGCAGAAAACAAATTTTCCAGCCAATCAAGGTATTTTACCATTCAGGGAAAAGACATACAGCGAAAATCGGATATCCCCCTCAAGGATGGCAGCTTGCCTGGCCAGCGACCAATTGCCATAAGTACGCAATTTCGCCAGCATTTGATTTGCTTTTGTGGGATCATTGGTGATAACGCTTACCACATCATTTTGTTTTGTAAGAGTCTTATAATATGCCGCGGGAATCTTCTGAATCGGGGGACAAGGTTGCGAGCCTTCCATTTTTTGGATACCTGTTCTGGTCACCGACACCCCAATTAAGTTGAGCCCAATCCTGATTCCAGGGCAATTACTGAGCGGAATCGATTCTGTCTCATCCCACCAAATATGAGTTCGGTTCCAGCCAAAACCCCATAATTGTTGGAAAGTATCGATGACACTTAAATACCCATCTTCACGAAGGTGGCACTGGTTCGTATCCAGGCTTACTTGAGAAGGTGTAATGTAAATTCGCCCTGTGTCAGTATAGATACCCATAATGTTTCCCAGGCTCATCAAAATCACAATCGCCAGGGCAACCATTTCCCGGCGTTTGAACAGGATCAAGCAGGCAAAAATAACCAGGTAAAACAGCCAGGGCTGAAGAATCTGCCAACGCGGAAAGAGCTTTGATCCTATGGCTGGAAAAATGCGGTCACTAAACGCCAAAGTGCTGCAGACCACCACAGGGATTGATCCAAGCATGACCGGGCTAATTTTTTCGTGCTTCCCCATGGCGAGGAACCCGGCAAAAACCAGAAAAGCGTAGATATATACAGGATTCACAAAATAATAGCGAATCAACGCTTCTCTTTTATTAATTTCTCCTATCAACCAGACAATTCCTACCAGCGTAAACTGTAAATTGATACTTGTTTGCAGCCAGATATAACGGTCTGGCAGTAAATTAGATTGTAAGAACTTCACTAAATTCCTGACTGACCAGCCAGCCGCAAATAGAAATGCTGCAGCAGGCAAAGCCAGGTGCTTGGCTTGCAAAGGCCATTTCCAATCTGCATTGCCGTATGCTCCTGTCCCGACAATTTGCGAATAATCCAGCACAAAATTTATTTGGTTCATGAAATAGAAAAAATTCCGCCCCGATAATACGGCTGCTACTCCAAACGACCCCGTGATAAATAGAAAACCGAGCAAACTAAATAGAATCGCTTTCCAGATCGATCGTTTATTGCCCCAAGATAACATTAAGAATTGGACGACCATTGCCGGGAAACAACCCAGAACAAAAAGCTCACTATGAACGGCAATCCCATAGGTTAATCCAGTTACAAAGAACCAACAGGGCGGATTTTTTTTTGACTGTGTTGCCAGAGTTAGGAAATACAAACTCCAGATAAGAAACAGGCTTCCTGCCATATTATGGTAATCCGGGGAACGACTTACCAGGTAATATGAATAAGTGCTTAGTAATGCGCTGCTGATAAAGGCGGTTCGCTTGCCAAAGAAACTGGATACCAGCAGGTAGAAACCGATGGACGCCACAATTGTGAAACCCAGGCCTAAAATAATTTCGGCTATGGTAGGAGTAAAAAGGTTACGTATGGCGTACTCGATCAGGATCCAGGCCATCCTGGAAAGCTTATAGGAGCCAGAGTACAAGGCAGGCTCCTTGAAATAATAATAGCCCAGGCCGATATAACGCCACGGATCATCTTCACCCGCATGGGTGAATAACCACTCTTGATTGACCAATGCCAGAATAATTGGAATAAGCGAAAGCGTCAGGATAGAAAACCAGCCGCTGAGTGTTGACCCTTTGACCTCATTTTGCTTTTCAAGATCAGGCAGTTGGTTTTTAATTCCTCTTACTGCTGTCGCGATTTGATCCAAAACCGAAGGGCGATCCACCCATCGCCAGATAAAATAAATTAATAAAAAAGCCATCAGGGAGAAAAACGTGAATAATCCGCCCTTCAAGACAAGCTGAACGGTTGCTGATCTTCTCCAATACCAGTGAAAGTGAGGCAAAAAGAGAAACGTGGCGACTGCCCCTGGAATGAGGCAGGCAAGTAGACTAATAAATAATCTAACTTTCTTTAGATTCCAATTCTTCATAGATTGTGATCTGAAAATAATTCTTACAGCCAATCAACGTATTTTACCATCCAGGGAAAGGACATACAGCGAAAATCGGATATCCCCCTCAAGGATGGTATCTTGCCTGGACAGGGACCAATTTCCATAAGTGCGCAATTTTGCCAGCATTTGATTTACTGTGGAAGGATTATTGGTGATCACTGCTACTACATCATCCTGCTGTGACAGTTGCCTGTAATATGCCGCCGGAATCTTACCTATTGGTTTACTGGGATTGGACCTATACATTTCTTGGATGCCAGTCCGCGTCACCGACAGCCCAATTATATTCAAACCTATGGGGTTTTCAGGGCAATTGTTGGCCGGCATCATTTCATCCGGATCCCACCATAAATGAGTTCGGTTCCAGCCAAACCCCCATAATTGTTGAAAAGTATCGATGACGCTTAAATAACCATCTCTACGTATGTGGCATTGGTTGTTACCCAGGCTTACTTGAGCATATGATATAACTGTTTTATTATTGGGCGCCATACTCATAACATTACCCAGACTCATTAAGATAACAATAGACAGGCCAGCCAGGCGCCAGCGTGCAAACAGCATTAAAAAGGTTAATATTAGTAGGTAGAATAGCAATGGCTGCAAAATCTGCCAGCGAGGAAGAAACCTTAATGCTATCGCTGAAAATATCTCGTCACTAAACGCCAATGAGGTGAGGATTATTACAGGAACTAATCCAAGCATAACTGGGTTGAACTTAACCTGCTGTCCCATTGCCAGAAAGCCGGCAAAAGCCAGGAAGGTGTAGATATACACTGGATGTACCAGGTGATAACTACTTAGAGAATCCTTTTGGAAAATTTCTCCAACCAACCAGATGATTCCTACCAGGGTCATTTGTAAATTGATACTCAACTGAAGCCAGGATCGACGACTTATCGGTAAATGAGAAAGCAAGATTTTCCCCGCGTTGATCACCATCCAGCTGGCAGAAAATAGAAATACTGCGACAGGCAAAGCCAGGTGGTTTGCACGCAGGGCCCAAACGAAATTTCCAGGTTGGTTATAAAGAGATTCTGAATGGAATACCACTTTAATTAATTGGGGCATGAAAAAGAAAAAGCTCCGCCCGGATATAAAAGCTGCCAGACCAAACAATCCAGTGGTGGATAGAAAACCTGCCAGGCTGAACAAAACTGCCTTCACGATCAAGCGTTTTTTACTACAACAATATATCGTAAAGAATTGAACGACCATGGCTGGCAAACAACCCAGAACGAAGAGCTCACTGTGTACCGCTATTGCATAGGTTGCTCCAAACGTAAACAACCACCAGGTTTGATTTTTCTGTGCCTGTATTGCCAGGGTCAGAAAGTATAAACACCAAATTAAAAATACGCCCCCGGCCGTGTTATGGTAATCCGGGGAACGGCTTACCATGTAATATGAATAAGTACCGAGCAAAGCGGCAGTAATAAACCCAGTGGTCTTGCCAAAAAACATGGATACCAGCAGATAGAATCCAATCGACCCCAACACCGCAAAACTCAAGGTTAATATAATTGCGGAGGCAGTATGCGTAAACAAGTTCCTGATAAGAGACTCTATCAGGACCCACGGAACTCTGGAAATTTTGTAACCATTGTTTAATGCGGGATCCTTAAAATAATAATATCCCAGGCTGACATAGGCCCACGGATCAACTTCACCTGCACGGGTGAATAACCACTCTTGATTGACCAATGCCAGAACAATGGGTATAGAGGTAAGCGCAGGGATCGCTAACCAGGACAACCGTTCTGGTTTTTCATTCTCCTGGTGTTCAGCAAGATCAGGCAGGCGCGCTTTAATTCCGGCTCCTGCTGTGGCGATCAGATCACCAAGTGAAGGTATTTGTCCATTTACTTTGTTGGCCGAAAAAATGCCATCCACCCACCGCCAGACAAGAAAAATTAATAAGAAAGCGATCAGTGAAAAAAAAATGAATAATCCGCCCTTCAGGACAAGCTGAACGGTTGCTGATCTTCTCCAATACCAGTGAAAGTGTGGTAAAAAGAGAAACGTGGCGATTGCCCCTGGAATGAGGCAGGCCAGGATACTAATAAATAATCTACCTTTCTTAAAATCCCAATTCTTCATAAATCTGGCCTAATGTGACATGGTCATCTTATAAACTGTCAAGATATCCGTATCGCCTACTTTTATAGAATAAACCACCTTTCCTCCGGTGACTTTTTCTATAGGATAACGGCGATAAGTATCGATGATGTAATCGGTCGGTTGGTGGTCCAAAATATTTAATCTCTGGCGATCTGGTTCAGGTAATAAGGACCAACCTCCCCTGAATTTTCCCATGATTTGCACCTTAATATTCTTGGCCGGGTCTGTTCTGACAATATATTGCAAGCCGTCCTTGACCGATACCCCCCATGAATCCAAAACAAAACGTTCTTTGATGATCGACATTTTAGAACCGGCCAGGAAATTAAAATAAGTAGCCTGGTAGGGGTGATAACGGATCATAAAATAAACCGGGTAGGCCAGCCCGGCGATCAGGAGGATGGCTGCCCATAGCTGCCAGCGCAGGGTCTTCTGACGAATTTTATCGATCAAGACTTTAAATCCACACAAAGAAATCAACAACAATGGCGGATAGACGAAGTACATCTGGCGGTTATCGGTATACAGGTTGGACTTCATCAGGATCACGGTAATTATCGGAAGGACGCCGCAGGCTCCAACCAGGTATAGATCCCGCAAGGAGCGGAATTGGACGCGCGTCCTGGATTTCAAGCTGTGGAGGATGAGGGTGACGCAACCCAACCCGAACAAAACCAGATAGAAGATGGGGGAACTAATCGAGAACCAGACAATAGAATAATGCCAGGGAATATGGTTACTGATGTTCTGACCCATGTATAACTGATAGTCGCCCCATGGGTAGCGTTTCATCATATTGAAAATTTCTATATAATTAGCGAGCGGGTCTGTATACAACTTTGGGGTGAACCAGACCACCAATCCGGCAGCAATAATAGAAGAAATTAAGAGTAAGAGGCCAGCTTTCAGGTAGGACTTCCAATTGTCCCTGGATAAAAAGAGATCGAAGAGGTAGAAAAAGAAGGTGATTGGAATAACGATCAATCCCGGCGTACGGATGCTGCACATAACTCCGATGGCAATGCCATGCAGGATGGCAGTGAAGATATTTTTCTTTTCCAGGAACAACAACAAAGTGTAAATGGAAATGACGTAGGCGCTCAGAAAGGGGATGTCTTTGGGGTTGTAGAAGGACTGGGCGAAGATCCTGGGACTGATGATAAGGAATAAGGCCCCTAACAGGCCAATCTTCCAATCCTTGAAGATTTTCTTGCCGATCAGAAAAAAGACGAAAACAGAAAATGCAAAGAAGGCGAAAGTTAATTGATGGCGGCGCCAATATATCGTCTGGGTATCCCCGCCAGGGGCATACCAATATAAAAGCATGCTGAACAGGGGAGGGTAATAACAAATTGTATCCGATTCGTGGCAAGCCTTTCTGTACTGCGAAAGGGGGCCTCCCACGAATCGATCGTAATTGATCGCCCCCCTGCGATAGTCATTCTGCTCATCCGCGGATACCCCGTAGTCCTTATAAATTAGATAGCCTACTAAGGCATAGATAGAGAAGAAAAGGAATACGGTAAGAACCGGAATCAGATTCTTTTTATCGAATATTGTTTTTTTCCACAAAGGGAATTTATTTCCGAAAATGTGACGTAGGGTCATTGGTTAAAATGTGGATCAAGCAGGATTCGTCCAATCTTTATTTACCATCATCCCGATAAACTCTAATGATATCTGCATCGAAAACTTTTACTGTGAAAACCAAATTTCCGTGAACTATGTTGCCTGGTTCATTGAGAGAGTGAGTTATATAAAATTCGGCGGGGCCCATATCCTTTATTTTCAATCTTTCACGTTGAGATTTAGGTAAAATTTTTAAACTCTGAACTATACCAGAGGTAGCTGCTATTTGAATATGCGGATCAGGGTCGGTTGCCAGAATATACTCCAAGGCATCTTTACCAGCCAATCCCCAGCGATCCATGGTGAAACGCGTCGCAATGACCGACAATCTTGGACCGGCCAGGAAGTTAAAGAATACATCTTCACGGGTGTGATAATGCACCATAAAATAAAATGGATAAGCCAGACCGAGAATGAGGATAACGGAGGACCATGCCTGCCAGTGCTGGTTGATTTTCCTGAGCTCCTCGATCAAGAATTTAAAACCATATAAGGAAATCAAGAGCAAGGCCGGGTAGCAGAAATACATCTGGCGGTTATCCGAATAGATCACCGATTTCATCACGATAACGGCCGCGATGGGTAGAACCGCGCATGCTCCAACCAGGTATAGATCTCGTAAAGCCCGGAAATGTTCTCTCAGCCTGGCCTTCAGGCTGCGAATGATAAGAGTCACACTGCCCAGCCCGAACAATGACACGTAGAAGGGCGGAGAGCTGATTGAAAACCAGACCAGCGAATAATGCCAGGGAATTTTATTTCTAATATCAACCCCCAGGTACAGTTGGGATTGATTCCATGAGTATTTCCTCATGAGGTTAAAGGTCAAAATAAAATTTGCTATGGGATCGCCATATAGAAATGGGGTAAACCAATATACCAGGAGGCTGGTAACGATACCGGAAAGAATCAAAAGTGTTAAACCTTTTCGATAATCCTTCCAGCTACTTTTCGCCAGAAAGAGGTCGAAGAAGTAGAAAGCGAAAGTAATCGGGGGGATGATCAACCCGGGCGTGCGGATAGCGCAAGCCACGGCGATGGCGATACCATGCAGAATAGCGGTGAAGATATTCTTTTTTTCAAGAAACAGCAGCATCGTATAAATGGTAACGATGTAAGCGTCCATGAAAGGAATATCTTTCGGGTTATAAAAGGCGTGTCCAAAAATCCTGGGGCTGAGTACCAGGAACAGACAACCCAATAAAGCGATGATCCAGTTCTTGAATATTTTCTTGCCAATGAGAAAAAAGACGAAAACAGCGCCAGCAAAAAAAAGAAAATTAATTAGATGGAGGCGTTCATAGATTATTTGAGAATCACCCTCAAGAACGAGGCGGTATGTCACCATACTGTAAAGAGGGGGATAAAAACATACGTTTTTCAACTTGGCGCAGGCGGTGTTGTAATCCTCAAGACTTCCCCCCCTGAAAGCCGTATAATTTACTTGACCTCTCGTGTAGTCGATTGGTTCATCTGAAGATATCCCGTAATCCTTATAAATTAAGCAGCCCGTTATCACCAAAATAGCAAAGAATAAGGCTACCGTAATAACAGGAATAAGTTTCTTACGTTCGAATATAAAATTCTTCATAAAACTCGCCGGGAATTTTTGTATCTTGTGGATGAGATTATATCATAGTCACATTTGGCAATTTTTCCTTCACACTGACCAGGTAAAAAAACCTCCCACCTGGTTGAGGGGGGCAACCAGGATGAGAGGCTATTTTATTTTAGCATTTTCTCGATTAAATAACAAGCGTTTCGGATCTGTGGGGTTTTCCGTGGAAGAACCCAGATTAACCCAAAATCTGGTGATCCATCACGGCAATTCCCAATGAACCAGCATTTCCGGATAGAATAAGATAAAAATTAGGGTTCATTGGGATTTGCCTTGGAGGTGGGCCTGGGAACTTTTTCAGAGTTTTGACGTCCATTAAGTGGAATTACCAATCAAAAAATTTGAGGAGTGTAGCAGAATGAAGAACAAATTTGTAGGAATCCTCTTGAGTATTATTGCCGTGCTGATCCTAGGGGCCTGCTCAGGTACTTCCGGCCAGGCGGTCAATAGCCCTCAACCCCCGCAGCGGGTGATCAATGTAACCGGTTCAGGGCAGGTCTATCTCACCCCGGATGTGGCTTACGTCAATGTGGGCGTGCACAGCGTGGCCGATACGGTCGGCGATGCATTGAAGCTGAACAATTCCCAGGCAACCGCCGTAGCCAGCTCGCTCAAAGAACTGGGCGTGGATGCCAAGGACATTCAGACCAACGCCTTCAACGTCTATCCACAGCAGCAGTTCGGCCCGCAGGGTGAGTTGGTCAAGACCACCTATGCGGTCGACAACAGCGTGTTTGTTACCGTGCGTGACCTGTCAAAACTGGGGCAGATTCTGGACGTGGTGGTTCAGAACGGCGCCAATGCAATTAACGGCATTACCTTCGACGTGCTGGATAAAACCAAGGCACTGACGCAGGTACGACAGATGGCGGTGACGGATGCCCGCGCACAGGCGCAACAATTGGCCGATGCAGCCGGGGTCAAGCTGGGTAATCTGATCTCGCTCAATGTCTACCAAAGCAGTTCTCCCACGCCGGCGTTTGCGGGCAAGGGCGGGGCGGCGAATGCGGGGGTAGCGGTGCCGGTGTCTGCCGGCCAGATGGTGTTGAGCATGGATGCCAGCCTGGTGTACGAGATCAAATAATTATTTTAAAAAGATCCTGTCAGCCACAAGACCAGGTAATACCCGATTACGCCAGCCCACAACCATGAATCGATCCGGTCGAACATGCCCCCGTGGCCGGGCAGCAAGCTGCTTGAATCTTTCAGCCCAAACTGCCGTTTAAGCATACTTTCTCCCAGGTCGCCGAAGGGGCAGAGGATGCTGAGGGCGGCGCCAATGATCAGGCCGGCTTGAGGCGTGACGGCGGGGGCGCGCAAATGCCAGAGGGCGGCCAGCAAGACAGTCAGCACTGTTCCAAACAGGATCCCGCCCAGGTAGCCTTCCCAGGTTTTCTTGGGACTGACCCGCGTAGAAAATTGGTGCCGGCCAAACCTTTTACCGAAGATATAGGCGCCCGAATCGGCCAGGGCTGCCGACGGAACCACGGTCAAGGTCCACCATGCGCCGTCAGGCAGGTTACGCAGCGAAAAAAGATAGGCGCCAATCCAGCCCAGGTACAGCACGCCGCTGAGGGTGGCGGCAAAGCTGGAGGCGCTGCAGTCGATGCCGCGTTCGTAAGCAATTGTATGCACAATCATGGCAAGCAGAATAATTGCGCTTAATACCAGATGGCTGAAGGTGAACCCAAGCCAGGCGCGACTGGCTGCCAGCAGCAGCACGCCCCCAATCAGGACGGAGCGTGACGGATAAAGCCCCCCTTTTTGGAACATACGCCAGTATTCCCAGGCCGACGTGCCCAGGAGCGCCAATATCAACATGGCGTAAATCCAGCTGCCGGCATAAACAGCGCCTACAGTCAAGGGAATTATTAGGATGGCGACAATAAGGCGTTGTGAAAGCATCCCCGCTCAGTGAATTTACGCGCAATCTCCCAGGCGGCCAAAACGGCGCTCGCGCTGGCTGTAATCCAGCAGCGCTTTACGCAGTTCTTCTTTATCGAAATCAGGCCAGTATGCATTGGTTACGTAATATTCGGAATAGGCGCTTTGCCAGATCAAAAAATTGCTGATGCGCATTTCACCCGAAGTGCGCACGATCAGGTCTGGGTCCGGGGTGCCGGCGGTGAACAGGTACTGGCTGATCAGTGGCTCGGTCACGTCTTCAGGTTTAACCCCATCGCGCAGCATGGCGCAAATGGCGCAGACGATTTCGTCTCTTCCTCCGTAATTAAAGGCGATGTTCAAGTTCAGGCGGGTGTTACTTTTGGTCAACTCAACTGCATGAAGGACTTTGTCGCGCAGGCTCGGATTCAGGTGTTCGAGGCGGCCGATATGGCGCAGTCGTACGCCTTCTTTATGCAACTCATTCAGTTCCCTATCGATGACATCTTCGATGATATGCATCAGCCCTTCGACTTCTTCCTGGGGGCGGCCCCAATTTTCGGTGGAAAAGGCGTAAATGGTGAGATACTGGATGCCAAACTCGACGCAAGCGCGGATCACGGGGCGTAAATTTTCGGTCCCGGCGCGATGACCTGCCAGGCGGGGCAGCCCACGTGCAGCGGCCCACCTGCCATTGCCGTCCATGATGATGGCGATATGGGTGGGGACCTTGTTCGGTTTTTCAGCGTTTTGTTCCGGAGCCATATTTTTCTGGAGATTAGACCTCCATGATCTCCCTCTGCTTACGCTCACCGATTGAGTCGATCTGCTGGATCATTTTGTCGGTCAGCTTCTGCAATTCATCCTCGCCATGTTTCAGGTCGTCTTCGGAGATGAGCTTTTCGTGCTCGAATTCTTTCAGGTCTTTAATCAGGTCTCTGCGGACGTTGCGTACAGCAATCCGGGATTCTTCCAGGCGCGCATGGACCACTTTTACCAGGTCGCGCCGCCGGTCTTCGGTCAGGGGGGGCAAATTTAAGCGGATTACCTTACCGTCGTTGTTGGGGGTGAGCCCTAAATCAGAAACGAGGATGGATCGCTCGATGGCTTTCAAGGTCGTGCCTTCAAAAGGCCGGATAAGCAAGCTCCGAGGTTCAGGCACACTGATGGTAGCTAACTGCATCAAAGAGGTTTGTGAGCCGTAATATTCAACTTGCAGCCTTTCCACCAGGGCAGGCGAGGCGCGCCCGGTACGGATGGTCCCAAGGTCTTCTTCCAAGCTCAGGATGGCGGCTTTCATACGTACTTCAGCTCCTTTTATGGTTTCCTTGATCACTTGGGTCTCCTTGGTAAGAAGGTGAATGTGTTGGGTGGTTGGACTTCAAACCTGCGCCTGCAATACAGAATGGACAGCTATAAGCATACCTTAAATTGTCAAAAAAAGCTACGATCAAGGATTGGTTCATTGGGAATTGCCGCGCCAGTCTCACCCAGTCTATTTTATCTGCACTATCTTGTAATCATTGGTTTGATAAATGATAGGAAACTGAGTTTTTGTGGCGTGCTGGAGGACTGCATAGCTGGCACCATATTTGGTCTGGAGGACTTTGAGCCTGTCGTCCGTAATCTTCCTGTAAAGCTTGGACATCTCGTGCATTGCATCGAATCCCATCCTTTTGGGAATGCCGTAGCAATCAAAAAGACGCTGCTGCCATTCCAACTGGCCCTCATCTGAAAATGGGTGGTCTTTAAAATCAACCACCAGGGCACGTTGGGCGGTCAGGCGAAAGAGGCCCATGCTAGGGTCGACCAGGAAGATGGCGTCGTCCGGAGTATTATTCCGGGCGAAAATGCCTAGATCTGCCACGTCGCCTTGTATGTCTTTCAGAGATGTGGCAGGTTTTGGCATGATAGAGCCATTATGGGTATGTGGAAATAAGCCGGGCCGAAGGCTGGGCGCCAGTAACGCCACTGCCAAAAAAGAAATCAGGGCAGCCCCCAACCACCTGGGGCGCAGGTAGAATAATATCAGGGCCATAATTGAAAAGAAAGGCGCCAGGAAATACACGTGTGCTTCCGGATGATTGATCACTGCAATGGTCAGGGAACTGGCAAGAACGACCAGGCTGGCTGGAGCACTGCGCAGCCAGGCAGCTTTTGTGCGTTCCTGGATGAAATCAACTCCGCTTACCCACAGCAAGTTCGATGGTGAGAGCAAGCTGGATAGCAGAGTAATTATCTTCAACCCAGAGTGAAAGTCGCTTTGTTCTTCCGGAAGGGTGATTTGGAAAGATTTTTCGATTCTAAAACCGATCCAGCCGCCGGTTAGTGACAGGCTGATAAATTTAAAGACGAGCAGGAGGCGAAAAGTCTGGGCAGTGGCAAACAGGCGGGTGGGGATCAGCTCGACGAAGACATAGCCGCCCA
>Ga0187886_1003118_pt1 | contig 12606 bp, 14 predicted proteins | sample June2016WEW_20_1_FD_133001 | JGI IMG/M metagenome (GOLD analysis project Ga0187886, IMG submission 133001) | Peatland microbial communities from SPRUCE experiment site at the Marcell Experimental Forest, Minnesota, USA - June2016WEW_20_150 | ecosystem: Environmental > Terrestrial > Soil >...
GCTGTATATATTATAAAACATCCCGGCCTTTCCTGGAAAGAGAGTATTGCCGCGGCAGGGGCCATTATGCTGATTTTCCATGTTATTCCTGTTTCTCCCGGTTCTATTGTTCGTGGTTTATATGTTATTTATGTGGGCTTAAGAGACAAAAGTTTTAAGGATTACAATATTGCCGTCGTCCTGGCTTTTTTCAAAATCGTCGGCTACCTTGCCTTTCCGATACAGATGACATATCGCTATCCTGCACTGGCCAGGTTTATGGCGGCTCACTGGGCGACAGATGCTGTTCATACGGTTCCGGTCTTCGGCGAAAGAGGCGCGTTATTTGAGCATTCGATATTTTGTGCGTTCTATAATTGGCCGCTGACAATCCGCAGACGGATGAATGCAAGATCTGCTCTTCGCGAAAAATTATCGCCGCGATACTGGCACATATTGTTAATTGCTGTTCTTGCCGCTGCCGGACTGATGTTTTTTGCCAATTGGCACTTTAAACCTGCTGCCGCCTTGATTTCTCTTATCAGCGGCTCTCTTACAACAATTTACTGCGGCAGGGCAGCAATTTGGAAAAGATTTTCCGCTGCCGCCTTTACTGGTATCCTGACAGCGATTTTTCTTACTTTTTTTGTTACATACTTTAAGGGTTCAGTTCCCCCCTCGCCGGAACCGAATATGATAATCTTCACAATTTGGCATTGTTTTACCTTTGCTTTAATGGCGGTAACTGGAGCGATTTTAACCGAATTGTCGCTGCCGGATGTCGAAAATCATTATACATAAGAAATTTATTTGTTTTTATCGCTCTTTTATGAGATAATAGCACTGTAACTGGTTTTATGGAGCGAGTCCCGTTAGAAAATTCCAGGCTGATATAAAACCTTTTATTGCAGTATTTTTTAATGGGATTTGCCTGTGTAGTTTTTATTGTCTTTTTTCTAACGGGACGAGGTTTTATGCCGATTAGTTATAACTCGTTTTGTGACGATTTTTACGTCGATATGTATATCAATACACGTTTTGACCTGCCGTCCGACAGGGACATTCTGCTTGCCTTTTTCGAGAGAATCAAAAAGCAGTTTCCCTCGATGACAACTCTCGGCAGGGACAGCACCGAATTCAGCCTTGAGCAGGACCCGGCATCCGGCCAGAACCGCTGGGCCAGTATCGATATCGACCGGCTCGGCGCAGGCTGTGTCAATCCTGAAACTTTTCAGCAGGCGTTTGAGCTGCCCAAATTTGTGATTGACCTTATTCCTTATATGCTCGGCGTTCGAAGTCTCGATATTGAATCGCTCGATTTGACTTTCGGAATGGATTTTGATTATGCAGGCAATCATAATGAGATTATTGCTGAGGCTCTTTTTGGCGGCTCGGCTTTTTCAAAAGTTTTTGACGTTTCCGGCCCCGGCCCGTTGAATCTTTCGCCTTCGGTCATACTTGCACTTGACGATGATTGTTCGACCAGGGCAAGGCTCAGCGTCGAAGCGCGGACCGAAGAAACCGAGATACGAACCGGAAAATTCGATGCCGACAAACCTATTAGCCTGTATTTGACTATCAGGCAGTATCCGCAGCGCGGACAGGATTTCGAAATGGTCCCTGTTTTTAACAGGCTCTGCGGTCTGGCTGTTGATTTTATGGATGAAAAAGTTGTGCCGAATATCATTATGCCGCTTACAAGCGCGATAGCGCACAGAAGATAAAAGGATTTTAATTTTAAAGGATTTTCTGGAGACTGAAAATGGCTGTAGTTGCCCCCCTGGCTAAGTTCAAAAAAACAAATTTCAAAATTTATATCGGCCTCCTGCTGGTTTTCGCGGTTTATTTTGGTTACGACGCCAAATACAACAAAAAGTTTATCGCCACTCACACCGTTAATGGAAAACCGAACTCTACGCTTGTTTTTAATCAAAAGTCTCCGCCTTATATGTTTGCTGCGGCCATTGTTATAGCGGTCTATGCCTGGATAGTAAGGAACAAAAAAATCATCGCAGACGACGGGCAGCTTGTCCTCAGCGAGAAGGAAAAAATATCCTATAGCTCCATTGAGAGCATTGACAAGACCAACTACGATTCGAAAGGTTTTTTCGTTGTGGTTTATAAGGATGATTCCGGCAGCTCGCAGCGGAAAAAAATAAGCAACCGTAATTATGATAATCTCGACGCCGTTCTTGAATTGCTTGTATCTAAAATCACCGGCTGACCGGAATAAATCGTATTTTTATCCATTCGTATTTTTTAGGAAATGTTATTATGAATGTCTGTGTAGTAGGTCTGCAGTGGGGCGATGAAGGCAAGGGCAAAGTCGTCGATATCCTTGCCGAAAAAAATAATATTGTTGTCCGTTACGGCGGCGGCGCCAATGCGGGACATACCGTAGTTATCGGCAGCGAAAAATTCGCCCTGCATCTTTTGCCCAGCGGTTCTGTCAGACCGCAAACCGTCTGCGTTATCGCTAACGGCGTTGTCGTTGACCCCGAGATTCTCATCGGGGAAATTGACGGCCTTGCAAAAAGAGGCATCTCGCTTGACGGCAGATTATTAATCAGCGAAAGCGCACACGTCGTCCTCGATTATCACAAAGCGGAAGATGGATTTAGGGAAGCGTCCCTGGGCGATAATAAAATAGGCACAACAGTTCGCGGCATCGGTCCTTGTTATTCCGACAAGGTCGGAAGAAGCTACGCTGTCAGGATGACGGATTTGCTCAATCTCGATGGCTTGAAAGAAAAACTTGAAAATATAGTTAATTATAAAAATAAAGTATTCGCGGCTTTGTATAATGCCGAGCCGATTAAGGCTTCTGAAATTTTTGAAAAATGCAAAATATACTCTCAAAGGCTTTCGAAATATATCTGCAATACGACCGAATACCTACACGAGCAGGTTGAAGCGGGCAAAAATATCCTTTTCGAAGGCGCTCAAGGTGCGCTTCTCGACCTTGACCACGGCACTTTTCCGTTTGTTACGAGTTCCAATGCCAGTTCTCTTGGTGTCGGTCCCGGCTGCGGCGTCCCCGTGCAGATGATTGATAAATTTATCGGCGTTGTCAAGGCATATACGACACGCGTAGGAGCTGGCCCTTTTCCTTCGGAGCTCAATAATGAAATCGGCCAGTTTATCCGCGACAAAGGCCGCGAATACGGCACAACTACAGGCCGCCCGCGCCGTTGCGGCTGGTTCGACGCTATGGTAGTTAAATACGCCGCCAAAATCGGCGGAATTAATGAAATCGCGATGATGCATCTCGATACGCTTGCCGGCCTTGATGAGGTTAAAATTTGCACAGGCTATACTATCGACGGCAAAGAAGTTAAAATGTTTCCGTCGAATATCGATAAACTGGCCAAAGTAAAATGCACCTATGAAACTATAAAAGGTTTCGGTCAGGAAATTACTGAAGTTGATAGTTATGAAAAACTTCCTCTCGAAGCCAAACGTTACCTCAAAGCCGTTGAGGATGCCGTTGGACTTCCCGTTAAGATTATCGGTGTTGGTCCATCAAGAAAGCAGACTATTTTCAGGAAGTAGATTTTGGTCTCTAAAGAAATACCGGACATTAAAAAAAATCGTATCGCTGCGGCCGAAAGGCTTGATATTGACCTTCAGAATATGCCGCATCATATTGCCATTATAATGGATGGCAACGGCAGATGGGCAACTCAGCGCGGTCTTCCGCGTTTTCAGGGTCATCGCCAGGGCGCACGAACAGTCGAAAAAATCGTCGATTACTGTGTCGATTTGGGCATTGAGTGCCTCACGCTTTATTCTTTCAGTATGCAGAATTGGAAACGACCGAAACTGGAAGTTGCCTTTCTGATGCAGCTTTACACGCGTTATCTTGTCGGAATAAGAAAAACTCTTAAAGAGCATAATGTCCGGCTCGTTCATCTCGGGAGGACTGAAAAACTCCCGCCCAAACTTGTCAGGGAACTGCAAAAAACCGTCGAGATTACATCAGGCTATACGGGAATGACCCTTGCACTGGCTTTAAATTACGGAAGCCGGGAGGAAATTATTGATGCCGCAAAAAAAATCAGTCTTGCCTGCATTGATGGCAAATTAACAGTCGAGCAGATTGACGAGAACATTATAAATAATAATCTTTATACTGCTTCTCTGCCCGACCCTGACTTGCTGATAAGAACATCGAATGAAAAAAGAATCAGCAATTTTCTTCTCTGGCAGCTTTCTTACGCCGAGTTTTACATTACTGATACACTCTGGCCTGACTTTGCTCCTGCTGACGTTGACAAGGCCATTATCGAATTTTCGAAACGTGCTCGCCGTATGGGCGATATCAAGCCGTCTTTGGTTTGAGATTTTATTCGAGGATTATCAATGCTTAAATACAGACTTATCTTTGGCACATTGATGACGATTTTTTTCATCGGCCTGGTATTATTCGACGGCCGGCTCGACGGCAGTTTAAATTCTCAAAACCCTGCTGCCGTGCAGGCGACGCTTCTTGCGATTTTGTTGATTATTGTTGCTGTCCCGGCCAATCTCGAATTGTCCAGGCTTTTAAGTTCCGGCGGTGCAAAAATATTTTGGCCTGTTACAGTTCTAAGCAGTATTCTTCTTTCCACAGTATGGTACTGGTCTCAGTTTTTTTCAGATAAAAATCAATTTGCCGCCTTGTTTTTCATTTTAGTGGTTTGTATCAGCGCTCTTGCAATATTTTTATGGCAGGGGTTTAAGTATGCCTCTGTCGGAGCCTTTGCAAACTGCGGCGCCAATCTTCTTTCGATAATTTATCTTGGTGCGTTGGCAAGTTTCTTTATTAAAATAAGAATCGATTTTGGCCCACTCATTTTTCTATGGTTTGTTTTTGTCGTAAAGTTTTGTGACATAGGGGCTTACACGTCAGGCAGACTTTTTGGTAAACACAAATTTTCACCAGTTATCAGCCCCAAAAAAACCTGGGAGGGTATGGCAGGGGGAGTGATTTTTGCTGTTATTGCAGCCTCGATATTTGCTTTGGTCTTTGATATAATGCCGCTTTGGCAGGCGGTGGTTTTCGGCATTATTTTTGCCTTTATTGGTCAGCTTGGAGATTTGGCTGAATCTATGTTAAAAAGAGCTGCCGAGCAAAAGGACGCCTCTACTGTCGTTCCGGGTTTTGGCGGAATTCTCGATGTGATTGATTCGCCGCTTGCATCCGCTGTTTTTGCTTATATTTTTTTCAGGATTATTTTTTAAGGCGTTAAATTGGAAATTACTGTTCAACTGCTCTCTAAAAAAAGGCTCGAATTATTCGGCCCGACCGACGAGAATCTGCGGATAGTTCGCGCTCGTTGCGGTGTGGCTATTGCCGCGCGAGACGAATCGGTTATCATCTCCGGCCAGGAGCAGGCCGTCCGAAAAGCCGAGCAGGTCGTAGATATGATGCAAAAGTACCTGATTCGGTTTGGCAAGCTTAACGCTAACGACGTAGTCGGCCTGATGAGCAAAGTTGAGCTTACTATTGAGCCGGATGAAGATTTTGGCATTTCTGTATTTTCGCCGAAGAAACTTATCAAGCCTTTTACTCGCGGACAGCGAAGGTATATTGAGGCGATGCTGAATTTCGACCTGACTTTTTGCACCGGGCCTGCCGGAACAGGCAAAACTTATCTTGCCGTTGCCGTTGCGGTTTCGATGTTGAAGAAAAAACAGATTAGGAAGATTGTTCTTGCCCGTCCCGCTGTTGAGGCTGGAGAGAAACTGGGCTTTCTGCCCGGAGACATAGCGGAAAAAGTAAATCCTTATCTGCGTCCGCTTTTTGACAGTCTCGAGGATATGATGGAATTTGTCCAGATGAGAAAATTGTCGGATATGGATATTATTGAGGTCATTCCGCTTGCGTTTATGCGAGGCAGGACTCTCAATGAGGCCTGTATCATTTGCGACGAGGCCCAAAATACTTCGCCCACGCAGATGCTTATGTTTCTTACGCGAATGGGCCGCGGCTCGAAAATGATTATCACCGGCGATATTACTCAGACCGACCTCGAAAGGGGCGCTAAAAGCGGTATGCTCGACGCGATGGAGACTCTTGCAGGAACAGAGGGCATTTCTTTGATAGGTCTTGACGATACCGACATTGTCCGTCACAATCTGGTTCAGAATATAGTTCAGGCTTACGAAGCGAAAAAGAAAAAGCGTGCACAATAATATATGGGAATTTTGAATAAAAATTTAAGTCCTCGGCGTAAACAGCTCAGGGAAACTCTTGCCATTGAAAGATTTGCCAAACTTGCGGAGGTAGTCAATAGCGGTCTGCCCACTGCCGTTTCGATACTTCTGGTTTTTATCGCGATTTGCTCATTTTTGTTTAGTTTTAAAACCAACGCCGGCAGAATAACTTATCGGCCGAGCCATCAAATATTATCCGTTATTATTTTTGTTACGGTTTTGTCTTTTGCTGCGTCTGTCTATATTCACCGCTATAATTACAGGCTTATTAAAAGTCCTCCGCGGGTTCTTTCTCTGGCCGGCTTGTTTCTAATTCTTCTTCTCCTTACAAAATTAAGCACACTGACCCCCGTCAGCCAATATTTGTCTGTTGCTGTTGCCGTTGCCGGTGCGATTATTATGACTATTGTCTATAGCCAGAGATTTGCGCTTGTTTTGGGCATTTTTTATTCGGCTCTCGCCTGTCTTGCATCTGGTTTCGAAACCGATTTCGGCTTCTTTCTTACTATGGCTGCCGGTGTTATCACAAGCTCTTTTATGCTGAGGGAAATCAGAACACGCGTTAAGATTCTGGAAGTTGGCGTTTTTGCCGGCGCTGCGGTTTTTATCCTGAGTTTTTCCACTGACCTTTTTGAAAGCGATTTTACCCGCAAAATTTTTGCCGACGCCGGCTGGACCGCAACTGCCGTAATATGTGTCGCCGTCGTCATTCAGGCCTTTTTACCCTTTATCGAAAGGGTATTTCACATAGCAACGAGTATGACCCTGCTGGATTACAGCGACGCAAACCAGCCTCTGCTGAAAAAGCTCGCGATGGACGCTCCCGGCACATACAGCCACAGTCTGCTGATTGGTTCCATTGCTGAAACCGCCGCCGACGCTATCGGCGCAAACGGCCTTCTCTGCCGTGTCGGCTCGTATTATCACGACATCGGCAAAATCGGAAAGCCGCGCTATTTCGTTGAAAACCAGATTAGCACCGCCAGTCGTCACGACCTGCTTTCGCCGATTATGAGTCAGTTGGTTATTGTCGGCCATGTCAGGGACGGTTTGGAGCTTGCCGAGGAATATGGCCTGCCCGCGGTGATAAGGCAATTTATCGAAACTCATCACGGCACGACGCTGATTGAATATTTTTATGAGGAAGCCAAAAAGAAAGCCAATGGCACAGGCATTTTGCCGCCCGAATCGGAATTCAGATACCCCGGCCCGCGACCGCAGACCAAAGAGGCTGCGATTGTTATGCTTGCCGATGCCGTCGAAGGTTCCGTAAGATCGCTTACAGAAGTTACGCCTACTAAAATTGAAACCACCGTGCATAATATGGCCATAAAACGCCTGCAGGACGGCCAGTTTGACGAGTGCGAGCTTACCCTCAGGGAATTAAGCAGGATAGAAGAGGCGATTTCAAAAAGTCTAACCGCGCATTACCACGGCAGAGTTGCCTACCCCTCTGCGACTCCAGCCAAACCTTCGCAGCCTCAGCAGCAGTCTGACGCCGACGAAGACGAAGATGAGCCTGAAAATGTCTAAGAAGAATATCGCCTCATCGGGTATCAGGGTAAATATTTCAATAGAATGTGATGCAGTTGTTTTCGACCGGCGGAAAATTATAGACCTCATTCATCAGACAGCCGAGCACTTCCGCCTCTCCAATGCTCAGATAAATATCGCCGTTGTCGATGATAAAAAGATAACTGGCATAAATCGTCAGTTTCTTGATAAGGACACTGTCACGGACGTTATCAGCTTCGATGTTTCAGAGGAAGACAGCAAAGAAAAATTTTTCGATATTGCCGTTAACGCTCAGATGGCTCGCCGTCAGGCCCGCACCCGCGGCCACGATGCCGCATCCGAGCTTGCGCTTTATATCCTGCACGGCCTGCTGCATCATTTAGGATTCGACGACACAACCGCCGCCCAGGCCGCCAAAATGCACCGGGCAGAGGACGACATTCTGAAAAAATTTGGTTTCGGTGCTGTGTATGCCGCTGAAAAAAGATAAAGGCTTATGTATTCGCTCTACGGACTATTCCGAAAGTTCGCAGATTCTGACTTTCTTCACAAGAGACCACGGCAAAATCGGCGCCATCGCAAAAGGCTCCCGCCGCCTGAAATCTTCTTTCACCGGCACTATCGAAATTTGCACCATCGGTGATATGGTTTTTTCGCTCAGGGACCGCGAAAAACTCGCTACGCTTACCGAATTCAATCCGACTTTCGTTGGCCTTGAAATTCGAAAAAAACTGCTCGCCCTTAATTGCGCATTTTTTGCCGCCGAATTGCTGAATCTGTTCACAAAAGAGCTTGACCCTCATCCCGAACTTTTTGACCAGGCTGTTTTTTTACTGCAAAATCTCCGTGATAATCCCGATGACAAAGTTTTGCCGTTTCTGATACTCTTTGAATTTGCCTTATTGTCCCTGACTGGCTCTGCGCCCCTGTGCGATATTTGCGCCAACTGCAAAAGAAAATTCGATGCCGATTGGAAGCAGTATTTTTTCAGCGCATCTGCCCGAGGCATCCTCTGTCGCGATTGCGAATCTGCTTTGTTGACAAAAAAGTGATTACCTTTGAAACAGCATCTTGTTTAGCCGTCGCCGGCACGGCGAAGAGCGTAAAAATTATTAACACTGACAATAGAACGCTGATTCAGCTTGAGGAAATCCTGATTGAGTATATTACCAGCGTCCTTGAAAGACCCCCCAGAACCGCCGATATGGTTTTAAGACTTATTAAAAAGTCTTAGTATCTATTCCTCGTACTATCGACTACCAACTATCAACTATCAACTATTTGGCTTTGCTCAGATATTCGCCGTTTTCCGTACTGATTCTTACGACCTCGCCAACCTCTATAAAAGGTGGAACGCGGGTATTCAAGCCCGTTTCCAGCGTAGCATCTTTCATCTGATTTGTCGCCGTCGCGCCTTTTGGCTGAGGTGTCGTTTCAGTAACCACAAGTTCAACGACATTTGGCAGTTCTATTGACACCACATTTCCATCATGCAAAAGAGCGTCAATTTTCGTATCAGGCTTGAGGTATTTCGTCGCGTCTTCGACCAAATCCTTTGGCACCGTAGTCTGGTCGAAGCTTTCGGTGTCCATCAGCACAAGTCCGTGCGCATCGGAATACAGGTATTGCATTTCGCGTCTGTCCAGAAACGCCTGCTCGATATCTTCAGTCGAGCGAAGCCTTTTTTCGAACATAACTCCGTCTTTAACGCCTCGCAGTTTTGCCTGCACAAACGCCCGCAGATTGCCCGGCGTTACATGTACCGCCTTGGCACAGATACACAGTTTTCCTTCATATACAACGCCCATTCCCGGCCTTAATTCGCTTGCTTTCACTTTTATTTCCTGAACTAATTAATCAAATAATACTGTTTTTAGCAACGATAAGAGGGGAAATATACCTTCAAATATGCCTGTAAGTCAAGTCTAATTTGCTATTATCTTCGGGGGTTCGGTCATTGCGAGGCCCGCTGGTTGCGGCAATCTTGATTTTCATGAATTCTTCAAGCCGAATGATTTTTATATCTCTAGTAAATTATATAAAACAATTTCGAGTTTTGCCTAATCCGATAACTTCATAAAACTTCTTTCTTTATTTCATTAATATCCGGCAAACTTAATGTTTCATCTTTCGGATTATAATATTTTTCGATGTAATCATAATATGCAGGATTTATTTCATAATTTCCAAAAGAAAGCTCATTAATAATTCTTTTACCCATCAAGGCATTAATATCATATTCCCATACAGCTTTATAGCCACCGATCTCATATTCTTTGATTTGTGATTTTCCTTGTAAAATATTAGTTATTAAGAATTTTTTTTGCCAATCTGTAAGCCTATTAAAAGTTTCGAAAATCTCTACTGCCTTTTTCTTTCTCATTTCAAATTCGTTAAACCTACGACTTTGTTCCTGTTTATTGGCGGATACTTTATTACAAATCAGTTCAAAGACAAGAAATGGCACCAAAAAGCAAACAAAAAGAAATATTCCAATCGCTAAATTGCCATAATCACTTTTTAGTTCACCAAACCACTCTTGCTTATGACATAAAAAAAAGGAAAGAACTGCAATTAAAACTGACATCAATATCACGAACAATCGTTTTTGAGAAAAATTTTCCTTAAAGAAAAATCTTATAATATCAATAATTTTATTGTCCATCAAACCCCTCTGCCGGTCTTTCCGCTTCTGGGACACAAATTTTTCTGATTATCAGTTTCAACCAAATGGCATCTCGTAACTTTGAGAGTGTTCGGATTTGGGGATTATTATTCTGGATTTCTTCAATAACTATCATTTCATACTCTTACATTCCAGATTCCATTTTCAGTATAATTGTAACTCCGTAGATGGCCGCAAGCATTCCATACAGCATCAAATATCGGTTTCAGTATGGTTGGTACTTCTTCATCAAGACTGCTGATTTGTACTTGTGGTAATATAGCTACATCACGGTCTATCGGCTCACTGTCTAATCCCATAGCGATATCTGTAAACATATATGCCCCTTTACATCCAAGTAGGGTCATAGAGATAACAATAGGAGCATCAATACCTAATGCCTTATATCCTTTGAGATAGTTTTTTACAGCTTCAACTACAGACCGCTCATAAAAGACACTTGCAATGAAAGCTGTACTGCCCTTTTGGGGAGTTTCACCGCCTCTGGCCCTGAGAATATTCGCATAAACTGCTTCGATTGTTCCATCAAAGAATATTTGGCAATAACTCTGGCAAATTCTTGTGTTTTTTTCGGTTAGATAAGTCATAAAGCCATCCAAATTATATCGGCTATCCCAGCCGCTAACAGCGATAGGTCTAAAATTCAATGTCAAATTACGATCAGTACTTAAATCAAGATGCTTTTGATTAAGAAAAGAATTTAACGGCAAAATATGCAAAACAAGACGATGGGGCATGGATAAATGCATCGGTGTTTCATCAGCCATTATTTTAGCTAATCGGTTCTGTAAAAAACTCCGGACACGTTCTGCCTGTGAATCGGTGGCCAAAAAAGCATTTCTAATCTCTTGAACATCAAGTTGATATTTACCTGCAGAATTACGACAGTAGAAACGAGAGGTATTCTTAAATGTTAACATATGTGGTGAAGCAAAACTTTGGGGGATGCGAACAAGAATGATAAAACCTTTGGTATCAGTGCCATAACCCTCAATTGCCTTAACATGAACAGGTATACGAGGTTCAATCCCCGTACGAATAAGATTCTCAATTTGCAACTTCGTCTCATCTGCTGTTGCGCCTTGTAGCGGAACAACTGCTTCGGGTTCGCCGGTTTTCTTGCCATCCTTATTAACCGCCTCCTTCACCCCGTATATAATATCTCCTCCAGAAGCATTTGCGAACGAAGATATATCTGCCAGAAATTCCTTCTTGTCACTGTCTTGGGAACCTGGGAGTTTGCCCTTATATTCCAGAGTCTTTATTTCACTGATTTTATTCTCAACCAAAAAATCAATATCTGTCTTAGTGATATCATCGAAGTTTTTCTGAATCACGGTACTTTCTCCAAAATTTTTTATAGAGTTATTTTTTTTAATTTTACCGTTGATGTCCTTCCTCGCTGCATTACAAAATTCTACTCTTTTTCTTTTCAAACTCACTTAAAAAATTTATCCGCCTCAGGCGTGATTCCCCCCGCCAAATACCAAATACAAAAGACTTCTTTGCATCTGAATTCCCGACATTATGGATTATCCAATTTTCTCCCCAAAAACCCGTTCAAAACCTGCTCTGAATATGGATTTTCTTGTGATTTTCCCTCACTTTTCATCATTTTTCCCTGATTTCTCCCATTTTTCCGTGAAATCTGTGGCTAATTTTTGCGAAAAACAATATTAAACTTGCGCCTTTTGTAAAGAAACTTGCGCTTTTTGCCGAAATTTTTTTCATAACTCCTTATTTTTTTAAAAATAATAAAGACTTACATCATTTTCTCCCACCTAAACACTAGACTTACATCACTTTTCTTACCCTTCACACTTTTCTTACCCTTCACACCCTTCTCATTTTTCGTGAATAATATCACAAAATCACTCTTGACAATTACTACAAATTTAGATATTTTGATTTTACTGATATTTTAAGGTGCATAGTTTCGATTTTTTGTCTCAAAAACTCAAAAACCTATTTGAAAGGTATTATATATGTCCAGCAGAAGCAGGATTTTACGTTTATCGCGTTACAAAAACGCTTCATTGCGTTTGAAATCGTTGAATTTTGTGAAAGTTTTCTCTGATAATCTTGCTGATGCCACTGGCGTTACGGCTTCGCAGGTTCGCAAGGATTTTTCCATTTTCGGCATTTCCGGCAACCGCCGCGGCGGCTATCAGATTGATGAGTTGTTAACTCAGTTGAATAAAGTACTTGGGAAAGACAAGCTGCAAAAA
>Ga0187886_1003119_pt1 | contig 12597 bp, 8 predicted proteins | sample June2016WEW_20_1_FD_133001 | JGI IMG/M metagenome (GOLD analysis project Ga0187886, IMG submission 133001) | Peatland microbial communities from SPRUCE experiment site at the Marcell Experimental Forest, Minnesota, USA - June2016WEW_20_150 | ecosystem: Environmental > Terrestrial > Soil >...
CAGCCTGCCGGTGCTGCTGAGCCTATACGGACTGGCGCTGCTCCTGGCCTGGCTGTCCTCGATTCCCCTGGATTTTTTCATCAAGCGCGTTTGGCTTTTCATGCCGTTCTTTACCGGTCTGATCGCCCTTCCGGCGTTGTTCATCACGCCGGGGCCCGTTTTGGTTTCCCTGCCCCTTGGATTGGCCATCACAAAAACCGGCGCCGTGACCGTCCTATTCCTCCTTTTACGGGTGAGCACATCGGTTTCGCTCGGCGTTCTGCTCATTATGACCACGCCCTGGACGACCCTGCTCAAGGCGTTGAGCGTTCTGCGGGTGCCGGAAGGGTTCCTTCTTATTCTGGGAATGACCTATCGGTATATCTTTCTGCTGCTCCTGACTGCGGAAGACATGTTCCTCTCGCGCCGAAGCCGCATCATCGGCCGGCTGCGTCCGGCCGAGGCGCGGCGGATCCTGGCGGCGAGCGCAGGAACCCTGCTGAGCAAATCGCTGACGCTGAGCAGCGAAGTTTATCTGGCCATGCAGGCGCGTGGATATCGGGGACAATCGCGGACCGTGAACGCGTTTCAAATGCGAAGCATCGACTGGGCCTGGGGAACCGGGATTATCTTCATCGCGGCCCTGGCCGTTTGGCTGGGAAGGTGACGAATGCAATGGGATCCTGAGAGCGCGGCGCCAACCTCACCGGTGTTTGAATTTTGCGATGTTTCCTTTGCCTATGAGGGAAACCAGCCGGCCCTCGATCAGGTTAATCTGACCTTGCATGCAGGCGAATCGCTGGCGATTCTTGGGGCCAACGGTTCCGGGAAAAGCACGGTGCTGAAAATCATGGACGGATTGTATTTTCCGACCGCTGGAAATGTTCGCGCGTTTGGCAATCCGTTGACCGAGCAGGCTCTGGCGGAGGAGGCTTTTAACTCCGATTTTCGCCGCCGGGTCGGGTTGCTGTTCCAGGATGCGGACGTGCAGCTGTTTTCTCCGACGGTGTTTGACGAGGTGGCTTTTGCGCCCCTGCAAACGGAATGGAAAAGGGAGGAAATAATCCTGCGGGTGGAATCCGCGCTCCGCGCGTTGCGCATTGAGAAATTAAGGGATCGCGCGCCGCACAGGTTATCGGGCGGGGAAAAACGGCGCGTCGCCCTGGCTTCCATTTTGAGTTTGGATCCTTCGGTCTGGCTTCTGGACGAGCCCTCCGCCGGATTGGATCCGAGAAGCCAATCCTGGTTGGAGGATTTCATCATCGACCAGGTGCGCGCCGGAAAAACGATGGTCACCGCGACGCATGATCTGTCGCTGGCGGAAGTCGTCGCCGACCGGATCTGTGTTTTCAACGAAGCGCACCGGCTGATTGCCGACGGGCCTCCCGCGGAAATTTTATCCGACCAGAACCTGTTGGCGGAGTGCAACCTGATCCATGAACACCGCCACCCGCATCCCGGCACCGGGGGCGAGCATCGCCATCCGCACATTCATTTCCCCTCGCACAAGCACAACCATCCGGCGGAATAACTTCGCGTCGGTCGGCCCCGCGCGTTCCGATGTCCATTCTCCCGTTGTATTCATCCGGGAATCCCAATTCAAGGATAAGATAAATCGTCCCGTCCGCAAAGCGCGGCACGCGGTATAATCCGACCCCGGCGGGGCCAGCCCCGCGGATTTTATTCTCTTTTTTGGAGGAAGCAATGTCCGTAACCCAGCAACAGGTCGTGGAGAAATATTTCGGAGGCGCCGCGACAATCGGCAACGGCGGCGCACTGGGGGTAAAAGATCCGGCGAAGATTGCGGCTCAGGCGGAAACCCTGGCCCGCACATCCGCCTTTGGATCGCCCGGTGAATGTGGTCAGGCCCGTTGGCTGATATGGGAAACCGCGCTGGCGCTTGGAATCGTGCCGGCGTCGATCAACGACCTCTACCAGGCCCGGGGGAAAGGTTCTATCGCAAAGCAATTCACCGTTCCCGCCATGAACCTGCGTGTCATGGCGTTCGATTCCGCACGGGCGGCTTTCCGCGCGGCTAAGAAACGCTCGGTTGGACCGTTGATTTTCGAAATCGCGCGTTCGGAAATGACCTATACCGACCAACGGCCGGCCGAATATACCGCATCGATCCTCGCGGCCTCGATCGCCGAGGGTTGGAAGGGGCCCGTGTTTATCCAAGGCGACCATTTCCAGGTTTCGCCAAAGAAATACGCCTCCTCTCCCGAGTCCGAAATTAAAGCCATCCAGGACCTTATCGGCGAAGCCATCCAGGCCGGTTTCTATAACATCGACATCGACACATCCACCATGGTCGATCTCACCAAGCAAACGGTTCCGGAACAACAGGCCGTCAACAGCAAACTCTGCGCCGATTTCACGGCGTTCATCCGCCAGAAGCAGCCCGTCGGGATTCAGATTTCCGTCGGCGGAGAGATCGGCGAAGTGGGCGGGCACAACAGCAACGAGGAGGAACTCCGCGCGTTCCTCGGATTATATGCCGATGAATTGAAGAAGATGGATCCGAAAGCCGTCGGGCTCAGCAAGATCAGCATTCAAACCGGAACCTCGCACGGCGGAGTGGTTCTGCCAAACGGAAAAATGGCGCAGGTGGCGGTGGATTTCGACACCTTGAAGAAACTTTCCCTCATCGCTCGTACATCCTACGGGCTCGGTGGAGCCGTACAGCACGGGGCCTCCACCCTGCCGGAAGACGCTTTCCGCAAATTTCCGGAATATGAAACCTGCGAAGTTCATCTGGCGACCAATTTCCAAAGCATGGCATTCGATCATCTTCCCCCCGCCCTGCGCGAGGAGATCTATGCATGGGTCCGGGATCAGTGTGTGGACGAACGCAAGGACAAGGATACCGAGGAGCAATTCCTTTACAAGGCCAGAAAAAAGGCCGTCGGTCCCTTCAAGAAACGATGCTGGGATATGCCCGCGGAGAACCGCCAAGCCCTGGACGCGGCCTGGGAAAAGCAATTCGGGTTCCTATTCGACCAACTGCGGGTGGACAACACGAAGGATATTCTGGAAAAATTCGTCCGCCCCGTGCCGATCCACAAACCGCTTTCCAGTTTCGGCGCGGTGGACGTGGATGATTCCCACGCAGCCAAAGATCTGGCGGACTGATCCGCGCAATCGGCTTTCCTCGATAAAACAAAACGCCCGGTAGCCGGGCGTTTTGTTTTATTCACCAGGTTTTTCAAAAAATATTAGTAGCGTACTGCCATATCGGCGCCGGTCGAACTCCGAGAGATTTACCGCCGCGATGGCTTGCGCTTCCTTTGGATCGATCTGGACCACAACCATCCCGTCGGGCGCCAGCCAGTCCGGATGGCTGTCGATCGACTGCAACGCGCGAATCCACAAACTCCGGTATTGCGGCGGGGCTACATAGATGATGTCAAACGGCCGGCGTTCCCTGCGTTCGAGAAAGGAAAAGGAATCCGATCGAACGACAACGGCTTTCTCTTCCAGCAGGGTCGACTTGAGATTCTCGCGGAGGATGCGGATCGCGTCGGGATCGATATCCACAAAGACCGCCTCCCGCGCTCCGCGGGAAAGCGCCTCGATGCCCACACCGCCGGTTCCGGCGAACAAATCGAGAAAGGCGGAACCTTGCATATCCCCCGAAATGAGATCGAACAGGGCGACCTTCACCCGGTCGGTGATCGGACGGGTGGTTTCTCCCGGCACCGGTTTTAATCGTCTTCCCTTGGCTGTCCCGGCGATTACGCGCATTGGGTCTTGGCGAGAAGCAACGCAAGGATTATCACGCGGCGGGGATCGGCCGCCATGCGGGGTCGGTTTCGCTCGAACGCTCGGTCGTGATCCGGCGGGGTTCCGCCGCCCCGACGATCGGCAGCAGGTAGATGTCCCGGTTCTGTTTGATCGTCATGTCGAAGAGAACCCACTTTCCATCAGGGGAGAATCTGGCAACCGTAGTCCCTTGATTCGCCGGACTGATGGGAATTTGATTGAACGGGGAGTCTTTTTTGTAAATGACGACCTGTCGATGCGATGCCAGTACATAAAGGATGTAATTATCGATCGACCAATCGGGGCTCTCCGTGGACTCGGTCACCGTGGAAAATTCTTTCTGGAGTAAATTTACCGGATCTGCATTTTCGATAAACACAACTGAACTATTGCCGACCGACGCAACAAAAACAATGTTTTTTCCATCCGGCGACCACCGACCTTGATAGTCGATCCCTCCCACAATGCTGAGCAGACGCCGGTTGTCTCCGTAGGCATCCATCAAATAAATGTGCGAGCGTTTATCCTGTACCGATGTGACAATTATGGATTTTCCATCCGGAGACCACGCGGGGTCGTAATCGCCACCGGGAACCTTGGTTAACGACGTCCTGCCTGATCCGTCAAAGTTTAAACGGAAGATGGACGTGCTGTTATAGGGACCATCTAAAGTCCTACAAGGGGAAGTAAAAATCAGTTGCATTCCGTCCGGCGACCAATCTGGTTGGCATGCACCTTCCGGCTCGGTGGTGAGTTGCTTAAGGTTCGTCCCATCAAGAGTCATGGAAAATATTTGCGGAATTCCCGTCCGATCCGAGACAAAAGCGATCATCCCGGATTTTCCCACGGGGGTAGTGACGATGGTCGGAGTGACGGTCGGGATGGGAGTATCCGTTCCAGCAATAGGTAGGCTGGTGACAGCTTGCGTTGGGGTAACAGTTATCGTGGGAAGCAGCGCCGTTTCCGTTTGCCCGCTGATGGAAAAGGTCGGTGTCGAGTTGGAAATTGAACGCAGGGAAGCCAGTATATTCTCCGGTCCGATGAATGCAAACGCCAACCCTCCCACGACGGCCAAAAGCGCCAGGGATCCGATCATCAGCGCACAACCCAGCGGAAATCTCCGGGAGTGTTGGGGCGCGGGTGCGGCCGGTTTTTTCGGCGGAGGAGCGGGTTTATTCGAAGGCACGGCGTCTGCGACCGCATCGGGTTTCTTGGGTGGCGCGGATACGGCCGGAGTTTGTACGGCGGGAGGCAACGCGAGTGTGAGAGCTTTCTGGAAATCACCGATAAGCTGATAGCGGTTCTCCGGTAGAACCTCCAATGCTTTCTCGATGGTTGAGGCAACAGCGCCTGTAACTTTCGGATTCCGGGTGCGGATCGGCGTCAGCGATTTCTGCCCCAACGCCCTTTCCAGACCATCCTCCGGCATGCTTCCGGTCAGCAGGGTGTACATGGTAGCCGCCAAAGCGTAAATGTCGGTCCGTACGTCGGTACGGCTGGCGCCATATTGTTCTGGCGGAGAATAACCCGGCGTCATGGCTTTGGCTCCGGTGGTCGTGGTTGGCCCTTCCATCAAACGGGCCAGGCCGAAATCCACCAGTACCGCGCGTCCATCGGGGGTGATGCGGATGTTCCCCGGCTTAATATCCCGATGCACGACGGGTGGCTGTCGGTTGTGCAGATAATGCAGCGCGTCGCAAATTTGGCGCGCCCAGTCAACCGTTTGCCGCTCGTTGGGAAGATTACCCTTATCGATCCTCGATCGGAGGTCTTCGCCGTCGATGAAATCCATCACCAGGTACTGGCCTTGCCCGGCAATGACGAAATGGTCCGTAACCCGAGGGAGGTTTGGGTGGCGCAGGCCGGCTAGAATTGTCGCTTCACGGCGGAATTGGCGCGCGTATTCTTCGGTAGTAAATAAATTCTCTTTGACAGCGACCTGGATGCCGAGGTTTTCATCCAAAGCCTGATAGACGGATCCCATTCCGCCGCGCCCCAGAACGGATTCGATCCGATAACGTCCGTATAATAAATATCCCTTTTCCAGCGACATCTTATCCTCGACCAACCTGCGGCGAAACCGGTCCGTTGAATGCAGGCTTTCCCGGAAGCGCTTTTAAAGTTGGGATCTCGTTTTGGAGCGATGATTATATCAAACCCCGGCCGAAAAAACGTAACCGCGGAGAAATCTTTTGGTTGGGGAGGTTTTTAACAATGATCCCCCCCATGCACTATTTACGAAAGGAAAAGCACCTCCGACAATAATCCTTCCCTTCCACTTCCGATCCCCTGACTGCGGTTTTCCAATTGGTCAAGAACAGCCGTTTGGAACAAGCCAAGGAAGTCTTCACGCGATTCCCTATTCAGAAGGCATACTTGGATCAGGTCGATTTTTTAGTGAGGTTGTTGAATTCTGACCCCGCCTGGAGGAATTGTCTACACTATCCCCTGTACCGTTTTCAATGTGCGTCCTTTGGCGGCGCTGGCGATTACCTGCAAGACGCTACGAGGAATGGATGCGGAGGGGGTCAGGATCCGGCGTGGATTGGCCGCCAGGCAGGGTCGGTTTCGATCGAAAGATCGGAAGTTATCCGGCGTGGTATTTTTTCTCCGACTATGGGGAGAAGATATAGATCACGGTTATTTTTAACTACCTTGTCAAACAGTATCCATTTTCCGTCCGGGGAGAATCTGGCGGCCGTAGTTCCTTGACCCGCGGGAGTGAGTTCGATTTGAGTAAAGCGCTGGTCAACATTATACAAGACGAGCTGGCCGCGGGATCTCAGGACATATAGAATGAAATTATCGACCGACCAGTCGGGGCTCATGGTGGTATCGGTTACGGTGGAAAACTCGATCCGATGTAAATTCACGGGATCGATATTTTCGATGAACACAACCGACCGGTCGCCGGGTTCGGAAATAAACACAATTCGTTTTCCATCCGGAGACCATCGCGGTTGATAGTCGACCGCGCCCGTCGGGCTGAGGGAGACACGGTTATCTCCGTTCAAATCCATCACGTATATATGCTGACGATTTTCTTGAAGCGATGTCATGGCGATCAATTTGCCGTCCGGCGACCAGGCCGGAAAGTAATCGCCGCCGGGCATCTTCGTCAACAAGGTTTGTCCGGATCCGTCCGCGTCGATCCGGAAGATGGATGCCTTGTTGTATGGTCCGTCGATGGACTCACACGGTGAGATAAAAACCAATTGCATCCCATCCGGCGACCAATCCGGCTGACAGGCTCCTTCCGGCAGATCGGTGAGCTGCTGTAAATTCTTTCCGTCGATATCCATGGAATAAATTTGTGAAATGCCGGACCGGTCTGAGACAAAAGCGAGCGTGCCGGAATTGCCGACAGGGGTGGATATAACGGTCGGAAGGACGGTTGGAACGGGTTTATTGGTTGTGATCAACGGTAAAGGAGTGTACGCTTCCTTCGGTGTTGGCGAGGAAAATGACAACAGGGACGTAAGATGTTGGTTGCCGATAAGGGCAAATATCAATGCTCCGGCGACAACCAACAGCGCGAGGGCACCAATTGCCAGAATCCATCCCAGCGGAAATCCTCCGGATCGTTGAGGCACACGGGAAATCTCTCCAGGTTTCTCGGGGGGCGCGGAACCATCCTGGATTGGCACATCGGATGGCAGGGACACGACGAGGGCTTTCCGGAACTCGCCGACTGTCTGTTGCCGGTTCTCCGGGAGAATCTCTAGGGCTTTCTCGATAGCTGCCGCGATGCCGGGCGATATTTTCGGATTCCGGGTGCGTACGGGCGTCAGTGTTTCCTTTCCCAGCGCGCGTTTCAAGCCGTCTTCCGGTAGGCTGCCGGTCAAGAGGGCATACAGCGTGGCCGCCAAGCCGTAGATATCGGATCGAGTGTCGGTGCTGCTGGATCCGTATTGCTCCGGCGGAGAATAGCCAGCAGTCGTTGCTTTGGCCCCGGTGGTCGTGGCCTTCCCTTCCATCACCCGGACCAAACCGAAATCCACCAGGACTGCGCGACCGTCCGGAGTGAGGCGGATGTTGCCCGGTTTGACGTCGCGATGCAAGATCGGTGGTTGCTTGTTGTGCAGGAATTGCAGAGCGTCGCAAATTTGGCGCGCCCATTCAACGACGGACCGTTCGTCGGAAGGGCTGCCTTTTTCGATCTTTGACTGAAGATCTTCGCCGGCGATGAAATCCATGACGAGATACTGACCCTGTCCGGCGATGCTGAAATGGTCGGTGACCCGTGGAAGGTTTGGGTGGTGCAAGCTGGCCAGAATCGTCGCCTCGCGGCGGAATTGACGCACGGAATCTTCGTTGGTAAAAAAGTTCTCTTTGACTGCGACCTGGATGCCGAGATTTTCATCTAGCGCTTGATATACCGATCCCATTCCACCGCGCCCCAGGACCGATTCGATCCGGTATCGTCCATATAATAAATTTCCAATTTCCAACGCCATCTTTTCCTCGCGAGCCCCTGACGAACGCGGTGAGATTATATGCAGGTTTTCCGTGAGCGCCTTTATAAATAGACCTTGTTTTCGAACAATGATTATATCAAACCACGGCTAAAAAGCCGTAAATTTTTAAGGAGTTTTTTATCCGGAGGGCTTTTGACAATATTGCCCTCCTTATGCCATACTTGAGAAAGAAAACGACCTGCCGATAAATCCATGACCGAATCCTTCCCTTCCACTCCCGATCCCCTGACTGCCGCCACCCAATTGGTCATCGACGGCCGTTTGGATCAGGCGAAGGAAGTCCTCACAAAGTACCTAATGAAAAACCCCTCTTCGGAACAGGGCTGGCTTCTGATGAGTTTTGTTTTAGCCGACGCCGCCCAACAAAGGGATTGCCTGGAGCGGGTATTGCGGATCAACCCGAATAATATGGTGGCCCAATCCAAGCTGGAGCATCTCCTGGGCAAACGGATGGAAGAGCAGTTCCAGGGTAAAAGTACTCCCCCTTCCTCTACGCCTGCAAAAGTTGAATCCCCCGCAGAGAATAGTCCGGTTACCCCCGTTTTATCGGTACCGCCGGCCTCCGAAGAGCGTGTCGAACGATCCCAACCGGTAAGGGTCCGTCCCGTTCCAGCCAGAGCATCCGAAGCACACGCTTTGCCAGCAAGGAAATCCACCCTGTCCGGAAGAAGGTTCTGGATCATCTCCATCATCTTGATCATAATCATTTTAGGTATCATCGGCGTGATTCTATATATTGGTGTGATTGGACCGGCGATATCCCGCCTGTCGATAGCATCCACGCCTACGACGCAAGCGGTCATCGTCCCCACGTTGCCTCCCGTTTGGACAAGCACACCGACTCCCACAATAACCTTGACGTCGGTTCCCACTTCCACACCAACTGTCACACTCACGCCCACGGCGACGGCTACCGAGTTAAAATCCAAAACAGCCACGAAGAAACGCTGAGGAGCAATCTCTCAGGGTCAATTGGCTGGGTGACCTTAAAAGAAATTCTGTTTTCCCCCCATGAAAACATTGCCCAAATAATCTCTCATTATCCTGCGATTGCATTTCCTTGTATGATAGCGCGGGTTAATTCTCAGGCTGGAAATCTACCCGCAGCATCCTTAACCACCGGCCCGTGCCCGGGACAAACGACGCGCGCTCCAAGCCCGGCCTGGTGCTTGACGGCCTCCCCGGCTTTCACCGCATCCCAGGTAAAAGAGGGTCGGGATCCAAGCAATCCCTTGTCATCCGCTATGATCGAATCGCCCGTAAACAAAACGCCCAAGGCAGGCAAATAATAAGAAAAATGACCGGGCGTATGCCCGATGGTTTCCACGGCGCGCAAGCCTCCCGCCACGGGTAGCATCCAGCCGTCCGTAATCAGCTCATCGGCAGGAGAGGGTTGCGTGCCGAACAGGCGTCCGGCGATGGACATGAGCAGCCGGCGCACGGAGAAACCGCCGGTTTTGATCGGACGGGACGATTTCCCTTCGCTCATCGCCTGGGATTCCACGGCGCCGGCATATACGTGCGCACCGGTCACTTTTTTCAACGCACTCACCCCGCCCACATGGTCCATGTCGGCATGGGTGATCAAGATGCGCTTTAGGTCGTGCGGAGAACGCCCCAGGCTATCGATGTATTGAAGAATTTTTTTCCCGCTGCCCGGAACGCCGGCGTCGATCAGGGTCAAACCTTCCAGCTCGACGATCAAATAGGAATTGGCGAACACCCCGGGGATTTGATAAATATCCTTAACAATTTCCATATCGTTCCTTCCCAAAGACACGGTTGGGCGGAGTAGTCAAACGGCGGATTATTTGGATGTTTTGGTATTGTAGTGCAAATGGATTATTATTTTATCAGCAAGGATTATTTCGAAGTCGATTAACCGATAGACCGGCTTTCTTCCGCTCGAATTCCTCTCATCTCTCCGCTTGGTTTCGCCGTCAAACTTTCGCTAAATTCTGTGAGGGCCGGTTTGAAAGCTGTCCAGAGTGTCACCATCAAAACCATCGCTCCTGCCATTGCAAACAATGCGGTCAGGCTCCATTTGCTGACGGCACCGGAAATTGCCTGGGCGATGGGGACCAAGCCGATATTGGAAAGGCTTAGGATGCTCATCATCCGCCCGAGCATCTCCCGGGGGGTACGCGTTTGCATCCAAGTGAACAGGATGATGGACAAGTAGCCGTTACCCACTCCGAGTAGAAGCATCAAGATAAAATCCGCCGCGGTCGACCGTAGAAACCCCAACGATCCGATGACCATTCCAAAGGCGGCCAGCAGAAGAAGGATAAACGTCCGCATGGTGCCTCCGCCTGGACGGGGAAGCGAACCGGCGGCGAGATATCCGGTTAGATTTCCTCCGGCATAGGCTGACATCAACAATCCGAAAGCCACCGCCCCTTCGGGCAAACGCTGGCTGGCGAGCACCGGGATTCCAACCAACAGCGGGCCGACGATCAGGAAATTCACCGCCGTGATCACCAGGAACATCAGCCGGAGAACCTTTTCGCCCCATAGGTATTTCACACCGGCTATAATCGATACCCATATGCTCTCCGGTTCAGCAGCACTTCCGGAGCGCGAACGTCCTCCGCCGTGCATCAGCCACAAAGTTGTGGCGGAAACGGCGAAGCTTGCCGCATCGACGGCGAAGGCCAAACCGATGCCGAAGAACGAACCGGAAAAACCGCCGATGATGATTCCGGCAATCGTTGGACCGATAAACCCAGTCAGTTGGGAAACCCCCATTATGATCGAGTTGCCCGCCTGCAGATCACTCTCCGCCACAAGCAAGGGGACCATGCTGTTTTCGGCCGGGATGGCGAAGCCAGCCACCAATCCGAATCCCAAGCCGAAAACATATAGCATCCACATCTGGACCGTCCCCGTGAAGATGACCAACGTCATCCCGACAGTCAGAACGCAACGGATAAGGTCCGAGGCGATCATCAGAAGACGCGGGGAGAGACGGTCCGTGATCGCACCGCCCAGAAGCATGAACACGGCGCGCGGAATCCCTTCCAAAGCCAGGACAATACCGAGCGCCAGCGGATCACCGGTTAACTTCAACACTAACCAGGGAGTGGCAATCAAGGCGAATTGATCACCCAGCAGCGAGGTCGTGGCTCCGGCGAATAGAAGGCGGAAATCGCGCAAGGACATCACGCGCCGCATGGGATTCTTTGAAACGTTCGTATCGGTCATGGGAAAATCCTTAAATGGGGTTTTAGGGTTGCCCGCAGTCGCGCAAAGGACGGAAGAGGCGAGAAGATTGGATCTGTCTCCGGTAAATTATTCTTTGGATTATTCCATCATCCATTTTTTTCGAGCGCCGAAAGCAGACGTTCCGCTTCGTCGACGCTGATCTTTCCTTTTTGAAGCATATCCAGGATGGAAAGGCGTTCGCTCTCACCCGCTCCGGGAGGAGAAGGGGGCGTCGGCGGCCGTGGCGGAGTTTCGTTCCAGGAGTATCGGCGGTGATCCCTCGCGAACTTGCCTTCCTCCATCTTGCGGCGGAGTCGTTTATCGTATTGGTCGAATTTATCGTGCATGTTGCGTTCGACCCAGCGGCCGAACTCGCCGGCCAGCATGCCAAACTCCATCCCCATTTGACCCATGTCATGACCCAGTTCGCGCCATTCGCCCCAGGAATCCACGTCCATCCATCCTCCTATCCATAGATCGCCTTCGGCTTCGAGCCGGAGGCGCGCTTCGCCCTTGCCGAGGGTGACGGGCAAGGACCCGTTTTCCATCGTAGATTGAGATTCTTTTCCGGCAGAGGGAAGGCGCACAAAGGTGTCCCCACCCGCCTTTCCTTCTACGACGGCCGATGCTCCCGAAGGCAAATAGCAGCGGAGGTCTCCATGGGCGGCGATGCTGTTTTCCGAACCGGGTTTCGGCAGTATCGCCACGGAGGCATCGCCGCCGGCGCGGATCTGCGCCCGGGAGACGGGATGCTCGATACGCACATCGCCGCCGGCTTCCATTTCGACCGCTCCCAGGACGTGCCGGAGCTTTGCGTCGCCGGAAACCTTCCGCGCCTTCAGATCGCCGCCGAGATCGCGCACTTTCAGACTGCCATGGACCGTTCCGAGTTCGGTGCTATCGCAATGTCGGAGCAGCAGATCCCCCATGCACTCGCCAATCACAACCGTGGATTTAACATCCCGTACTATGAGGTCGGCTCCGGTCCAAACCACCTCCACCTTCGCGTTATACGGAACACGGAGGCACAGATCTTCTTCCGCCGAAACGGTGATCCCCTGCTCCACAAGCTCCACCTTGGGTTCCTCATCGCACTCGACCGTGACCCGCGGTTCGCTCCAGCCTTCGATGGTTAGATCTTTTTCGCTCCGTTCCACGCGGATCGACGGGGCGG
>Ga0187886_1003120_pt1 | contig 12593 bp, 16 predicted proteins | sample June2016WEW_20_1_FD_133001 | JGI IMG/M metagenome (GOLD analysis project Ga0187886, IMG submission 133001) | Peatland microbial communities from SPRUCE experiment site at the Marcell Experimental Forest, Minnesota, USA - June2016WEW_20_150 | ecosystem: Environmental > Terrestrial > Soil >...
ATTCCGCGCCCGATGTCAGGGAGGCGTGAGGGTCCAAAGACCAGCAGCGCCACAACGGCAATCACGATCAGGTGCCATGGCTGCAATCCAAATGGCATAGCTGCCTCCTGCAGTATCCTCAGCTGACAGGAATGCCCCCTTAGAATGATTATACGTCATCCCAGTTTGGGTCTCCCCTTGTCCTGGCCAAAAACACTATCCATCTGAAAATGGCCGTGGATTGGACGTGCACAATGCTCTTATCATGGATTCTAACCGTCTATCTAGTGATCTATTAGCAGCCTCCGGGGTTCAATCAATGTCGAAATCAATGTCGAAGGATTGACAAACACGCCCCCCAAGAGGTACCCTTTCGATCAATTCGCGATCGTGATTCGCCAGGCACGTTTCAATCAGAGGTCAGTAGGCAGCCTCGGGAGCGCAAGAAAGGGCGCTGAGGCTGGCACCTGTGGACGAAGTCTCATAACCCGGAGGTCGCTGGTTCGAGTCCAGCCCCCGCTACCTCACGCCAAAACCGAGGCGTTTCAGCCTCGGTTCTGTCTTTAACCCCACGGTGTCGAGTCGCAGATCCAGCGGAATCTAAGCGAGATCTGCGATCGCAATCTCTAGGCAGCTCGTAGGGCTCGTAACCGCCCGATCGTTGGTCCCTGTCCTAATCAGAGGGGGTCAGATTCCATGTCGACCTCGGATCGTCGGGCCGATAGGCCGGAGGCTCGTAGTTTGAATCAACTCCGGTTACGGGTGAAGAAACGAGGCTCGGAGGGCCTCGATTATGGCATGTTGCAGTCGCATCCTCCCGATCCCGGGTCCTACTTCCTTGGGAGCGCCCCTGCTATGCTCATTTTCGACAGGGCTCGTGCCCGTCGGGCTTTTGCCGATTCTTCCACTACCGACAGGCTGGGATGGAGTTTTCGGCTACCACAGGCCTGCAGGACTGGAGCAAACGTGAAGTGGCAGATTGGCTGACCTGGCCTTTGTTGGTGATGGGTTTCGGGTCAGCCATATTCCGCGCCGTGCGCCTGGATTTTCTCCCGCTAACTATCAGCTTCTTCGTCTTGAGCGTTTGGTACTTCAACTGGCTGGGCGGCGCAGATGCCAGGGTCCTGGTCGGCTTATGGGGATTGTGGCCCCTGGCAGGACTCTTGGGAATGGTCTGCGCAGGCCTGTGGGCCCTGGCGCTGGTCTTGCGCAAACGAGGGAGGGAACGCATCCCCGCCCTAGTCACGGTAGCATTCGGCATTGTGATTCAATTGATTTTTGAATTGTACAGATTGCGTGGATTCATCTGAAACGCTGGCAAGCTGTTACGCCACAATTTTCTGAAACAGTCCCCTAAAGGCATCTGGTTAATTTATGATTCGGCATGTGATCCTCTCAAGCCAAGAACAGCGGTTCGAATCCACTTGGGGGCATTGGAACATATAATCCATATGTTCCATACATTACATTTTTTCCAATAAAATTCTCAGAAGCATGTAATTTCGAAGTGGAAACCTGAGATTTCAAGGATGAAAAAATCCGCCTTATATGGCGGATTTTGCGATCTGGTTGCCCAACAGTGAGCATTATCTGTTATTGATTGGAACGTGATGAACCCTACGAGAGAACTGGCTTTAGCATAATTCACCTTCTTAATTGGTTGTTCCCGCTTTTCGGTTGAACGCTATCTTATATGCCACCCGATAGCTTGCATTACAAAACGCAGGCCAGTATTTCTATGCTATACCCTTTCAAGCCACAGGCTGGCTGGGTTGCCAGCCGCTCAGGGGTGTCAGTTGTATCTGCTTCGAAAGAGCATAGGCAGTCGACAAGTCGCTGTCATTTTCCACGAGCACGCGGCCGAAGACGAGCACCGAATTGTTCGGCGAGGAGATCTGCGTCATGCCGCTGGGCACCTGTCCTTTCCAACCGGGCCTCGTAATGAGATAGTCGCCTGCCTGCGTGCCCGTGGCGCGTTTGCCGACGTAGGCAAAATTCGTGTTCTTCGACGGATCGGTGAACTGCACGCTGTAATAGCGACCGGCCATGTCGGGCACATGCAAGACTAGCGGTCCTTTTGAGAGATCGAGCCAGCCAGCCGTCATGAGCGTGTCGCGGTTCACACCAGTAGTCGCCAATTTTGAGGCCGAGTCGGGCGGGTGGATAGGATCCGCAAAAAACGCTGGGGGCTCCGTATAGAGCGTATTGACCGGGATGGGGCCGTCGCCGAACCCATTAACGAGGATCCCCCTCTTGAACACGGACAACAACAAGCGCGGCCAAAAGTAGGTGAAAAGGAACCATGCCACGACCATAACCGAACCGAATATAAGCAAATGCTCGTAGTTCATATATATCATCTCACTTCGGCAACCGGCGGGACTGTATAAGCGCCATGGAGAATGGCCTCGCCGGGCATGTACACGCGCAGCCAGAGTATGAATTTGCCCGAAGGCGCGGGCAGCCAGTTGGATTCATGGCCTGCGGGGGCGGCTTTTTGAATGAAAATATCGACCGAACCGTCGGGGTTTTGCACGAGGCGCGATCTGTCGCTGACGCTGTACCGGTTGAGCGGATTCGCCACAAAGTGATTTTTCGCATCGCCCATCGTCAGCGACCAGAAGGCTTGGTTGGGCGGAAGCCCACCTGCCGGAAAGTGCATGACGTAGTCGTGCACTCCGGAGAGCGCATGGCCGGCGTCATTTGCGTTCGTCCACCAATACATCGCCTCTTGCGGTATGTTCACCGGGCCGGGAAATAACTGGGCGTGCGCGGCTCGCAGGAACATGCCGTTGCCGGGCTCGCCTAATCCGAACATGGTGATCCAGCCGTTGACCTTCTTAGCCTTGATCCTGGCGTAAATTTGGGCCGTGACAAACGCCAGTCCGAAGCCAATCAGGAAGCCTTGCAAAACGTCAGTAGGTATCTTTCTAGAACTGGTAAAGAAATGCCCAAAGACGAAGGAATTGATGAGGAAATAGCTGCATACCCCGCCGACGAGTATAGCCAGGTAAGTGGATGTCTTATTCATATTATTATTTCATCACTCTGGTTCAGCGGCATGAGCTGAATCTGTTTCGCAATCCCATAAGCGGTCGATACGTCGCTGTCGATTACCGAGAGCACGCGTCCGATCACGAGCATTGTTCACCGCTAGGCAGTTCAGGTTATCGGCCCCCTCTCAACTTTGAGATTATACCTATATAAAGTATCCCCTTGGGGGCACCAGTTCGATCGGCTAATACTCTGTGAGAGGCTTTCCCCGGATGTGATCCGGGGAAAGCCGTTTAATTCAATAGCGAAAAAAACAGAACTGCATCCAATCCTCTTGAACTCACCTCCCGTCTGGCGGAGAAACCACTCCCTGTCCTGGCCAAAAACCTCATCCCTCCGGCAATTGGCTGGGATTGGGGCTGTAATAGACTCCCTTGATAGATTCTGACAGACTACCAAGGGATCGATCCGCATGTCCTCCTTAGCCAAGCCATTAATTCGTCTCGTTCAGTCCGTATTCAATGCCTTGGAACAGGATTTCCTCCACCTTACCCTGCCCTGCCGCCATTCGCTGGTTCTCACCATTGCGCCTGATGTCATGCGCCCGAGATCCGAACTCATCGCTGAGAATGCCCTCCTCCGCCAACAACTCATCATCCTCCATCGCCAGATCAATAAACCACGCTTCACCCAAGCCGATCGCCTCTGGCTCGTCCTCCTTGCAAGTCGTGTCCGGAGTTGGAAGGCAACCCTCCTCATCCTCAAACCTGACACTCTCCTGCGCTGGCATCGCCAAGGCTTCCGCCTGTTCTGGAAGCTCAAATCTCGCTTCCGGGGCGGGCGCCCAAGGGTAGCAAGCGAAACCATCGCCTTGATCCAGCAGATGGCCAGGGAGAACCGCTTGTGGGGTGCCGAACCCCAGAGGCGGGTTCCGGGGGAACGCATTCATGGCGAACTCATCAAACTCGGAATCCAAGTTGCTAAAGCCACCATCCAGAAATACATCCGTCTAGCACGCCCCCACCCCGCCCCAAGTCAGAATTGGTCAACTTTCATCAGGAATCACGCCCAGCTGGTCTGGGCCTGTGACTTTCTCCCTGTGATCGACATGTTCTTCCGGCAGATCTACGCGTTCTTCATCATCGAACTTGGCTCGCGACGTGTCGTTCACTTTGCTGTCACTGCCCATCCGACCGATTCTTGGGTCGCCCAACAGCTGCGGGAAGCCACCCCTTATGGCGAAGCGCCACGATATCTGATTCGCGACCGGGACAGCAAATATGGCGACCATTTCGCACGAGTCGCCAATGCAAGCTCCATCGAAGTCCCCTGGCCTGGCGGCCTTAGGGCAGGCTGAAGACGCCCTACCGCGCTCCTAAGGCCAACGCGGTCTGCGAACGATTCCTCGAGAGCGTGAGGCCAGAATGCCTCGATCACATCCTGTTTGTCGGGGAAAGGCAACTTCATCGGGTGATCAAGGAATACGTCGAATACTTCAACCGAGCACGGCCGCACCAGGGGATTGGGCAGAGGATTCCATGTGGGATCCTACCCCAGCAAGCTTGGCCCAGACGAGGACGGCTCATCACGATTCCGGTACTCAACGGATTGCACCATGACTACAGGCACGATGGGCGAGCCGGATGTCCCCGATAATCTCGAACGGGGTTTTCGGCCAGCACAGGTCTATGGCGATGATAATCTTCTTCTTTTCAAACCAGGACTATGATGAGCTTATCACAGGAGAATCAAATGATTAAGACTCGCAAAATCCACAAAATGTATAAAAGTAAACCCACCCTTGAAGGCGCAGGAGTCCATTTGCACCGTGCGTTTGGCTTTGGCGATACCCGCACCTTCGACCCGTTCTTGTTGCTGGACGATTTCCGAAACGATTCTCCCAAAAACTACCTCCCAGGTTTTCCCTGGCACCCCCATCGTGGCATGGAGACAATCACCTACGTGCTGCGCGGGCTGGTCCAGCACGGAGACAGCATGGGCAACCACGGGGCAATCACCGCCGGCGACGTGCAGTGGATGACCGCTGGGAGCGGTATTATCCATCAGGAGATGCCGGAGGGCGACCCCGACGGGCGTATGTATGGCTTCCAACTATGGGCCAACCTGCCCCAACCGAATAAAATGATGGATCCGCGCTATCAGGAGGTGAAACGTGCACAGATCCCCGTCGTTACACTGGAACACAACGTAATTGTGCGCGTCATTTGCGGCGAGGTAGCCGGTGTGCATGGACCGGTGGAAGATATCGTCACTGACCCACAATACCTGGATATTACCGTCCCGGCCAAGACACGCTTCGCTTTCCCTACCTCGTCTGGGCACACAGTATTCGCCTACATCATTGATGGCAAAGCTACCTTCTGTGATGAGAAGGATCCCTTTGCCTATGAACGCGAAGGCAGCAACTACTTTGACACGCAGCACGACCTCGAGATGGGCGACCGCACCCTGGTTGTCTTTGATGACGGCGAGCAAATCTTGATCAACACCGAAGACAACTCCGTGCGCCTTCTGCTCATCTCTGGCCGTCCCATCCGTGAGAAGGTTGCCTGGTACGGGCCCATCGTCATGAACACGGAGGCAGAGTTGCGCACGGCCTTCGAAGAATTGGAGAAGGGCACATTTGTCAAGAAGGGTTGAGCGTTTCCACTGTTTCGCTGATGTTCCAAGAATTCTGGAGCATACTAGACTGCTCCCTATGTCCGGTGACACAGCTTGGAAACACACTGCCAAATCGCTAATTTGTCCTCTCTTCATATGAGGTATTGATTCGCCCACTCAATGGGGCTGTCCTGGCCGAAAACCTGATCCGTCCGAAAATGGTCCTGGGAGGGATGCGTACAATGCTCCTACCATGGAGTCTGATCGTCTATCCAAGGATCAATTCGCAGCCTTTGTGATTCAATCAATCTCGGTACTCGATTCAATTCCTCTTGACAAGGAGCAACCTGCTCCTTATACTCTGCCGTGATCAGTCCATGCAATCCAGCGGGCGCGGCTGAACTCGAGGACGAGAGCAGGGTTGATCTGGCAACCGGTTCGCTGTAAGGTGCCAGATCCTCGAGATTGACTCATAACCCGAAGGACCCTGGTTCGAGTCCAGGCCCCGCTACTCGGAAGGAACCGTAGCTCGCAAGGCTACGGTTTTTGCTTGGCCCGGTGAATTCCGGTTCCAAAAACCTCCCCGAAGAGAACATCCTCGCATCAACCACGCTTCATCGGGTTCGTCAAAAGACTATGGCCCTCCGGGCCACGGCCTTTTGCTTGGATTCGTCGGTTTTCCTCGCGAAAATCCTCCCCAGAAAGGAGGTTTTCGCATGAACCGCACTTCATCGGGTTCGTCACCTTACCAATGCTCTTCGAACGCAGCTTCGCTCCCCTCCCACCCACGCCCCCTCCCCCTCAGCAAGGCCCTGAACGGGTTCACCATCACCAAGCAAGCCGAGGGGCTGAGCCTAAGAACTTCTACTATGCGCCATCCCCCAGTGGCAACAATACCTACAATGGCACATACCATCGAGGCAAATGGACCGCCACATCTCCCATGCGCCGCCTGTACACGCGCACCGCAGCGTATATTCCATCGACCCATGCCACAGCGATTGTCTTCTACAGAAAGTAGTACAATGGGGGTGCGTCTTCTGTAGACAACGGTGTCAACCAAGCAATTTGGTACAATAGTTGGGTGCAGATGTCGAGCACACTGTACGATATCTCCCGCATTGTCCTCCCGAACACAGATGAGGTGGGGCCAGACCAGATCGCATGGGATGAGATCTGGGATTATGTTCCCTAAGGGGGTTCGGTGACCTCTCGGGGCGACGGCCTTGGGGCCGTACGCCCCTTTTTTCTTTGCGTGGAACCTTGAGTTGTTGGAGCTAATCAACAATGGTTAATGGACGTGTCGCGACTGCTCTGATCCTATTGATGGCCATGGGATGCGTACCACGGTCATTCACCGATCTGACAACGAGAACTCATGTGGATGTGCCATCTCCCCGGCCTGACGAAACCTTTTCGGCCAGCCGAGGCCAAGTGAACGGGCCAGTGGCAACAGGGGGGGCCTATTTGGTGCTCAGCACTGCCCAAGCACCCTACCTACACAGGCTGGTGCGAGTCCCCGTGAGCTGTCTCCTGGGCATCTCCGTATGTGCACCCCCTCAAAGAATCTCCTCGTACCCTGAACAAGGGGTGACGCCATCGCGCATGTACTGGGCTCCCGATGGGCGGCAGGCTTTGCTCCTTGACACTTACCAACCGCGGGTCCTGCGCTTTGATGCCTCTGATGCCAGCTTGACAACATTGATCGACAACTGCCCGACAATCCAGGATAACCTAGCTTGGTTACCCGATGGTCGCGCGGCATTCGTGATTCAAGGTCCAGGAGACTATGCCTCCCAGCTGGTCACCCTGGTACCAGAGAAAGGACGCTCAGAGATCCAAACGTTAGCGTCTTTCGATGGAATTGCCACCTTGCTGGGAGCCGATACGACTGGCAACTTGGTAGTCAGCCTTGATGTCTACGCCGTCCCGACTGGAAGGCAGTCATCAAAAAAGGAGGTCGTAGGTGTCCGCTTGCTTGTTGTCAGTCCGTCCACGGCGCGCGTCACCGAATTGTCCGCGAACGTGGTGTGGCTGACGGAGAGGCCGCAGGCGATGCTCCCAGATGGCCGTCATCTAATTTACGGGTCGGGAGAGCTAAGTCTGTGGGATCTTCAAACCGGTGCGACGGAGCTGCTTGGCTCTGCAGTGACCCATCCGGTGGGATCACCCGACGGGCGCATGGTGGCTGTTGTCGCGGAGGGTCCGAGCGGCGATACTTCCATAGTTCGGAAGGTCGATGTCGAGACTGGCGAATCATATGACCTCGCACAACTCCCTGGTGATCAAAAACCATTTTGGACAACGGACCGCCGATTCCTCATCTTGGCTGGAACCAGCGACGTCAACCCGTCAAGAACCTCTTTGCGAGTAGTCAATCTTGAAAGTCGAGCGGTCACAGAATCCCGGCTTGATCTAGGAGCGTATCCCATTGTGGAAGATCTGAGTTTTGGTCCATAGCGTGACCACGGTTCTCATGCTAACGAATTGACGGGGTCCCGCCGCTCCGTGGTTGTCCTGGCCAAAAACCTCCTCCGTGCAATAATAGGCCTGGATTTGGCTAGCACAATATCCTCACCATTGATTCTGACCGTCTATCAAGCGATAATTTCGCAGCCTTCGTGACTCAGATTTCCCCGGTGCGTTGACAAATACGCCTTTCAAAAGGTGCCCTTCTAACTAAACCTACGGATCAATCTTGTCGGGCTCGAGGATACTGAACAACGGGTGGCACTTTCAAACGGTTGGAAATCCTGTTTGAGGCCCCCTCCCCCAGGTTGAAGCTCCGGACCCGGGGATCTTAGGTTCTTGAATACGCCAGGGAATTGAAACCGAGGGAGAACGGCTGGGCGCCCTCTTCAATACTAGAGCCGCGGGCAACTACGAGCGTCATTGATTTCCTGAGTCACCAGTTCTAATCGAAGTTCGGCACAGTGAGGGATATAGAATTCGTCCTTGCGGGTGTGTTTCACAAAATCGAACGATTCTATTCTGACAAGTGGCGGACCATCCTTCGGGTCGTCCCCAGATGTCGCGAAGCCTAATATCGGTCGGTCCAGAATGTCTTTTCGGGTCTTTCGGAGTAAACGCCATGAGAGCCACACATAAAGCCCCAAAGAATATTGATGAATATATTTCGGGTTTCCCAAAGGATGTGCAGCAGATTCTACAGAAGATAAGGATGACGATTGGAAGAGCGGCACCCGAGGCGGAAGAGACCATAAACTACCAAATCCCGACGTTTACTCTGAAAGGCAACTTGGTACATTTTGCTGCTTATAGAACCCATATCGGTTTCTATCCTACGCCAACAGGGATTGAGAAATTCAAAAATGAGCTATCTCCTTATGAAGGAGCAAAGGGTTCGGTAAGATTTCCGTTGGATGAACAAATCCCTTTCGACTTGATAGGCCAAATTGTAAGATTTAGAGTAAAGGAGAATCTCGAGAGAGCAGAAGCAAAAAGCAACAAGAAATAGGGAACCCTGGTCGAACTCTACTGAATTTTTCGCATTGAGAATAGCCGCCCAACACCGGCTGCACCTGACCGCCTTCCCTTACGCTTCCCTCCCGCGACGCTTCCCAGTCGGCATAGGTACGGCACGCAAAATCCGCGAACATGCGTGCTACTATGATCCTAGCGTCTTGCCAGTCCCGCCCCTGCCGCAGGCCACACCGTTTGGCGCCTTCTCCCACGACCTCACGATCCCAATAGGAAACTGAAACGGACATTCGGGGTGGTGTCATGAGGCAAACAGTCCAGATCATCGAGAAGTGTTCGCCACAGGAGGTAAGAAGATGAATTCGCCAGCTCTGAAAAAGCGGTTTTGGCCTCTCCTCCTATTGTTTGTCGGGTTCTTCCTCCTCAGCATGCTGCCCCTGTATGCGCAGAAATCATATGCACCCCAAGATACATCGGACGTGATCCTCAGCCTGTTGATGGTGGCTGATGTTCCCTACAGCGCATTCGCTCCCGTCTTTCACATCGCCACGCTCGTTCTCATCGGATTGATCCTTTGGAAACCCGGAAAGTGGGGTCGGCTGATGGCGGGGTACATCGGCGTGAACTACCTGATCCTGATCGTCACCTGCACGATGGGGGTTACGGATAGATACGGCTTTGTGGTGATGACGGGCTGTATGGTAATGTGCGCCATTGTGGGAATCGCCTGGCTGACGGCCGCATTCCGGAACCAACTGCACGCCGCGTTTCGAAAACCAACCGTCTGGGAATGGGTCTTGTGCCCGTTGGCTCTGTTGGCATTCTGGGGACCGTATTTCGTCATCAAGGGCTCGATCCAACCCTATTTCAATCCGCTTTTGCTTTTCACCTCGCCGGATTACGGAATGATGTTCTGCTTCACTACGCCGGTATTCCTGATGGGATTGATCCTGTGCTGTCCGTCGGTTCCGGCCTTTGCCTTCCGGATTACGGCCATCAACGGGGTCATCTACGGGTTACTCAACCTCTCCCATTGGTTCTTTCCGGAACGCCGGTGGATGGGCGCACTTCACCTGCCATTGCTGCTGATCTCACTGTATGCTCTCGTCTATCCGTGGATCTATAAGCCTTCAAAGGATCGGACGGACGGCAATGGGGTGCAACGGTCGGTGATATCCCCCTCTCGAGAGCGGCCCTCATGACCCGCGGGCCGAGGGGTCAGCCGAGTCTACCCCCGCTTCGTAAGAAAAGAACCGGTGCTCAAACCGTCCAAGTTCTTCCCGTACTGGCCGAAAACCCCATCCATCAGAAAATGGGCCTGGATTGGACGTGCACAATGCTCCTATCAAGGATTCTGACCGTCCATCAAGGGATCAATTCGTAGCCATCGTGATCCAATTAATCTCGGTGCGTAATCTCGGTGCGTTGACAAACACGCCCATCAAGAGGTACCCTTCCAATTACACTTACGGATCAACCTCGTTGGGCTCGAGGATACTGAACCACGGATGGTACCCTCAAACGGCTGGAAATCCTGTTTGAGGCCCCCTCCCACGGGTGCAGGCTGATAACCCGGAGGCCGGTGGTTCGAGTCTACCCCCGCCCCCAAGGCAGAATAGTCCAACAGTTCCCTCGCACTCTCGAATCGGGTGATGTCACCGATTGCGGCCAGCAAAGTCTTTGTTGTGATCAGCCCAAAGCCTCGCAGTTGGAGTAAATAGGGAACCTGCTCGGCCGACGGAGCACATTGCTCAGCCGATTGGGCTCACTGTCGATCTGGGCGATCTGGGGCCCCACGTGATCCAATGTGGCCAGGTCCTGGTGTGTCCGCAGGTTCTCGGTCCGTGAGATCTCCAGACCAAACCAAATCGGGCAGATTAAGCAAGCCTCTGCAGGTCCAAAGAAATAACGGCGCTCCTGTAAGTCCTCCCTAGTTCATCATCAACCACCAATCGCATCGAGACCTTCCCTCTGTGGCCATGGCTGCCGAGCTCCGCGACAAGTTTCGAGCCGAGGCTATAGAAGTCATGCCCGTTGTACGGTTCCACCGTGAACGGCGGATTATAGTTTTCGTACATTTGATGAACCTGGGTAAGATGAACCCGATTCCGGCCCAAAACAAGGTACACATTGCGCACGTGAGTGGGCGTGTCAGTTGGATTTGCAAGGTGTACACGGAGCACCGGGATAGGCGGAGGCGGCCCCGTCGCGGAGGCCTCATTGAGATGCCACGATGGAACCGTGTCCGGTTCGGCAGTGATGACTAGCCGAGGTCCCTTATCCCTGTATCGGAGAGCAAGAGATAGCGTGCCAGTGACCGCACCCCAGACCGCTGTGAGAACTGTTATAAGTTGAATGATCCCCTGGGACATTCCGATCTCCTCCATTCTTGTGTACTGCGACCACGTACTTAGTCTACATCGGCCTAATGATCAAGGCGCCAAACGATCTATTTGCGAAGGCCATGGACTCGCAATGCCACCGTGTGAATGAGCCATCAAGTTGATCACGATTGCTGCTTGATGGTCGATGGGACTGTTTGGCGAACCCGGAGGCGGGCTCCGAGGCCTCCAACAAGCCAAGGGACCGTCCGTTGCCCGAGACCACGTACTCACTTGACTGGGTCGATTCCTTCCGCCTTCTGAAGCTCGCCCAGATTCCTAGCGTAGGGAGGTGGACTACGCCCAGTCCCCTCGGAGAGCCGTACGATCGGCCTAGGCGAGGTTCATTGTTCTGGATTGTCGAACAGCCTTCCAGGAAGGCACGATCGTGGCGGGGCCAAGAGCCGGATTGGGCCTATGGCAGTGTCCGTGGATTTGCCTGGCGAAGCCCCAAAAACATTCCGGGAGACCTTAGGGCTGCGGCTTGCCAATTTGAGCCATTTCGAAGTCGATATAACGGCAGACGAAAGTCGAATCCCCGTCCGTGAAGTTAAGTCTTGCAGTGCATACGAATGGCCCATAGGCTGATGTCGCAATAGCAAATCCATTTGAGCGGTTAGTGGATGTATATCTTGTCCTTCCAATGCCGACCCATGAAGTATTAAACACTCTGTACGCACGAAAGGGTTGCCTCCTTGTGCGGGATCAAATAGATGAGTATGTTATAGAGTTGACTCGGCTGTCCTGGCCAAGAACCCCCGGCGTCCGAAAACGGGCCCGGACTGCATGTGCACAATTGCTCCCGTCATGGATTCTGACCGTCTATCAAGCGATTAATTCGCAGCCTTCGTGACCCAATTTGCCCCGGTGCGTTGACAAATACACCTTTCAAGAGGTACCCTTCTAACTAATCTTGCGGATCAACCTCGTCGGGCTCGAGGATACTGAACAACGGGTGGCACCCTAAAGCAGGTCGAAGTCCTGTTTGAGGCCCCCTCTCCAGCCTTGGGTCTCATAACCCGGAGGTCGCTGGTTCGAGTCCAGCCCCCGCTACCTCAATCGAGTAGGGAGGATGGGTCGCCCATCCTCCCTCTCACACCACCGGACATGCGGGTCCGCATCCGGCGGTTCGTCGGGGAACATGCAGTTGGTGATAATACCCGGTGAGTGAACACA
>Ga0187886_1003121_pt1 | contig 12584 bp, 19 predicted proteins | sample June2016WEW_20_1_FD_133001 | JGI IMG/M metagenome (GOLD analysis project Ga0187886, IMG submission 133001) | Peatland microbial communities from SPRUCE experiment site at the Marcell Experimental Forest, Minnesota, USA - June2016WEW_20_150 | ecosystem: Environmental > Terrestrial > Soil >...
GACCTGGATTCTTATCATTCAGAAAGAAAAAGAGGTTGAGAAATTATCCCAACCTCTTTTTTTCTCTGGTGCCTAGGGCCGGAGTTGAACCGGCACGGTGGGGGACCACCGAGGGATTTTAAGACCTTCTTATCCATATCTGCTCCAATCACAAAAAGACTAAATAATCAATCAATTAGAAACCTTATATCCAAGGCAATAGCATTGTCAAGGTTGGTGCTGATTGGGGGGAATTGGCATCAATTTAAATGTCATGGGCAAAGTAATGGGCAAAGGTAAGGGGGGGTGGGGGAGTACCGGCGAATGGGGCCCCCCTCCCCATGGTGGTCACAGATAACCCCGCAACACGCAAGGGGGTAAAAACTAAGGAGGCAATATAAGTGAGAAGGTCGAAGTTAGATAATCCACACATCAAAAAGGAGGTAGTCCAGCGGTTGGCAGTGGGCGAGAGGGCAAAGATTATTGCCAAAGATGTAGGGTTATCCCCTTCTCAGATATACAGGTTTGCCAAAAGAGAGGACATTAAACCCTTTATCGAACGAGAACAGATAAAGCTGTTGGAAGTTGTCCCCGATGCCGTGGAGAACGTCAAGGAGCTTGTCAGGGAGATGAAGGACATACCCAAGGAGGAAATCAAAAGGCGAGAACTTTCTTACAAAGCAAGTTTAGATACCTTGAAGGCTGTTGGAATTATGCCAACCCCTGTTCAATCTCAGATCATTACCAATATCTATCAAGAAAATAATCTTATAGTCTCCCCAGCTGTCCAGGAGATTATTAGGAAGCATATTAAATCTTTAACTTTTGAGGGTCATAAGGAATTGGAGGAGAATGGGGAGAAGGGAGAAGAAACTGATGGGTGATGCGTCAAAGGGCGAGTATAGAGGGGGAATGGTATATATTCCGGTCTCATACACAAAGGTAAGAATTCTCATTATTGCCACTCTTGTTTACCTTTTACAGAGGCTTTCCCAAAGGGTAACTCTTAGGGTGAAGGGTCTGACATGGGGAACGTGGTTAAGGATTTTAGATGATGGATAGTTGGAATGAGCGGATTGATGATTTAAAAATGAAGCGGATGATCCAAGGGGAAAAAAAGCATGGCCCTCTTAACTTGGAGACGGACCTCAGGGACTTCATAGAGGAGGCCCTTGAAGAGTTGGTCGATTGTTTAAATTATTTGGAATTGTCCATGCTCCAGGGGAAGCTCCCTTTTTGTAAGTGGGTATCGCTTGACAGAGATTGCCGATTCATGATCTTGCGATTAAGGAAGGAGGACACCAGGGAAGCATGAGCAACGGGGTTAGAAGGCGTGAAAAGTGGATTCTAAGACATCTATGGAGGGGAATCTTGAAAAGTGAATGGTCTGGTAAGGGGGTAAGGGTTTTGATGCTGTAGTGTGTGTAGAACGCTGTAGGAGAGTGTAGAACGGGTGTAGAAGGGGTTATGGCAGGGGTTGAAGACAGAGTTAAGGGTTTTTTGGATAGCTGGTCAATAGTAAAAGAGCAACTTGAGGAGGCGATAGGTAATGGAGACAGGGTTTATGACAACGAAGGAGACAGCGGAATATCTGAGGCTCAAACCACTTGCTATCTACCGGATGGTCAAGAGTAAGAATATTCCATTTAAGAGAGCAGGCCGAAGTCTTAGATTTGAAAAAGAGGAAATCAACCAATGGATGAAATGGGGAAAAAGGTAATATATTTTTTTCTCTCATCCCGATAAAAAGGATAAAAAAAGATTCAATGCTTTTAATGCGGAGACTTTTCTATTTTGGAGAATCAACTCATGAAGCAGCGAAATAGACTAAAAAGTTCATTTGAATCTGTACGCGAAAACTTTTTCCCTAAATGGGATAAAGCGAAAAAATGGCGAGCCAAGAAAGTATGGCATTTACCTGTAATGGGAATTTGCTGTAACAGATTAAAAGAAATTCAGGTTAGAACAGTATTCGAAAACGAAGATGAACTTGATAGATTATTGATCCATGAAATTTGTCATGCTGTAACCCCTGGGAACCATCCGAAACGATGGAACGAAAGAATGTTGAAGGCCAGTAAAAGAGCAGATGAATTAGGACGCCATGGTTTGGTTTCCTTGTTGTCTAAGGACATCGAGGCTTATAAGAACAGCTTTCCAGTTAAGGCAAAAGACGTATATGGACGAATTGAAGATGTTGTTGTGGAGATACCCAACATAACGTTGAATGGATTGATCCGTGGCATTGCAAAAGAATTTGGAATGTATAAGTCCGAATTATTGGCTAAGTATACGCAATGCAGAAAGATATTTAACAAAGTTAAAAAAGAGGTGCAGGCAGAAGAAAGGTGGAGAAGAGACTTTTTGGGAAAACACGATCAAAACTGAAAGGAGGTGAACCCTTTAACCTTTAACCGGCCAAAAAGGAGGATGCCATGGAAAAGAAAGAGAAAAAAGAAGAGTCAACGAAGATTCAGAAAATAATTAATGAATTGCTAAAAAACGGATATGAGGCGAATGATCTTAAATCCTATCTGAAGGAAAAATTTTATCCAAGAATAGAAGAGAGTAATAAATTGATGTGGGATGAAAAAATGAAGGAACAAAGAAAGAATCCTTCAATATTCGAACATTGTAACTATATCTCTCGTCCATTCTGTGATGTTACGATGTTTATCTCTCCCTATCAAACAGTAGGCAATTATATTCTTCTGGAGGCTGAATATTGGGAAACAAAAGACAAAATCGAAAAGGCATTGAAGGATCGGAAAAACCATGATGAGAAGATGTTATATATGGAAGTTGAATTTCTGGCCGAGCATATCCTATGGATGGCCTTGGCTTTTGGGATTGTCTTAGGGCAAATGATTGAAACGACCGATCAAAAAGGGACTGAGAAAATAAAGAATATTATTAAGGAAAAGGGACTCGTGCCTTATCTTCCGAGGGAACAGAAGGCGGCCTAAATTGCAACTGCAAAACGAAAAGAGAAAAAAAGGAGGAATACCATGAATAAGAAAAATGGAGGAAAAGTAGAAAAGAAAGTCAATGCTCTTACAGAGTTTGAAGACCTTGCGGAGTTGATTGAACGGGAAAAGGCAAGCGTGAGAATTTTATTATCATGTGCTTCAGGTGAAGACCGCCTGGAAGAAGACGATGTGGTTATGACGATGCGGGACTCTTATGAGCGAATAGAGAAGATGGAAAAATCTTTAGAACATCTTGGAGAGTTGGTAATTTGATGGACTACTTTCTTCAAGACTTTTTAGACTTTACTCACTTTGTGCATGGGAGATCAGACAACACGGTCCAGGGGTATCGGTTCGACCTCTCTCAATTCTTGGAGTGGGCCAAAGGCGCCGGGTTAGATATTACCAAACTAAAGCCAACGGACATTGACGACCTCTTTCTTTGGCTTAGAAGAGAGAAGGGGAATACCGCTCAATCGGTTAATCGAAAGCGGTCCTCTCTGAATGGTTTTTACAAGTGGTTACTCAGGAAAGAACTGGTTTCAAAGAATCCTATGGAATTCGTAAGCCGGATGAAAGAGCCTAAAACGCTGCCTAAATACCTCACGCCACAGGAGCAAGAGGCTTTGATTTTAGCTGCCCAAAATGGAGACGGAGCAAAGAGGTTCATCGCATCTTATACCAGTCAAAGAACCTATCTCCTCATCCTCTTGCTTCTGGATTGTGGCCTCCGAATCGGTGAGGCGTGTAGTCTGAAGTGGGACAGCGTTAATTTCGACGATGGCACTCTAAAGGTGAACGGGAAGGGTGATAAGGAGCGAATGGCGATTCTCTCCGATCGTCTTTTATCTGCACTCAAGGAATATCTTGAACGGGTGAGCGTGATTGATCTTGAGAAGAAGGTGCGTCCCGGGATCCCTGCAAGAGGTTTGAAACTGGCACAAATAGCCAAAGAAAGCGGTATCCCCTGGGGGACTGTGGTTGAAATCACCATTGCTGGCCGTCATAAGTTGGACCGTAACCTGGACGGAGGGAGAAAAAGAGAGCTTCAGAGCTTCATTGATGAGAAGGTAAAGCCCTTACCTCTCCAATATGTCCTCTTTAACCGTGGAGGGAAGCCCTTGAATACCAGGCAGGCTTTTAGAATTATCAGAGACATTGGGATAAAGGCAGGGATAAAGAACCTATACCCTCACCTTTTGAGGCATAGCTTCGCGGTCAATCTCAGACGTAAAGGCGCAGATACCATGCTCCTCAAAGAGGCATTGGGCCACAGTTCGATTTTGACGACCCAAATTTATTGTGGCTTTACCGATGGAGAATTTAAGGAGAAGATGAGGAAGTTAGTAAATTAAATTTTCTCTTATTGACACCCTGTTTCTTTTTTAATACGCTGTGATTGGGAGGTCACCCAAATGAAATCATTATTGGTTAAGTTGGGAGTTCTGTTTATCGGACTTTTAATCCTTGGTAATGCTGAAGTGTGTGGAGCAGAAGGCATTTGGGTGCTATGGACGAGAACGACTACTACAGGGCGCCCTTCTGCACCCGTTGCTTATGAAAGTTGGGACATAATAAATGGTTTTCCTTCCTTTAAACAGTGCAAGGAAGCTTTGGAATTAGAGTGTAAAGATAGGGCATACGCTCATAGAATGGATGATTTAAGTAATGACTGTCCTGGCGGAATAGTGTTTATTAGGAAAGGTATTGAATGGATGATTTATTTTAAATGCCTTCCAGACACCATTGACCCAAGGAAATGAAAGGTGGTGACCAAATGAAATCATTATCAGTTAGGTTGGGAGTTATCGTTGTCATCGGACTTGCTATCTTTGGTAATGCAGAAGTGTGGGGGGCGGATTGGAAATTTTATGGTTCCACGGAGATGTATTTGGGCTACTACGATGCACAGGGCATAACTCGCCCATCTAAAAACATTATCAGAGTGTGGGGAAAAGATATTTTCATGAAAGAAGGCGTATCGAAATTGGTGAGGAAATCAGGCAAAGGATATGAGAATTTCAGCCATTCAATAAGTTTGTCGGAAATAAACTGTGTAGAAAAAACGTTCCGTCAGTTAAAGGTCACTTTCTATGATAATGAGGGAGGGTCGATTGGCACTTCAAACTCTCCATCAGAATGGATTTTTTTCACTCCAGAATCAATGGGCGAGAAATTATATAAAGAAGTTTGTAAATAGAAACGAGGTGACCCCTAACTCATTGATTCATGGTTTATGATTTGGTATTGGCAGAGGTGAGAAGTCTTGTTTAAATGCAATGAGGAGAGGAACAATTATTTACCCTAAGAAGTAATTTTTGAAGAAAGTATAAAAAAACCCCTTGACTTTTGAAATATACGTGATACATAGATTATAATAGGTTAAATAGAAGGTAATCATTAATCTCTGTCGAAAAAAATGAAGTGAAATAATTATTAAAAACTGAATCGATTTAGCTATCAGAAAAACTGAGGCTACCACTCATAACGAGTCGTAGCCTCTTTTTTTTGGCATTTTTAGCAATCGGGAGGAAGAAACAATGGAAGAGAGATTTTTGAAGGAAAAAGAGGTTTCTGAGCTGACAGGCATTTCTTTAGGTGCATTGAGAAATTTTAGAGTGAAGAGGAAAGGGTTTCCATTTTGTAAGATCGGGAAATGTGTCCGATATCCACTTAAGGATTTACTTGCTTGTTTCGAGGAGAATAAACAGATGGTGAGAAGGGAGGACATCTAATGAGTAATGGGAATATTGCAGGTCAGTACGGACCATACTACCGTTCGAGCCAAAGGTCTAAAGAAGCAGAAAAAGAAGCCTTGGGGATGCCAGCCCTAAGGCCGGATGTGATAGCAGGAGAGCGGTATGGCGAATTATCGGCCTACCTTGGAGAGTCAGAAAGGAAATCGGAATTTGCACAAAATATGGGGATTCAACAGGGATACCTTGGTATATCCAGTCAACAGCTTAGAAACCAACAAAAGCAGGCTCAATCTCAGAAAACTTCTAATATAGTTAAAGGAGTTTCAGGTTTAACTGGCACTGCGCTGGCAGTGGGGAAAGAAACGGGTCTTTTCAGTGCCGCTTCGACTGCATTGGGTTTAGGGCCTTCTGTTGCTACCCCTGCATTGACCAGTATTCCAGGGGCGTCGATTCCAATGATGGGCTTGGAGGTCGGGCAAGTTCCAGTCGAAATCGGGGCCGAGGCGACAACCAGCGCACTGGCCTCAGCAGGGACAAGTGCTGGAGAAATAGTAGGAGGTGTATTTTCGACTATTGCGGAAATCATTGGGGATATTTTTGGCTGTTGTTATACGTTCCTTGAAGGAGAAATGCTTACTAAAAATGTACGTCGATATAGAGATGAACATTATGATAAAAAAACATCTCCGATTTCTTTTGGTTATAGGTGGATGTCGAAATGGCTGGTACCACGCATGAAATCATTTAAATCCGTTAAGGCTATAGTCAAATGGATAATGCTTAAACCATTGGCTAATTATGCGGATTGGTATTATGGCGACAATGCTTTTGGATGGATATTTTATCCTTTAAAAGTATTTTGGACTAATGCGTGGAGATTAGCAGGATTAATTATTCAACAGCGTATCAAAGTCCTTATTACGCAAAGAGCTTGATAACTGCGCTGTTTGGAGAAAGCAATAAGGAATAAAAATTTAGAGAAGTAAAGCATGGATATGAGGAATTAAAATGACAATCTACCAAAAAGTCTATAGCACCCACGACCTGTACCTTGCGGTTGCCTTAAAACTTCACGGGTTCAAATTAATCAAAATCGATAGAGATGGAAAAGGACGGGGTTCTTTCGTCTTTGAGGACAGAGAGGATCGGTCTCGATACGTACAGGAGTATTTTTCGGGTGAGTTAACCGGAAGCCTCAAGTTTTATGCCAGCACTTGGAAGGACTTAAAAGGCTTACTTTATGAAACACAGAATGAGGGGGAAAAATAAATGGAGAGGAAAACTTTTTATTCATTAGATCCAGAGACCAAAGAAACGATCCAGATCGAAGCGGTAAAAGATTTGCATGGACTATGGAAAAGTGATTGTTTTAAATGCGGTTCAAAAGGGACCATGATTATCCATGAAGAGTATAATTATTGTTACTGTTCGGGATGTGAAGTTATCGCCAAAAAGATTAATCAAAATTTGTCTACCGTGGTAGATAAACCCACCTCAGAAGGTCAGGCTCATCCCCTCACTCATCTTGAACCAGAACAACAGAAAGAAGTAATAGAATTTGAGGATGTTTCATTAGACCTTCATCTTTCCCCTTCACATTTAGAGGATCTCCGAAAGAGCGGGTTAAATGATAACACGATCAAGGAAGCCGGAATTTATTCTGTCAGACCAGGGGACATCTCAAAGATATTCAATCATCCCAGGGTAGAGAGTACGCTTGCCTTTCCATATCCAGGGACGGATCACATTAGATATAAGCTTTTCTCAAGCGAACCGATACTTGATAAGGATGGACATCAAATTAAATACTATCAGCCTAAAGGATCATCGAACAGGCTTTACATACCGGAGAAAGTCAGGGCGATTCTCTTAGATCCCTCTATCCCTCTTCATATTACTGAAGGTGAGAAGAAAACCTTGAAGATGAATCAAGAGGGTCTTTATTGTATCGGGTTAGGGGGCCTGTGGAATTGGGCGGATGGGAGTGAAGAAAAAAATCTGATACCGGATTTTGACTTGATCGAGTGGAAGGGGAGAGAGGTTTATCTTGATCCAGACAATGATTTTCTCAAGCCGGATCGTCATGGAGACAAAAAGAATACAGGGCAAGCGGTCAAGGAACTTGCTTATCAGTTGATAGACCGGGGAGCAAAAGCCTTTATTGTTTATCTACCGGAAGGTGATGAAAAGGGGATTGATGATTATCTCTGCAATCACACGGTTGCCGAATATAAGGCTCTTAAAAAAGAAGAAATCAGAAAATATTCCATTGATGAAATTATCGAATCATTGACGCCTCAATTCTTCATCGAAAATCAAAAAGAAATTTTTAAAAAGTTGGCTCAATTATCGGATGTCGAGCGTGAAATAAAAATTAAAGCAATTTCAAAAAAGATAGATGTCAAGGTGACTTCTATTAAAAACGATTTCAATTCGTTTACCTCAAAAAAAAGAGAGGACATAAATGTAGATCAGTTATTAGAGAAATGCGAAGAGGGTTGTAAAGTCTATACGGCACAAAATTATTATGATGGGATTCTGTCTTATGGAGCGGTTGTTAATGGCACTAAGATTGTGATCGAATCCAACAAGAACGTCATTCAGTCCAGCAAAGAAGCAAATATGAAGTTTGCACGATCCAAGTTCACCATAGAGGCGATCAAAAGATTTAGGAGCGGGGAAAATGTAAACGGGAAGGAATTACACGGGCAACTGTCCAGGCTATTTTCAGATCATGTTATCTTCCCCGATAAAAGAATACCGGAACTATTGGCGACATGGGTGATCGGGACGTATATGTATAAATCATTTCCTTATTTCGGATATCTTCTTTTTGTGTCTCCAACTAAGCGTTGCGCTAAGTCACTTGTAGAAGACTTGTTAAGCCATGTTTGCCACAACGCTACAACCCGATCCATTAACCCATCAGAGGCATCAGTCTTTAGGCAAGTGGACGGGGATGATGTGACCTTGATTGTGGACGAGGTTGAATCTTTAAGCCCAAAAGAAAAAGATAAAAAACCGGAAATGTTTTCCCTGTTAAATAGCGGGTTTCAAAAAGGCTCTACCGTGACGAGGATAGAATCAAGAGGCAAAGAATTTTTTCCAGTATCATTCAACGCCTACAGCCCCAAGATTTTAGCCGGTATCAGGGGGGTATCTGACACGATTGAGGATAGGTCTTTTAAAATTCCCATGATTAGAAAAGCTCCAGGGGAGAAAGTCAAACGGTTCAACCTTAGACGGCAAGAGGATGAGATTCGTCAACTGAGGGATGATCTTTATATCTTTGGGTTAAGGCATGGACCGGACGTAATCGAGTTATACGATTTAATGACAGGGAAAATTCCTGGAATTGAAGGGTTTGACGATCGGCAGAAGGATATCCTTGAACCACTGGCCTGTATCAACCTGATTATTGATGAACTGGCAAACGATAAGGATAAGACAACCTTTAACGCCTTGGTTGAGCTTTCCAAGAGTATGAGTCAAAAAAGAATAAGCCATGAGAAATTAGATGGGAGCTTTACGGCCATATTGGAGATCATGGAAAAGGAATTAGGGAATCAGGATGAGTGTTTTATCTTGGTGCCAAGATTGTTCGAGATAGCAAATACGACAGATGGGTTGAGCTTCAGAAACACAAACAGCCTTGGAAGATATATGGCCAAGCTGGATATTTACAGTAGCCAAAGGAAGATCGGTAAAGAAAACATCAGAGGATATTCTATTACAAAAGCATGGGTAGAGGATCAAAAGAAGCGTTATATTTTATAGTGTCCCCCATATTATGGGAAAAAATCTGTTACTTCTGCTACTGATATGAAATTATTAAGGAAACCACTAAAAAAAATCTGTTACGAATTACAAAAAGTAACAGATTAAAAATGTCACTTTCTTTAATAAAATTAACACGGTAACAAAAGTAACAGATTATTTCCGGTAGATAGGGGGAGGGAGAAATCCAATGAGCCTTGCAAGAGAGATTTTTGAGGAGATGGTAAAGAAGGGACAGGTCAAGCAAGTGCAGGAACCCTTACCCTCTCCACACGTCGGGGAGGGGTTACCTGCCGATAGTGGGCAGGAGGAACCGGAGACAGATCCGGTTAAGGGAGATCAACCCGAACCTGGAACACCTGGGCCTCTTTTCGGAGGGTCTATCGAAGAGGATCAACCGGAGGACCAAGGGGTCACTCCACAATCGCCATGTCTCCAAGGTGTCCCGTCCGATGAAGAAATTGATCGCATCAGAAAGCCCATCCCGATCCTCTCTCAATACCTTGACGGAAAGGTTGTCTATCTTGTTAGAGATGAAGAGATGGCGCAAGAAGTAGAGAAACAGGGTAAGGTAGCCTTTACACCGGAGGAGATAAGAACCCTGACAGAGAAATTTCATTCAATGGATAGGGACGCATGGGTATCGTTTCTCAAGGCGATCTGTTTAACAAAGAAAACTTTTGAGGGGTCAAAGGTGGTCGAATGAAACAGTCGGAGCTATCGGTTTAGAGAGAAAGGAGAGAAGACATGGAGCAGTTTGATCTTCTATATTCGGAAGCGGAGGTTATGAGGTTGCTTGGACTAACCAAAGGGGAACTGTCCAAGTTACGGAAGAGAGGACTCCCATTTGTCAAATTCTCTTCCAAATGCAGGGCGTATTTTAAGAATGATGTCCTTTCTTTCGGGGTACAAAACCGGATCATGCTCAAACCTGAGAAGATCGGATTAAATTAATCATTTAATAATGGAGGCAAACCAATGGAAAAAGAATTAACAGCAATCTACGACAGCGATTCAAAGAGATTCCATAGATTCTTAATTGATGGTGGTCAAGAGATTACCGGAACGATCTACATCCCCAAGGGGAAAGAGATCCCGGAGAGAGTGATTATCCAATTAAAAACGAAAAACGAAGAAGTAGGAAGAAGCGGTTAGTTTAAGGGAAAAAATAGGCAAAGTCTTGGGCACGGTTAAAATGCAGGCAATTAATCATAATAATTCAAGGGATTTAAAGAGGGTTAATGAGGCGCAGGGGATTAGTTATCCCTTGCCTAAACGTCTTTACAGCCTCCCTGAAGCTGCCCATTACCTTGGCCGGACCCTATGGAGCATGAGAGAACTGGTATGGAAAGGGTCTATTCCCATCGTGAGGGAAGGGAAAAGGATCTTCGTTGATGTCAGTGATTTGGATTCTTACATCTCCAAGAATAAGACCACCTATATTTGACAAGGAAATAAGGGACTTATAAAAAAAATGAGCTTGCTTAAAGAAAAAGCTTGCAAAAGATTTCAAAGGGGTGTATATTAATAACCATGAGACCTAAACTAAACGTGAAGAGAACAAATATTTATTTAACTGAAAATCAAGTGAAGCAGTTTAAAAAACTTTCCAAGCAAAGGGGTATAACCGCTTCTGAACTTATCAGGAGGATTTTAGATCAGTGGTTAGAGAAGCAATTCCAAAAAGGAAGGAGGTGAAAAAGATGGATGAGGAGAAGAAACAGGAACGATCAAAAAGAGGCACAGGGAGCATTTATAGGCCGAAATGGAAAGATTTAAAAACTGGCGAGTTGGTCACGGGAAGTATTTACTGGATTAAGTATTATCGTAATGGCAAGCCCTATCGGGAATCTTCCAAGAGCAACAAAATAACAAGGGCCAGGAGATTTCTTAATAAGAGACAAGGTGAGATTTCAGAAGGCAAGCTCCCAGGGATCTACTTCGACAAGGTTACCTTCAACGAACTGGCCGAGGATTTCTTGACAAATTATCGGGTCAACCAAATGGACACACTGGTTAAGGCCGAGCGATCAGTAAAATACCTTAAAGAATTTTTCGGGGGGATGAAGGCCGTTGACGTAACCACGGCCCAGGTTATGGCATATATTAATAAGAGAATGGAAAAAGGGCTTTCTAATGCTTCGATCAATCGGGAACTGGCAGCCCTGAAGAGAATGTTTCATCTTGCCGCTCAATGCACTCCGCCCAAGGTCAATCTAATCCCTCACGTTCCTATGCTAAAGGAATCCAATGTTAGGAAAGGGTTTTTTGAGCATGGGGAGTATTTGGCTGTTAGGGAAGCCCTACCCTCTTATTTAAAACCATTTGTGACATTTGGCTATCTAACCGGATGTAGAGTAGATGAAATCAGAAGTCTCACATGGAGTAAGATTGATCTTAAAGAAGGAATCGTTACCTTTGATGACACTAAGAACGAAGAAAGCCGAATCATTTATATGACCGGAGAATTAATTGAGGTAATACGAATACTGCACACCCAAAGACGTTTAGGCTGTCCGTATGTTTTTCACCGTGATGGGAAACAGATTAAAGATTTCAGAGCAGCCTGGAAAAATGCTTGCATCAAGGCGGGCCTTTTTGAAGTGGTGAGAGATGAAGAAGGAAGTGAGAGCAAGGTTCCCACAAAGATATTCCATGATTTCAGACGAACGGCCATAAGAGATATGGTGAGATCCGGTGTCTCTGAAAGGGTAGCCATGGAGATTTCGGGTCATAAAACAAGAAGCGTGTTTGATCGTTATAACATTGTGAGCGATCAAGATTTAAGAGAAGCAGCCAAGAAGAAACAGCTATACCATGATAAGCAGGACTCCACAGTTGTGGACAATAAGCGTGGAGAAGTTATTCCCTTCCAACAAGCGCAAGAGATGGTGAAGTAAGCGAGATGGAAACCCAACGGGCACGGTTTAGGCAAAGTGAAGAGAATTTGAATAGAAAAGGGATTAGCCGTCTATCAGCTAACCCCTTGATTTTTAAGTGCCCGGGATCGGACTTGAACCGATACGAAGGTTGTCCTTCGAGGGATTTTAAGTCCCTTGCGTCTACCAATTCCGCCACCCAGGCGTTTTCCGTATCTTGTGAACCGTGAGTCGTGACTCGTCAAAATTTAAAATATAGTTTTTGATATCTTTTGTCAAGA
>Ga0187886_1003122_pt1 | contig 12583 bp, 10 predicted proteins | sample June2016WEW_20_1_FD_133001 | JGI IMG/M metagenome (GOLD analysis project Ga0187886, IMG submission 133001) | Peatland microbial communities from SPRUCE experiment site at the Marcell Experimental Forest, Minnesota, USA - June2016WEW_20_150 | ecosystem: Environmental > Terrestrial > Soil >...
GAATTTTGCTGAAAACCTCTTGCGTTATCGAGATGACCGGTTGGCTTTTATCTTCAGGGGAGAAACTCAGAAAGCCGCCAGGATGACCTATGCCGAGCTCTACACTTCCGTGGCCCGTCTGGCCAAATCACTGCGCGAAATTGGGGTGGCTCCGGGGGACCGGGTCGCCGCCTACATGCCTAACTTAATCGAGACGGCGATGGCCATGCTCGCGGCGACCAGTGTGGGGGCGATCTGGTCTTCTTGCGCCACAGATATTGGCGCCCAAGCGGCCCTGGATCGACTGGGCCAAATTGAGCCGAAGGTTTTATTTACAGTGAATGGCTATTTTTACAAGGGGAAAACTTTTAGCTCCCTGGGCAATGCCGCGGAAATTGTCAAAGGAATCCCCTCCCTGAAAAAAGTGGTGGTCGTTTCTTACACAGACGAACCGGCGGATCTTCGCCCTATCCCCCACGCTGAGCGTTACGAGGATTTCTTGGCCCGAGAAAAGCAACCTCCTCTGCAATTTGAACAATTACCTTTTGAGCACCCCCTCTATATCATGTTCTCCTCCGGAACTACGGGAAAGCCGAAGTGTCTGGTGCAGGGAGCCGGGGGGATTCTGATCAATCACTTGAAAGAACTCATCCTGCATACGGATTTAAGACGGGAGGATCGGATCTTCTACATCACCACTTGCAGCTGGATGATGTGGAACTGGTTAATCAGCTCTTTAGGGGTAGGAGCGACGATCGTCTTATACGATGGTAACCCGAATCATCCGGAAGCCGGGGCCATGTGGAAATTAACCCAGGATGAAAAGATTACCATTTTCGGCACCAGCGCCAGTTACATTAATTTCCTCCGCAGCCAGGGGCTTAAGCCGGGGAAAGATAATGATCTATCATCCCTGAGAGAAATATCCCAGACCGGCTCGCCTCTTTCGGCGGAAGGGTTTGAGTACGTGTACCAGGAGATTAAAAAAGACCTGCACTTCAATTCCATTTCGGGCGGTACGGACATCAACGGTTGCTTTGCCGCCGGAAGCCCTACCCTCCCGGTTTATGCCGGGGAACTGCAAGGCCCAGCCCTGGCGATGAAAGTGAAAGCCTATGATGAAAACGGAAAGCCTATTTATGACAAGGAGGGGGAACTCGTCTGTGAGGCCCCGGCACCCTCCATGCCTCTTTACTTCTGGAACGATCCGAAAGGGGAAAAGTACCGGAGTGCGTATTTCGAATTTTACCCCAACGTGTGGCGGCATGGCGATTACATCATTACGCATAAGGACACCGGGGGCATCACTTTTTATGGCCGGTCGGATGCCGTCTTAAAACCTTCCGGGGTGCGCATCGGTACTGCCGAAATTTATAACCAGGTGGAAAAGCTGGCGGAGATTGCCGATAGCCTGGCCATTGGGCAGGATTGGCAGGGTGATCAGCGCATTCTTCTCTTCGTGAAACTCGCCCCCGGGTACAGCTTGACAGCAGAACTAAAAGATAAGATCCGCAAGACCCTCCGAGAAAAGGCTTCTCCTCGCCATGTGCCTGCGATCATCATGGAAATGCCAGATGCTCCGTATACCTTGAATATGAAAAAGGTGGAAAGTGCGGTCACGAACACAATCCATGGAAGGCCGGTTCTAAACCGGGATGCTCTGATGAATCCAGAAGTACTGGATTATTTTGAAAAGATTCTCCCGGAGCTACAAAAGTAGACCGGTGGTTCCGCATGACAACGACCTTTTAACCCCGCTTTCTGGCAAGGAGGGGAGCGGGGTTTTTCAGTTCCCAGATGGCGCAGAGAAATCCTCGGTGTTTTCCCAGAGAGTCTCCGTGCCTCTGGGGTTAGGTTTTGACCACATTAAAAACATTTCAGGGAGGTAGTCATGTTCTACGACGTACAGGTTCCAGACCCAAAGCCGGACCACAGACAAATTTCCGCGTTGGTGGTCTTGACCCCCGCCGAATCCAGGCGGCTCCTGGCGAAGGCTACGGTGGCGCTGCCAGAGGTACAGAATGCCTGGCAAAATGGGATCATCATCATCGCCAGGGGGGTCACCACTGCCTATGTCACTGAGGAACTCTTTGGGATTACCATAGAGCCCAAGGCGGCACAGACCGCGGGTTTGATCTGCGGCGGCATCACCAACAATCATGCCGGCCCACCCCCTTGCACCTGGCATGTCATCCGCAAGGGAAAGGTAGTAGAGGGGGCAGACTCGAATGTGGAAATCTTAAGCTTCGGGCCTGAGGATGTCTTCATTAAGGGGGCCAATGCCGTCGATACCCAAGGGTACGCGGGCATTCTGACCACCCATTCGAAGGGTGGGACCATCGGGATGTGTTGGCCGATTGTGACCCCGAGGGGTTCGCATTTGATCATGCCAATTGGCCTGGAGAAGTTAATCCCCTCTGTCGTGGAGGCGGCTAAGCACACTGGAATCTACCACTTCAAATACAGCACGGGGCTCCCGGCGAAGCTCATTCCAGTCGAACTCGGCAAGGTGATCACAGAAATTCAGGCCTTTGCGCTGCTGGCCGGTGTGCGAGCCTGCAATGTCGCATCAGGAGGAGTGGGTGGCTCCGAAGGATCAGTGGTCCTTTCCTTGACCGGGACTGAAGATAGGATCGAAAAGGCCATGACCCTGGTGAAATCTATCAAGGGGGAGCCTCCGGTGGAGTCACCAACCAGCAACATTGTGTTGAGTTCAGCATCGGAATACAACTACGATGCCACGGCTCAGTACGCCAGGTTGCGAAGTATGTAAAAAAGCCCGCGCCTTGGTGCCCGGGCCTAGTACCCCGAACCTTGACTTTTGGGTTCTCTTATTCGGATAATATCGTTAAAAAGAGAGATGGTTTAATATGACCTTTCCTCTCCCTTGATGGGGAGGGAAGGATAGAGGTGGCCGATTTCCTGAAAGCGAGGGAAAGTGTTACCCCCTCCCATCAAGGGAGGGAAAGCCAATGAGGGTTACCTACTAAAACCCCGGATGTAGCAAAGAACCCTTAGAAATCTTGACCAGGAGGGATCAAATGCTGAAAAAAAGAAGATTGGCGAGAGGTGTCGCGGTAGTCGGCGGGGGATTGACAAAGCTGGGCTTATTCAAAGACCGCAACTCAAAGGACTTCTTTTCCGAGGCCTATCTGGAAATGGTTGGCTCAGTCGACAAAGGGATAGACCCTAAAGAGATAGACGCAATGTACGTAGGGAATTTCACCAATGATTTCTTTGTAAAGCAATCTCACTGGGCTCCGATCATCTCGGATCTGGTAGGACATGTGCCCAAGCCCGTAACCCGGACCGAGGGCGCGTGTGCCTCCAGCGCTCTGGCCTTTCGGGAGGGGGTTTTCGCCATCGCCTCTGGATTTTATGACGTGGTTCTAGTGGGGGGCTTTGAACAGATGTCCAAGCGCACCACTGAGGAAGTTGCGGAGGGCCTGGCCATGGCTGCCAGTCCCTATGAAGTAGCCACCGGATTTACTTTTCCCGGAGTCTTCGGGACCATGGCTACGGCCTATTTCGCCAAATATGGTGCGGACCGGGAGGCCCTCTTTAACGTGACCATCAAAAGCCACAACAATGCCCCGCTGAACCCAAAGGCGCAGTTTCCGTTAACCATCCGTGATTTCATGAACGCCAGGATTGAACGCTGCCGCCAGAAAGGAGAATCTGTACCGAATTGGAAAGACGAAAAAGAATTCCTCCGGGACCCGGTGGTGAATCCCCCCATCGCCTGGCCCATGCACCTTTTCGATTGCTGCCCCATCAGCGACGGGGCATCGTGTTTGCTTTTGGTAGCCGAGGAGATTGCCAGAAAATTTACCGATCATCCGATCTATGTCACCGGGATAGGGCAGGGCAGCGGGTATGGTTTGCACGCCAAGGAAGATCTGACCTCCTTTGAAGCCACCCGGTCCGCAGCCCAGGAGGCTTACGAAATGTCCGGCCTGAAGCCTGAAAATATTCAATTTTCGGAGGTCCACGACTGCTTCTCCATCGCTGAGATCCTGCACATTGAGGACCTCGGTTTCTTTAAACCAGGTCATGGATATAGGGCTGTAGCCGAGGGCCAGACCAGACTTGACGGTCCGAAGCCCATCAACACTTCCGGAGGACTCAAAACCAAGGGCCACCCCGTAGGCGCCACCGGCATAGCCCAGCTCTATGAGGTGTGGGTCCAGTTGCGGGGCAAAGCCGGAAAAAGGCAAGTCCCCAATCCTAACTTGCGAGTCGGAGCCGCTCATAATCTGGGAGGCACCGGTGGAACCTGCACCTTCACCATTCTGGAGAGGAGATAAACTCATGAACGACAGACCTTTCAACGATTATTCTTACGAACAATTTCTCAATGAAGGAAAAATCATGGGTTCAAAATGCAAGAAATGTGGCGCTTTGGCGTTGCCTCCCCGTCCCATATGCGTCTCCTGTTTAAGCAGCCAGATGGAATGGATAGAATTTAGAGGGGAGGGAAAACTGACTGCCTTTACCAGCATCGTAGTGGCTCCGCCAGCCTTGGCCAAGGAAGGCTTTGGCCGAAACAATCCGTATGTGGTGGGCGTGGTAGAATTGCGGGAAGGGCCAAAGATCGTGGCCCGCATCACTGGGGTGGATGCCAAGAAACCAGACCAGATAAAGGTGGGGACACCCCTCAGGGCAGAATTTATTCAAACAGGGGAAGAGGCCAGCAAAAAGACCTCTTTGGCTTTTAGGCCTTAGCCCGCTGGATATAATTCCCCTTAAAACCCCACTCTCCTGAAAGGTGGAGAATGGGGTTTTTTGTTGGGATAGCCCCCAAAAAGGTTTTGATAATAAGAAATTTTGAATCGGATGGAAGAGAATATCATCTAAATATTGTTTGGTTCATGCAAAGTTCGTATTTAACAATTTTCCCTGGCCAAGATAAACCTAATTTAGTTCTCAGAAATTTTACCCCCTTACCTTTCACCTCAATCTATGGAAGAGAGGGCTGAAGTGAAGGGAGAAGAGTAGGAGGAGGGTTTGTAATGAGTAAGATCAGTGCTGAACAACGAGCGTTTCTGGAAGAAAAATTCGGCAGCCGAGTAACTTTCCACAAGAGGGAGCGTAAATTGTATGGACACGACATCGCTGCCATGCCAGGGCTGTTCAGACCACTAATTGGGGATACCATGCCCGAGGCGGTCGTTCAGCCCGAATCGGAGGCCGAGCTTAGCGAAGTGGTCCAATGGGCAGCGGAGAAGAATATCCCTCTCACCCCCCGCGGGAAAGCAAGTTCCGGCTACGGTGGAGCCGTCCCCCTAAAAAAAGGTCTCGTAGTCGATTTTTACCGGATGAAAAAGATTATTCACATCGACCCGGACGCGAAAACTGCTTGGGTGGAATCTGGAGTTGTGTGGGAGAAACTGGATAAAGAACTGGCGAAACATGGCCTCACCTTGCGACTCTACCCGACCAGTTATCCATCCTCGACCGCCGGCGGGTGGCTGGCCCAGGGAGGGGCCGGAATCGGTTCTTACGAAGCCGGCTGGTTCCGAGAAAATGTTCTCAGCGCGCGGGCCGTCTTACCGACGGGGGAAGTGCGAGAATTCAGCGGTAGCGACCTGGACCTGATCGCCGATGCCGAAGGCACGACCGGCTTCATCACCCAGGTAACCCTCAAGGTTCAACCTCTGGAAGAGCTCGACGTAGTCTCGATTGGCTGTCCCAATCCTCACGACCTGCAACGCCTCATCGAAACCATTATCGCCAGAGACTTGCCCATCTGGTCTCTGATGTTCATCAACCCTCGCATGGCCGAGTTGAAGAACCGGGCACCGCTGATGGAACACAACGGGCATCCCGTCGAGGAGCGAGTCCTGCTCCCGGCAGCCTATATCATGACTTTGGCCTTCCGCAGGAGAGACCGTGATGCGTTCATGGGGAAACTGACGGAAATTCTGAAATTGTGCGAGGCCGAAGTTCTTAGCCAGAAGATTTCAGAGCATGAATGGAAGAACCGTTTCAAATTGATGGTGGTCAAGCGCCTGGGGCCATCCTTGGTGCCAGCCGAAGTGGTCATCCCCTTGAAAGGGCTGGGGGATGTGCTGGCGGAGATTGAGCGCAAGATCGACCAGCCTCTGGTCAAAGAAGGCCTGGTTATTCGGAACGGCCGAGGCGGCGCTCCGGAAGTGGTCATCCTGGGCTTCATCCCGAGTGATCAGCGCAAGTTCAGCTACAATTTTGTCTTCGGCCTGGTGCTGACCCTGATGAAGATTGCCAAGAAATCTGGAGGGCGCGCGTACAGCACAGGCATGTACTTCACCGGCAAGGTCACAGAAATCCTGGGCGACAGTCGCGTCGCCAAACTAAAATCTTTCAAAAAGCAGGTTGATCCCAAGGGCATCCTGAACCCGGGAAAAGTCATTGGCAACAGCTTGGTGAGCACAGCCCTTACCCTGGCCAGTGTCTTTGAGCCTCTGGTTCGCCCCCTGGGTAACTCCGTTATCATGAAGGTGGGTGAACGGCCTGCTGGTCCGTTGCGGGAGATCCCACCCGATGTCTCCTGGTATGCTTATAGCTGTTCACAGTGTGGCTACTGCATTGACGAATGCGACCAGTTCTACGGCCGGGGCTGGGAAAGCCAGAGCCCCCGGGGCAAATGGTACTGGCTGCGCGAATACATGGAAGGCCGGGAGAAATGGGACCAATCGATGGTAGACACTTTTCTGGTCTGCACCACCTGTGAATTGTGCAACCTGCGATGCTCAGCCGCCTTGCCCATTGAATCTTCCTGGATGAAGCTCCGCGGAGAGCTGGTTGATAAAGAGAAGAAAATGACCTTCCCGCCCTTTGAAATGATGAGCGCAGCTCTGCAGGCGGAAGGGGACATCTGGGCTGGTTATCGTAGAGATCGCGCGGCCTGGTTCCCGAAAGACCTTAGAGCCAAACATGGGCCGGAGCACAAATCCAAGAACATTTATTTTGCCGGCTGCACGGCCAGCTACGTCGAACAGGACATCGCGATGGCCGGTGTACGCCTGCTGGACGCTGCCGGAGTGGATTTCAGTTACCTGGGCACAAAGGAAAATTGTTGCGCCACACCCGTGCTGGTCGCTGGCAAGTGGGATGTTTTCGTGGAGACCATGAAGAAGAACATCCAGGCAGTCAAGGAAGCCGGCGCCGATACGGTGATCTGTTCCTGCCCGGCCTGCGATATGATGTGGCGGCAGGTTTACCCGCAGTGGGCAAAGAAGCTGGGCATCGAGTATGGGATTACTCCCAGACACTATACCGAGGTCATCTCGGAGAAGATCAAGGCGGGTGAGTTTAAATTTCCCGCAAACGGCGGGAAGCCTGAAACGGTTACCTGGCATGATTCCTGTCACATCGGCCGGGCTTCCGGGGTCTTTGAGCCGCCCCGCGACGTGATCAAGGCGATTCCCAATGTCAATTTTGTGGAGATGAGTCACAACCGGGAGGAGGCCCATTGCTGCGGCTCAGTACTGACCCTGATCAAAGAGCCACCGGTGGCGGCCGAGATCGGCAAGACCCGCCTGGAGGAGGCCGTGGAAGTGGGGGCTGAGAAAGTGCTGGCGCTATGTCCCTGCTGCCAGTTCCAGCTGCGGATCAGCGCCCGGAAAAAAAATGTCCCCGTGGAAGTGGTGGACCTGGCCCGGTTCGCGTCCTCTAAACTGGGGTTTGATTTTCCGGACCCGCATCCGGAGGTACAGGCTCAGTGGGCGGTCTTTGAGGCGATGATCGACCTGATGACTCCAAAAGGTTTTGCCGACCTGATGGGCACTATGTGGCCCGAATTGATTGATGCCATGCCTTTCGGAATGGGCAAGATGATGCGCTTCATGGGAAAAATTCCAGGTGCGCTGGATATGATGAAACCCATGTTCCCGATCCTCTTCCCCAGGCTGCTGCCGATGATGATGCCCAAGGTCATGTCCACGATGTTGGAAAGAGTGGCGGAGCGGATTCCGATGCCGGATTACATGCGCGAGCAGATGCCGGCCCTGATGCCAAAAGTGATGGCAAACCTGATGCCCCACATGATCGGCCAGGTGGTCCCTCTGGTTACCCAGCCGATGATTGATTACCTGAGGGAAAAACGTCCGAAAGAGAGACTATAATTTGAATAGGCCAGAATGGATGAGGCTTGAAAAAGCAACTTCTCGGGGGAGGAGACCAGATGCGAGCGACCTGTCCGTCTCGAGGAACGGCTTTTATCAAGGAAGTTTCAATTGCGGATAGAATGCTACGGCGCCACTCGAAAACAAGACGGTCATAATACCAACGAGGAGGCCTTCTTAATAGGACGCGCAAGCATTCCCTTCGCTGCGCTCTGCGATGGTACAGGAAACGCAGAGAAGGTGGCTAAAAAGGTACTCACACTCTTCCAACGCATGTTCAACGATGCGAGGTTAGATCCGGCGAATTGGGATAAGTTCATTCGTGATGATACCTGGGCAAAATGGGTCCATTCGCTGGATTTGTTTTTGCTGGACTGTGGAGAAAGCAGCCTTATCGGGGTGGCGGCCATTGGTAACCTTGTCGTGGGTGCTTATGTGGGCGATTCGCGAGGCTACCTCATCGACAGCGAGGGAGGATGCCGTCTGATCACAACCGCCGAAAACAAGTTTCGTTTAGGAAGTGGCCTGGCGCTGGCAGCGCCGATAAATGTGACTCTTAAGCCACGGGATGTGTTCTTGCTCTTGAGTGACGGCGCTTGGATTCCCCTTAGCCTCTATCTTATCCAGAGGGCCGTTGTCAATTCAATGATCAAGCACTTTTCGGAGGTTCCCCATGCGGTCCTCGATGCAGCCGGACGCACAGGCCGGGCAGACGACATGACGGCAGTTGCCTTGAGGATGACAGAGAAATAGAGAGTTCAGAGAATAGATTATGACGTTAACTTTTTTCTCTGGTTGAGTATTCTTTTATCGAATTTAGGACCCAGACTCCGTGATTCAAATAGAATCGTAGGGATCGGGAATTCGTTTGTTTGGAACCCCAGTTCTAAAAAAAGGAATGGGGTTTTCTTTATCCTTCCCAAAATTCCTTGGGCTCTGTGGAAGCCTCTTCAGCAAATTTGGTCGTTTATACCAAAATGGGAAGAATTTGGGAAAAAGGTGAAATTCTCTTCTATTTTCCATCGGGAGGCTTCGCAAGAAATTTTCTAAAAATAAATAAAATTCAATTGTTGCGAATTTATAATAATTTGGCTCATTTTTTGCCTCTATTGTAATCGTGATTTTGACCAGGAGCAAGGGATCGCTTTCGCTGCTGATTTTCTAGTCGGCAAGAGAGATAGAGAGTGCCCAAATACGGGAAGCGTATTTGGAACATGAAAACGCTTGGGGAAAGCGGGTCTCCGATTTAGAAAGATAGAAAAAGTAGGTGATTATGAAACGGGTGAAAGCGCTGATGGCGATTCTGATAACGGCTTCTTTGGTTTCCGCCTTTTGGCTGAATTACCATGCGAACATACGGCAAAAAACAAAGGATATGAATGAGGAAATCTATGCTCTGCAGACGGAGAAATACGAACAGCGAAAGGAGATTGCGCAGTACCACCGCCAGGAAACCGAACTCTTGCGGGAAATCGCCCGGTTGAAAAGTTCCTTAGAAAAGAAAAGTACCGTCCCAGTCAAGGGCGGGGTTACTCATTGACGGATGAGCGAAAGCGCCGCCCTTTGACGCGCCGAGGTCGATTATTTTTTTCTTATCTTTCCCTTTGTACAAATATGATCAGATCTTTATTCTCCTATCTTCCTGAAAATATAGAAAGACCAGTGAATTCAAAATGTTAAATTATTTAACCGCTTACATTTCTTCTGGGCACAAGATTTGCTCTTATAGTAATGCCCCCGTAGGATAAGCCGGCCAAAAATATCCTTTTGAGAGAATGAAGATGGCTCAAAGAAGATCAATCCTGATCGTGGATGATGAATTAGGTGTCAGAGAATCGCTGCGGATGATCCTCAAACCAAGATATGAGGTGCATACGGCAGCAGATGGAAAAGAGGCGCTCCAGTGTATCCAAAAGGACAAAATTGATCTTGTCACTCTCGATCTGAAAATGCCCGGTCTTTCCGGGATTGATGTCCTGCGGGAGATCAAAAAAAGGAATGCCGACATCGAGGTCGTGGTTATTACAGCTTATGGAAATCCGCAGAATCTGCTGGAAGCTACCCGCTATGGGGCAGGGGACTTCATCAACAAGCCGTTCAACCCTCGGGATCTCATCGATTCGGTAAACAAATCTCTTGACCGGCGAAGTTATAACTTAAAACTCAAAAATTTTGCCCGCTACAACTCATTGGTTAAAAGAGATTAAAATACCCTGATCCGCCTATTTGAAAGCCGGCCGAACCACCCAGAGAAAGATGCCTAATCCCCCTTTTCCCATCTACAAGGGGTAAATAGCCCATCTTGGAAAAGGCCTATTCGGTGTCGGAAAATGATCTATTCAGAACAAACCTTTTCCGAACTTAGTCGGGCAGGAATAAGCGGGTCATCGAAAGAAGAAAAATTCCTTTAAATTACCATTGCCTCCCACCATTCAATTGGTTATAATGATCTAAAATATCATGCTTCCTATAAGGTTTTTAGCTGTCAATTTATCTGCTTTGACCCATGAATGGTGGGGAAGTTTTACGAAGGCGTGATCTAAATATGCCCATTTCTGAGTAAGAGGTGGGGCTTTTATACCAGAAGGAGTCTAAAGAAAAAAGGAGTTTTCTACTTCTGCAACATAGGAAAGGGTAGCGGGAAAAACTTCCAGAAGCCTCCGAAGACCTCAATGAACCAGGTAACTTAAGTTTTTGGAATTCTTGCCGATCTTTCTTATTGGGCATTGTCTCTATATTTCGAGTTTCTGAACAATTTAAGGAAGGGAAAGATGAAAAAAATTGCTCTAATCATGGCCGGCTTGCTGGCCTTTTTTTTGACTTTAAATGTAAAAAGCAAGTTCCATAAAAGAGCGGACAAAGATGGCGAGAACGAGGATATTGCTTCTAAAGCATTTTGAAAACATACCTGGAGATCCGCAATTTCCTCAGAGACTGGCAACCTTCCTGCTTGTTTTTACCGCATCTTCTCCGGATCCCTAACCGTAACTCAGATTTTTAATCCTCTTCCTGGGAAAGGTTTCTCCAGCCAGAGGATTGGAATAAATTGCACTCTCAAGGTTCCCTTTTTCCGCTCTCCTTGAGAAAAAAACAGGTTCGAATAGCGGGAATATATTGCCAAGATTCTCCGGAGGCACGTTGAAAAGTCTGTCATTGTTAATTTTCCCTTGGAACTGTGAGTGGTTTTTTGGTAGACTCCTTTCAGTCAAAAACCCTGAAAACTTGCCACCTTCCAGCGTGCCTCGTTCTCCCTTTATCTTCATGGAGGCGCTAAGATATGCCAAATTAATGAGACCCCAATGATCTATGACTCGCCCTTAGGAGGTTACCATGAAGGCAATACTTACTTTGTCCGTTTTTTATTTTGTTATCATCTTGGCTTCGTGCTCGTCAAAGCCAGAGCACTTGATAATTGGGAAATGGCAAGAAATGGGTAGCAACAATACCATTGAATTCTTCAGGGATGGAACAGTAAAAATTACTGGACCTACAGGATTCAGTAAAAAGTCGGGCACCGGTACCTGCAAATTTGTTGAGGATGGCCGCTTGAGGCTCGAAGGGGAGCTTGGGATAGAGGTTAGAATTTTGGTATCTAAGGATGAGCTTATTTTAACGGATCAGGAAGGGAAGATCTGGAAATATCGAAGGGGAAAATGGTTTGAATGATTTAGGGCTTACCCCAGATGTCCTTGGGATCCCGCGAAAGGTTTTTTCAAGGGGGTGATTTTAATTTATAGATAATCAGGAAAATCTCGTATAGCACGATTCCGATATAGATTGAACTTATCGTTACAATAATGGTTTTAATCGGCTTGAACTTAATGTGAATACATAATAAGACTAAACAGATAGAAACGATGGCGAATTTCCAAACCCAAAATCTTTCTCCGTAGAGTCCGATGGCAGAGCGAACGAGGGGATTGAGTTCCCAGGCGCCGTAATCAAGAATCATCATGGTACATAGTGCATCAAGGATGTTCAAAGCCAGAATTAAAAGCAGCAGGAAGAATAAACCCGGACCATACCAGTCTATATACCCCCCCCTCTGCTGATCCATTTTTCTTCGGAGTGTTCTTCTTTGCCCCCAAAAAGAATATCGGCTCAGGCCGGGTGTGGGTTGTTTTCGACGATCCTTCAGCTTCCGCCTATCAAAATTTTCCAAAACGAACTCGCCAAAATTAGAAAGTTAGACCTGGATTAAATTACAAATTACCCTAATCTTATCGGAAGAGATGAACAGAAACTGTATCCCCATCATTCGTTCCGCCTTAATCATACGGTTTAAATTTTCGGTCTTAGGCAAGACCTGATAACGCAAGAAGGCCTATCGGTCATAGGCGCCGGCAACGGAGCCGATTCAGGCCATTCCTTTTGAGAACCTGATAAACTCCCGCGGCAGAGACCTCCCAACCAGGATATCGCTTCAGGAACTAAGAGATCGGCAGCGGGTCCAGATGCTACGCTTTCCTGAGAAAGGGAATCTTCTCTTCATTAACCCC
>Ga0187886_1003124_pt1 | contig 12578 bp, 9 predicted proteins | sample June2016WEW_20_1_FD_133001 | JGI IMG/M metagenome (GOLD analysis project Ga0187886, IMG submission 133001) | Peatland microbial communities from SPRUCE experiment site at the Marcell Experimental Forest, Minnesota, USA - June2016WEW_20_150 | ecosystem: Environmental > Terrestrial > Soil >...
CCCACCCAAGGCAGCCATCACAGACGAAGCGTACAGCCGCCTGTCATAGTGGCGTAGCGCGTAGGCGCGGCCTGCGGCGCCCAAGCGCTCTCGAAGCTCTTGATTGCATACGAGGCGCGTCAACGCGTCTACCCATTCGTCTTGTGCGGCACACAACAATCCGGCATGTGAGCTCTCGGCCACGTCCCGGTTCATGCCGACTGGGCTTGCGACGAACGGTATGCCGGCCGCCATGTACTGAATGAGTTTGTACGCGCACTTGCCTCGGTTCCACTCAGTGTCAGGGACTGGCATGATCCCTACGTCGAACTCGGACAGGTCGTGCAGTTCACGATCCTCGGTCCATGTCCGTATCTCCGCGCCTGGGATCGACGCAACGAGTGAGTGCAAGTTGGCTGCTCCGACGAAGAGCAGTCGAACGCTGTGAGTGGCTGCTACTCGAGCGAGCGCGTCCGAGATAGAGGGCAGGTACTGCGCGGTACTCCAAGTCCCGATCCAACCGATTGTCACTTCGCCGCGGCGTGGCCGCTGTCTCGGCCGTACGACCCTGGTGTCGACGCATGTTGGCACGAAGCTTGCGTTCACTCCATGCCCCGCTGCCCAGTCGACAAGAACCGGACTGCCGGCGATGACCGTGTCGGCGTACCTGATGGCCTGCGCAAACCCTCGCGGGTTGCGGCCCCAGCTTCGCCAGTCGCGTCCGGAGAGCGGCCTTGCGTATAGAGCGTCATCGAAGTCGAGCACCAATCGACCGCGAGCGAACTGGCGCAAGAACCGCTCCGGAAGAGGGGTGAAGAACGGAAACGCCTCTCTATGAATCCAAATGGCATCGTAACGACGGCAGGACGACAGGACCAGCAGCCTGCGCACTAGCCCGGCTGCCAGCAGGATGCTCTTCTGCAACGACGCTGACAGGCCGGAGCGGTTCTTCATCCGGTATAGTCGTTCGCAAACGATGCTATCGAAATCGATGGACCACCCACCTTCGGCGAGCGTCGGCCAGTGGCCAAAGAACCTTTGCCGAATCGACGCATCCTGCCGAGGGTAGGTCGAAAGACACAGCAGACGGCGTTGCGCGGATGGTCGCCCGGGTCGCAACCCTAGGTCGCCATCAGCTCGTCTCGCATTCAGACCTCGCCGCACAATCAGTCTCCCCCTACGGATGTCTGCTCAATGCCTTTGATAGCGACGAGCGGGCTCCCACGCGATGCGCAACAGCCCTCGTCTTGGCATCGTACCCAATGCCTAGCGCCGCCCCGAGCGACCAGGCGCATGCTCGGACGGCGCCTCCCACCGCGTCGATAATGGCAACGGAGCGCGCCACTCGTGTTCCGTGCCACTTCGCAAAGTACTTGTACCGTGACTCGGCCAAGGCAGAGGCCATGGTCACCCTGACCTGGGCAGTCGAATGCTCGCCGATGTGCACAGCGTGCACTGTGGGTAAGAACCAAATCGGGCCCCGTCGCCACAGGCGCCGGCACAAGTCGACGTCCTCGAAGTACATGAAGAACCGCTCGTCGAAAAGGGGGCCCTCGCCCCACGCTCCATTCCTAATCAGAAGAAAGGCGCCAGCCGGTTGATCCACTGTGCGAAGGGTGTCGTGATCCCAGCCAGCCATGAAGTACGATCCAAGGTGTGGGAGTCGCCGGAGAAGCTGAACCGGAAATGAGATCCTCGCCACCTCGCCAGCGAGGCTCGGAAAGCGACGACATGACGGTTGGATGGAACCATCAACTCGACGTAGCTGGCAAGCAACCGCACTTGCGCCCGATGTCCGCTTGAGGAAAGCCAGACATGCGGCAATCGTGTCTGGTTGGACGAAGCAGTCGGCGTTGACAAGTAAGACGAAGCTTCCCTGCTCGCACTCGAAAGCATGGTTGTTGGCCCTACCAAACCCCAAGTTCGAGCCACAGCGGAGAACGTGGACCTCTGGGTAACACCGCTCGATTGACGCGGCACTCCCGTCCTGCGATCCGTTGTCAGCAACGACCACTCGGACGCGTACTCCACGCGACGCCTGGAGGGCGGCAACGCAACGTAGCGTCACGTCGCGTGTATTGTATGAGACGACTAGCGCAAGTACTGAGTCACTCGCTGGGTTCATTCAGGATCCAATCGCTCGCAGTTTGCTGGTAGGTCCATCGTGTCAGGAGCGCAGTCAGCCCGAACAGGACCCAGAGGATCGGGTCGTGAATCCCATCGAGCGTGAGAGACACGACGGACCAAACGACGAGGCTCGTGCCGACGCTCAGAAAGACACGCCGCTTAGCGACTGAGTCGGCAGACTGGGGCAGGCACGGCCTGAACAGGTGCACGATCGACCAGATTGTGGCAAACAGCAATCCGGCAAGCGCGAACATGCCTCCCTCGCTCGCGGTCAAAAGGAAACTGTCCAGAACATTCAGCTCCTGGACAACCAAGCCGGTGCTGGCGTAGACATAAGAAGGCCCGACCTGCACGAAACGATCAAAGCCGATCCCGAAGAGTGGATGGCTCAGGAACACGTCGATCGCGGCGCGCTGAGCGGCAAGCCGCATTGCCACGCTCGCGTCGCCCTGTGTGTTCGCCAGCGTGAGCAATCGCCCACCGAACGACCCGAGGTTGTCGGAGAACAGAAGCACAACGGTGGCTCCGACGAGGAGAGCCGGCAGCAATCCAGGCCAGCGCCGGTCCGAGCGTTTCGACAGCAGTTCGACGACCAATAACACCAGCAAGCCAATGTAGCCGGCACGCGAGAACGTGAAGCAGATTAGCAGGAACCAAGCTGCGGCGGCGGCTTGGACGACGGGTCCTGAAGTCCGCTGCCAGAGACCTGGGAGGGCCAACAGAATTGGGAGCGTGCCCACGAGGCTAAGAGCGAAGTAGTTGGGGTCGGCAGGTGTACTGGCAACCCGAAGGATGCCGTTCCAACTCGCTGCCTCCAGCGGCTTCCAGAGGCCGTAGAAGAAGGTCGCTCCACGGAACAGCTCCGTGAAACCAATGATGACCTGTACTCCAACACCAGCAAGCAAACCCGCCACAATCAAGCGGACTGAGCTCCATGTCGGTTTCAATGACGCGATCGCCAGGAGGATCATCACGTGCTGCGACATCCTCAGCAGCCCGCTCACTGCGCTTGGCGGCGTGGCGCCTACAGCTAGGGCGACACCGCCAGCCAGAACTATGGCCAGCGATCCCCACTCGACGCCCGTCAGCACCGGATGTCCGCGTTTGTCTTCGGACAGTCGAACAGCGACTCCCAAGACCGCGAGCCCCAGAAAAGCCCACGACGTGATCTCGATGCCCCCAACCGAAGGCACCAGCTGGGAAGCGGCGTTCGCCACGGTGATGCCGACTACGATCGCGGTCAATCTGGGCCGCCAGGGCGGGATGAGGAATCCCAGTCCGCCCAAGAGTAGGCCAGTGGCAAGAATCGGCACGAACAGCCCGAACCGGAAAGAGGCTCCCAGGCAGACCGCCAGCGCCACGACCAGCAACGACCACCAACTACGAGCCACTAGCTTCATGCTCACTGTTGACCCGTTCTGTGGCGACGGACCAAAGAGACGGACCCAACTTACCGTAGAGGAGCCGCTTCACGATTGCGCGTGGCCCCCGTTCAACCACATATGTGTATATCCTGGGGGCGGCCCTAACATCAAAGGACTTTTCCCCCCGATGAACTAGCGGGCGGCCGAAGTCCGACACGCCATCGTGGACTGCGGCTCCCCTCCTCGCCATCCATTTGTCTCTGTACGCCGGGTATTGGGAGACGTAGAAGTCGACCTTTCGCTCCCACTCCAGGATCGACACGGCTTTGCCGTAGTGCTCTACTGTTGGAGTCGTCGACGGAGCAACGCGTTGAGATGCAAACCCTTGAGGTTCGCGCACAACTCCTCGCGACAAATACAGGCTGCTCATCAGCCGGAACAAGCAGAGAGTCCAGCGCACCTCTGGCCCGTACCATTGACGCACATTGCCTGGCTGAACGAAGTCATCGTTTAGCTGATCCTCCGGCGTGATGTAGTAGTCGATGAGGGGCAGGAGCCATGCATCCACAGTCTCGCTATGGGTCAGCTCGCGTGCGGCGTGTGGTTCGTCGAGTCTTTCGTCGGCGTCCAGCTGAAGCACCCAATCGCAAGCGCTTCCGCGCTTCACTCGCTGAAGGAGGTAGTCTCTCTGTACACCTTCGCCCAAGCGCCCATCCGCGCCAGACCAGTCCCGACTTCGCAGGACAACCACCCGAGGCAGAAGCCTGAACAATGAGTCTGGGAGAGGCGTCTGACTTGCATCGTCAAGGATCCATGCTTCGTCGCAGACGCCACTGACATTATGCAAGAGGCCCTCAAGGAGAGACCATTCATTGCGCACCCTCACGGCGAGGGCGATTCTTGGATCACGAGACATTCTGGCGACCTCGAGACATGCGCCCTCCCGTTAGCACCACGGCCCAGTCGGCGGAGAGCGGAATGAGCGCACGGAAACCGAGTCCGGTACCATGCAGGAACCAGGCCGCTGCTAGGATGGAAGTAGCAGAGTAGGAGATAGAAGATGAAAGCGCGGCACCAATGCTCCCCATCCTTGGAATAAGAACCAGATTGGCGCACACATTGAGAGCGAGCCCAACCGCCGCCAGGCTTGATACCGCGCGCATTTGGTGGGTGGCGATTCCATAAAGCGAGAGGCACTTGAAGAGTGCGAATGTGATCAAGCCCGGGGTGATAGCAAGAAACGACGGGGTTGACTGCCTGAATCCAATGCCAAAGACGGGCACCACGAGCAATTCTAGCCCAATGGCCACGGCAGCAGACAGTAACATCGTCGAGGCGATCGCAAGGCGAGCCGCACTTGCGGTCCGGGTGCATGCCACTGATGAGTCAACGCCCGAGATATGCGGTAATAGCACGGCGGCTAATGCGTTGACCCCAAACCACGCAACTTCACTGAAACCTACCGCGACCGAGTAGATCCCGACTTGGGCCACGGAGCCTAGTAGTCCCAGAAGGACCATGTCCAACCTGTAGTTGAGCAATAGGAGTGCTGAGACGGCTTGTGCCTGGATGCCGACTCGGATCATCCGCCGAAGCCAGCCGCGGCCGGCTTCGGCGGTGGAAGTGCACGGGCTGCTCAGTACGAGTACGCAACCCACCACCCCGCAGCCCCAAGCCCATATTGCCATCCCTATCAGAATGGGAAGCGGGTCCCTGGCACCGAAGACAATCAGGATGATTGCAATCGCTGACTGCCCGATCCCGACGGATTGCCGGAGCCACATCCCCCCGGACACGGCACCGGCCCCCTGGAGCAGGCCTCCGCAGTAGTCGGTGAGGAGCAGTGCGCCGACGGGAGCGGCGGTGGCAACTGCGATGGCGAGTCCGTAACCATCCCCGCCGGCTGTCACTCCCAAGTAAAGAACCCCCAAGGCAACAGAGGCCGTCCCCGCGGCCATCGCGTAGAGAGTCACGGTCATGAGAGCCCAGCGATGGTCCAGCCATCGTTCCCTCAAGCCCATCGTCGTGGACGTACCGAGCCCGAGACCGAAAAGAATCGCTGTTATGCCCGGGATCGCGGTCCCCAGGCTGATCGCACCCTTGCCAGCGGGACCCATCGCTCGGGATACCAGAACGACTGAGACAAGGCTCACCCCATAGGCCAGTACGCGCGAAGCCCCGGATTTCAGGACATCGCGCGTGAGCGTCGAGTCAGTCATCGCGTGCATTCAGGAGGCAGTTCCAGAGCGAAACCCACTGCCAGATGGCCGCGGTGCCGTGGGCAGATCGCACGAAGTCGGCTAGCTCAGGATCAAGTGCCCCGACCAGGGCAGCCTGGATCAAGGTCGCGAGGCCGTTGATCGAGAGCGGTTGGATTCCTCGCCCCGTGAAGTTGGTGCCGTTGAGGAGTGCGTATGAGGCCACGGTGAAGTGTCCCCCGACCCCTTCGCTGCTCGCACACACGACCTTGTAGCCTCGAGCCGCCGCCTCCAGTGCTACAAGACCCATTCCCACGACCACATCACAGCCTGAGAGGTGCCGCCACGGGTCGATTGATGCGCCGAAGAAAGTTACCTCTAGGCCGGCGCGGTCCGCCACTGCAGCTCTGGCACTCTGTTTGAGCGCCGTGGCGGCAGGGCCGTCGCCTACGATCCGGAGCTCGAGTGGAAAACGAGCGCTTGCACAGAGTCGGATGGCAGCGATGCACGCTTCGACATATGCGCGCTTGTTCGGAGTCAGCGTGCTAATGACAACTACAACGCGAGGCACAGATGGTATCCATGGGCCCGTCGGCTGTGGCGCAGGCTGTGCGTTGTTCGCCAGAAGCACAGGAAGCGGATTGGGCACAACGAGCACAGAAGTGTGCGGTGCAGGGGCCAGCGCGAGAAGCGCATCGCGGACCTCGGGCGTGATTCCGACCCACGCAGCCGACGCCCGGCGCACCGTAGGGAGCCATGCGGGTGGCATCTCAACTCCCGTGGTCCCGTGCGCGTGCCATATGAGCGGAGCCCCGGTCAAGCGCGAAGCCTGCGCGGCTATAGCCACGGGCCAAGGCTGAGACGCGTGAAGAACAGCGTTCCCCCCCCGGCACAGGCGAGCCAACTGAATGAGCCCAAGCATTGAGATGGCGGTCTTGGCGGCCGAGACCAGCGGGCTAGACGTGGAGGCCGCGGAACCTTGCCTTGTCACGAGCGTGAAGAGCCGAGCGCCCGCTGCCGTGAACGAGGGGGCCATCGGGCCACCGCGACTCGCGACGATGACGTCAAAGCCTGCTTCAACGGCACCACGGACCAGCCCTAGAAAGACCGTCTGGGAGCCCCCGATAGACAACGAGTTGAATACAAAGACAAGACGCCGGCCACTGTTGCCTTCCCTGGATCGCCCCACCCGCCTCATCGCGTACCTCGAGGGACCTGCCCTGCTGGCGCTGCCTCTGGGATTGTCCGTCCTAGCGGAGTTCCCCATTGCAACCCAGACCTCTTCCCCTCGCGGCCCAGGGCCAGATTCGCGGACAGGAGTGGAATGAGCCGTACTGCGTGACTCGTCGGCGAGAGCTTCGCAAACCGCGGACACACACCATCGACGCGCGGTGGCGGCACTATGCCCTTTCGGGCTGGGGCGGCCCTCTTCGCGGCGCTGGCCGGTCCCGCAGTCACAACCGTTACCGTAGTATCCGTCGCCTGAGGGGTCGGTCTTCATCTGGTTGAGTTAGGAACGGAGAATGGTCGCGCCCATCGTCTCGAGCGGCTCGCGAACGTGGCCCACCAGCGCCTGGCCGGTCTTACCCGCAGCGACGGCGAAGAGGAGGCCGACGCCTTGACGTGTCTGCTGTTCCGCTACCCCGATGTTCATGGCTGTTGTGGTCATCAAGCCTTCGGTTTGCCGCTCCGCCGTGGCTCGCGGCCTCTGTGCACCCGGACGGTCGTTTTCGCCTTCGCTCTCCTTACTGCTCGCTCACGCTGGGAGCCTCGTCGCGACCCTGGCCAGAACGCGATGGCCTTAGGGTCGCCGCGGAGGCCGGACTGCCGTCCGGCACCTGGGGCTGCCGCGCTACTTCGTCCCCTGCCTGGCCGTTTCCCCCACCATCGCCGTCCTTGCCGTAGTAGTCGCCGTAGTAGCTGTCGTACCTGTAGTAGTACTGGTCGTATTCGCGTTCCTTGAGCCTGTTCATGGTCACACCCAGGATCTTTCCGCCGCTCCGAGCAAGGGCCTCATAACCCTGGCGGACGGCGCCACGCCGCGTGTGTCGGGCGCGGATCACCAGCAGAGTCCCGTCCACGACTGTCGCCAGCAGGGCCGCGTCCGTGACGGCCTGGAGCGGCGGGGAGTCGAGGATGACCAGGTCCGCCTCGGCCTTGAGGCGCTCCAAGATTGCGTGCCAGCGCTTCGAGCCGAGCAACTCGGCCGGGTTGGGCGGCAACGCACCGGTGGTGATGATCTTGAGCTTGTCCACCTCCGTGTCCTGGGCGACGGATCCCACCGTGGCGGCCTCGTCCCGGAACAGAGTCGTCAGGCCGTTCTGGTTGGGCAGCTTGAAGAGGCGGTGGACGCCGGGCTTGCGCAGGTCGGCGTCCACCAGCAGGACCCGGTGGCCTGCCTGGGCGAAGACAACCGCCAGGTTGCCGGCAGTAGTCGTCTTGCCCTCCTGGGGCAGGGAGCTGGTGACCAGCACCGTCCGCAGGGGGGTGTCCACGGACGCGAACTCGATGTTGGTCCGCAGCGTCCGATATGTCTCGGCCGCGGCAGAGCGCGGGTACAGGACCGCCTGCAGGCGGTAGATCTCGCTGCGCTTGGGATCGCCGCTCATGGCCGGGACGACGCCCAGAGTCGGCAGCCCGGTGACCTCTTGGACCTCGTCCGACGACGTAATCGAATCGTCCAGGTACTCGACCAGGAAGGCGATCCCCACCGCGGCGAGCAATCCCAGGACCGCCGCCAGGATGACGTTCAGGGGCGTCCTGGGCGACGAGGGCCCGGTCGGGACTACGGCCGGCTCCACGACCGTCAGCAGGTTGGACGAATTGGTGTCCAGGTACTGGAGCAGGGTGGCGTAAGTGGACCGGAGCGAGACCAGGCGGGTCTGCAGCGTCTGCAGCTCCTGGTCCTGCTCAGCTGTCCTAAGCGGGATCCCGGCCAGCTGGTCGATCTGGCTCTGCGTCTGCTCCATCTCGGCCTGCGTGGACTTCAGGTTGTCCTGGACAGCCGCCTGCAGGTCCGCCTGCTTGCCCTGGATGGCCGGCGACTCGGCGATCAGCTCGTCCGCGAAGGCATTGGCAATATCCGCGGCCCTGCCCGGATCGGTGTCCGAGACCGTGATGTAGATCAGGGCGCTGTTGTTGGGAGCATCCGCTCGAACCTTCGCCAGCAGCTCGTCCGCGGTCATGGACAGGCCGAGCCGGGTGATCACGTGCTGGGCCAGGGGTCGCGTCGTGGCCACGGTCGCATACGTCTGAGAGAGCCGCTGCGAGGCCAGGAGCTGGTTGTAGTCTGGGTTTGCCGCCGTCAGCGATTGGCCGACGATCAGCGTGTTCCGGGCCTCGTAAACCCTGGGCATCGCGCCGCTGACGAGGAAGGCGGCGCAGGCGGCCAGCAGCACGCTGGCGACGAGGAGCCACAGCCAGGCGCGAAGGATTGTTATCTGGCGACGGAGATCCATGTAGCGGGCAAGCCCTCATGCAGGTGTCAAGGCGCACGCGAAGAAGGACCGATGATACACGCGAGAGAGGCTCGCGGCAGGTCCTCGACGCGCCATCGTAGGCATCCCAGCGTCTGTGCTCGCTGGGCCTCACCTGAAACGGGGACCGCGGATGGGCTCGCCGACAATGCGCTTCCGCGGTGCCCGGGTGCATCTCCCTGGCGCGATCACGACCCCACCCATACTTCCGCACCCAGCCCCAAACGGCCGAACCGGACGCCTGGGGCTGAGGCAGGGGGATTCAGGCTTCGGTCTCGGCCCTAGCTGTGTTCCACTGGTGATACAGGAAGCAGTCGCGATACTCCGAGGTAAGGCAGAGGGCGGCCTGGCCCCGCAGTTCTATCTGTAGCGGAGGGGTCTTGGCCCAGCATCGGTGGGTGGCGTCGGGGAACTGGAACCGCGTCCACCTGTCGCGCGCGAGCCCCAAGAGGGGGCAGGCGACCAGATCCGGAGGGGTCTCGTGTTGCATCGGAGCGGATCATACAGCGGGTTCCGGCGCCACCCGGTCGCCTTGGGGCCGGGGACGGGATGGGCCGCACGGCGTCTTCAAGGACGTGACTCCGCTGCGGTCGCACATCACGATCGAGGATGTCGCGGGGACGGCGGTCTACCTGGCCAGCCCGCTCTCGGGTCAGACCACGGGCGAGGTCATCTACGTCGACGGCGGCTTCAACATCCTGGGCCTTCCCGTCGCGGAGGAGTAGCGGACCCGAGCGCCTGAGCGGCGGACGCAGGCGCCGAAGCAAGGCGACTCTGACGCGAAGCCAAAGCCTCGCGCAGCGAGGCTCGGCGCCGCCGAGCGAAGGCCGCCAGCGATCGCCGCAACCCTGCTCGCGTAGGCCGACACCGAAGGGATGAGCCGCCCGGGCGTGTGCTAGTCGTCGCCGCCCGACAGCTCGAAGCGCATGAGCCGCCACGTGGCAAGGACCAGCGCGGCCACGACCACGATGGCCGACAGCGTGACAGCGGTCTCCGGGGGCAGCCGCGCCGGCTCGCGACCCAGCTGGACGAACCAGTCGCCCGCCCCAAGCGCGTACTGGCGGATGGACAGGTTGGCGATACCGGGCAGCAGCGACGAGAGCAGCCCCTCCCAGATCAGCGTGTAGCCGATCCCGATGACCAGAGCTCGACGCGTGAACATGCTGACTGCAACGAAGACCGCCACGTAGCACAGCCCGCCGACGACGGTCGCGCCAACATACGCCTCGGTTGCGCGCCAGCCCTGCTCGCCGGCCGGAATCACCTCCACCAGCGCCCCCGCCAGTATCGAGCCGACGGTGAGCAGGAGCGTCAGCGTCGCGGCCGCCACCGCCTTGGCCAGCACCACAGCCCAGCGTGGCAGCGGTTTCGCCAGCAGATAGAGTGCCGTCCCCTCGTCGAGCTCCGCGCCGAACGCGCCCGTGCCGAACAGGACCGCTGTGAGCGGCAGAACGATGGCCACGAGCAGGCCGTCGAAGACGAGGTTGCTGTACCTCTGGACATCGATGCGGTCGAAGAGCCGGAAGACCAGCGCGAGCAGCAGCGGCAGCCCGGCCAGCAGCAGGAGGAGGACGGTCCGCCGCCGGCCCAGAAGCTGCCGGACGGTGATGCGGAAGATCTCGGGCAGGGCCCAGATAGGATTTCTCGGCGAACCGTGGATCATCGATGCACCAGATAGTCGAAGACGCTTTCGAGCGACTCGTCGGCCGGCGAGACCTCAGTCAAGCGGATCTTGGCCGATCTGCTCGCGGTCGCGATGATCCTGCGGAAGGCGGAGAGATGAGCCGTCTGCACGGACAACTCATCATCCTTGAGGGTCACCGCGAAGACTGCCGGATCCGACATCAGGGTGACGGCCAGCTTTCGGTCGTCGCTGGAGCGGATCGTGATCGTGTGCGGTCGATCGGTCATGAGCGCCCGAATAGCCCGGAAATCGCCCGACGCGGCCAGCCGGCCCGCCACCATCACCAGGATCTCCGTGCCAATGCGCTCCACTTCCTCGAGGATGTGTGAGGAGAACAGGATCGTCCGACCGGCGGCCGCCATCTCGCCCAGCAGGTCCATCATGGCCAGTCGCTGGCGAGGATCCATGCCGTTGAAGGGCTCGTCGAGCAGCAGGACCTGCGGGTCGTGGACCAGCGCGCCCGCAACCTTGGCTCGCTGGCGCATTCCCTTCGAGTACGTGCCGATGGCGCGATCCGCGGCGTCCTGGAGTCCCACGCGCTCGATCGCGGCTCGGGAAGCGGCATCGGCGTCGCGCATGCCCTGCAGGCGAGCGTTGAAGCGAACGTACTCGAAGCCAGTGAGGAAAGCGTAGACCGACTCGCGCTCGGGTACGAGCCCGATCTGGCGGTAGACGGAGGGATCCCGGTGCGGGCTCCGACCTAGCACGCGGACTGTGCCGGCGGAAGGAGCCAGGAAGCCGGCCAGCATGTGGAGCAGCGTCGTCTTGCCCGCGCCGTTCGGCCCCAGAAGCCCGGTGATCCCGGGGCCCAGGCTGAACGTGATGTCGTTGACAGCGACCACGTTGCCGTACCACCGGGCCGCGTTGACGAGTTCGATGGCGGAAGCCACCGGAGCGATGTCGCCGGCAGGCGAGTTCGTTACAGGCCCGGCGGTCATGCCGACATCCTCCGGTAGCGCCAGACGAGGATTCCGGTGAAGAGCAGCGTGCTGGCCAGGGCAGCAAGAACGTAGGCATCGGCGCCAATGGTCGACGGGAAGTCCGGAGGTACCGGGGTGCCGAAGAACCAGTCGGTAGCGCGCACCAACACGTAGTTGGGCGTGAGCAGCGGGAGGTAGTCCACCCAGCCCGCTCCCGCTTCATGGCCGATGCCGTAGATGATCATCGGCACGAGGTTCATGAGCAGGAAGTAGGCCAGCAGGCCAACGGCCGAGTAGGCTCGCCGCGGCGAGAATGAGGACAGTCCCACGGCGATCGAAGCCATGCTGGCCGCTATCAGGAGGCTGGAAGGGATGCTGGGCAGCGCCTTGGGCCATTCGTCCCCGATCGCCTTGAACGCATCCGAGGACATGAGGATGTCGCCGACGAAGAGCGCGACCATCGGAGCCATCAGCACCAGGAAGAGCGCCGTGGCCAGGGACAGGAACCTGGCCATCGCGTAGTCGAACCTGCCCATGGCCCTGGTGAAGTACAGCGATAGGACCTGGTAGCGCTGATCGCGGCACACGACCTCCGGCGCCTGCGCCACCAGGAACAGGACGATCACGACGTTCAGGCCACCGAAGTAGTTGGCGTAGTTGGGAAGGTCGGCCGGGTTGGTCTCGCCTGTGGCGATGGATCTTGAGATGAACGACGAGAAGGCCAGCACGATCACGGCCGTCAGGGCATACAAGCCTGCCAGGATGAACGGGGCCGCCTTGGCGCTCATCGGGCGGCCGAAGCCCCAGATACCTCTCAGGCTCTCGGTGTA
>Ga0187886_1003125_pt1 | contig 12572 bp, 10 predicted proteins | sample June2016WEW_20_1_FD_133001 | JGI IMG/M metagenome (GOLD analysis project Ga0187886, IMG submission 133001) | Peatland microbial communities from SPRUCE experiment site at the Marcell Experimental Forest, Minnesota, USA - June2016WEW_20_150 | ecosystem: Environmental > Terrestrial > Soil >...
CCAAGCACGTGGTCGGGCGCGGCTCAGGTTCGGTACTTTCGTAGTAGCAAATCACGTGCCCCTTCCGATAGTACGGCGTGAACTGCATGGCCTGACGTCCACCTTCCAGCACCCTTGACTGCGTGCCGCTAAACTCCACTGTGAGCACGTCGACGTTCATTGGTGCATTGCCGGTGGCAATCTCCAGGGGGTAAATATCCTCGACGCCCTCAGCCCGCCCCAGGGCGATGTCGAACCGTGCGGCGAATCTGACCTCGGACACGCGGTAGAGCGTCGGGCCGCCGGGCAGCATCACGACGGCGAGATCCTCTCCGCTCGCGGGGGTCACCCCCTCAAGCACGTGCTTGGCCGTCAAGAACGTGCCGTCGGGCCTGATGAAAAAACCCGTTCCCAAGAAGGGCCCCACAAGCCCGGGCTTTAGGTTCGCAACGACTAGCGGGAAGATCGCCGTCAGCGGCTTGGTAGGAAGACCCATGTTGGGCTGCCCCCCTACCCCTTCACCACCCCTATCGGCCGCAGGCGCACGACCCGCAGGGCGATGCCGGCATTGTGGAGGACGTCCACCACCTGCGCTACGTCCTTATAGGCCTCGCTGGCCTCCTCGGCCAGGGCGGCCTTGTTCTGGGCCCGCACCAGGATCCCCTTGTCCGCCAGGCGCGCGGCGATGTTCACCCCCTGCAGCGCCCGTATGGCGGCGTGGCGGCTCATCATGCGGCCGGCCCCGTGGCAGGTCGAGCCCCAGGTCTCGGCCATCGCCCGCTCGGTGCCCACGCAGATGAAGGAGTAGCGCCCCATATCGCCCGGCACCATCACCGGCTGGCCCACCGCCTGGTACTTGGCTGGCACATCGGGATGGCCGGGCGGGAAGGCGCGCGTGGCTCCCTTGCGATGGATGCAGAGGGTCATCTCCTTGCCGTCCAGGTGGTGGCGCTCGATCTTGGCGATGTTGTGCGCCACGTCGTAGATGATGTTCATGCCCAGCTTTTCAGGGTCGCGCCCCAGCACCTTCCTGAAGGCCTCGCGCACCCAGTGGGTGATCATCTGGCGGTTGGCGAAGCCAAAGTTGCCGGCGGCGAACATGGCCCCCAGGTAGTCCTGCCCCTCCTTGGAAGCGATGGGAGCACAGGCAAGCTGCTTATCGGGCAGGAAGACCTTGACCTTCCCCTCGACTGCCGACAGCCCTCCCTTCTCCGGGAACTGGATGCCGTGCTTGGCTGCCGAGGCCTCCATCTTGTCCAGGTAGTCCTGGCAGGTCTGATGGCCGAGGCCGCGCGAGCCGGTGTGGATGAACACCATGATCTGGCCCACCGCATCGATGCCCATAGCGCGCGCGGCCTTCTCATCGAATATCTCGTCCACCACATCGAGCTCCAGGAAGTGGTTGCCGGAGCCGAGGGTCCCCAACTGGGGCACGCCCCGCTCCCTGGCGCGATGGCTGACCTTGGTGGGGTCGGCGCCGGGCAGGGCGCCGCCGCTCTCGATGGCCTCCAGGTCCTGGGGCCAGCCATAGCCCTTCTCCACCGCCCAGCGAGCGCCCCGCGCCAGGACGTTGTCGATCTCCTTCATGGACACCTTCAGCAGGCCGGAGAGCCCGAGGCCGGCCGGCACATCGCGGAAGATCTGGTTCAGCAGCGCTGGCACATGCGGCGCCAGCTCGTCCTCGCGCAGGTCAGTGCGAACCACCCGCACGCCGCAGTTGATGTCGTAGCCGACGCCGCCCGGCGACACGACGCCGTCGTCCAGGCGGGTGGCAGCCACCCCGCCGATGGGGAAGCCGTAGCCCCAGTGGATGTCTGGCATGGCCAGGGAATAGCCGACAATGCCCGGCAAGAAGGCCACGTTCGCCACCTGCTCGATGGCCTCGTCTCCGGCCATGGCGTCCAGCATCTCCTCGCTGGCGTAGATGCGGCCAGGGACGCGCATGCCAGCCTTGTAGTCGCGGGAAAGGTCCCAGCGCAGCTCATCCACTCGCTGCAGGATCTGCTTCCAGTTCTTAGCCATCTTCCACCACCCTAAATGTCCAGCAGCACCTGGACGCGATAGCCGTCCTCGTCCTCGCCCACCTCCAGCATGTGGCGGGTGATCGCCTTGACCCCCGCGCCCAGCTCATGCCGCTGGCGGTCTATCTTCTCGCCGTAGGCAGTGGCCCGGAGGGAATAGGGCTTCATCTCCCTGATCTCGAATCGCCTGAAGACGAGGTTGTCGACATCGGAGAAGTAGACGAGCTCCGACAGCCAGGCCACCAGCAGGCTGGGCCAGTCGTGAGCCTGCACCGCCAGCGAGCGCTCCTCGACCTCGCGCACGCCGTTCAGGTTGACCATCACAGAGAACATACCCTCCGCCGCATGCACAAAAGCCTCGGCCAGGGTGCTACCGTGGGCTACCACACCCACGTCGGCCGTGTGCTCCAGGAGCTCGAAGGGCGCGCGCTTGGTCGCCAAAGCGGAAGAGAACCTCCCTCCAAGGCCAGTATGTCACCCGGCCCTCAAGGCCGTCAACGAGAGTCTTCGCCTGGCGGTTAACCTTAGGCGGCGGTGAAACATTATCTAAGAGGCAACGTCTATCCACTAAGGGGAGTAGAGGGAGCAAGCTGTTGTCTCGATATCTTTGCCGGTCAGGACTAACCCTCCTGGCGATGGGCCTCCTGCTGGCCTTAGGGGCAGGCCAGGCCCTGGCTCAAGAGAAGCCGTCGGTTGTCATCACCGCGCCGGCAGAGGGGGAGGTTCTCCCTGGACCGGATATCACCGTCAGCATAGCCATCAGCGGCTTCACCATAAGCCTGCCCTTGGAGCCGAAGCGTGAGCCCAACAAGGGGCACATCGCCTACTTCCTGGACGTCGAGCCCTTCTTCGACCTGCCCATCCCCCTGGGCGATGACAACATCATCCATTCGGGACGCCTCTCAGAGACATTCGTCGGCGTAGCAGATGGCGAGCACGCGATCTACGTTTGCCTGGTCTACGACGACAACACCTGCATCGACCCGGCCCTGACCGACTCCGTGCGAGTCAGCGTCGGCAAGCCGCTGCCAACAGCGACCCCCTCACCGGAGGCTACCCCAACACCTCCGCCGCCAACCCCAGCCCCAACCGAGGAGCCACCTCCGCTGGAGACACCCGTCCAGGAGGAGACGCCGCCGGCGAGCCTGACTCCCGCGCCCCCGACGGCAGTGCCCCCGACACCGGTGGCGACGCCTGCCCTCGGCACCGCTCCGACCACAGCGCGCGAGAGCGAGACGCGCGTCTCCGTCTGGTATGCCGGAGTGGCAGGGATAGTGGCACTAATAGTGGTCGGCGCACTCGCCCTCTGGTGGATGGAGAGGACTAGAGGCAGACGCTAGCCAGCAGCCCTTCAGGGCGAGCCCCCTTCGGCCCGAAGGCGCTCCTTGGCCGCTCTCCATAGCCCTTCCTGCTCCGTCAGGGGCATATCGGCCAGGCTGCGGCCCTGCTCGCGCGCCAGGGCCTCCATAGTGGTGAAGCGCTGGTAGAACTTGCCGTTGGCCTGTCGCAGGGCTTCCTCGGCGTTCAGATCGAGGTAGGACGCCAGGTTCACCAGGAGGAAGAGTACATCGCCCAGCTCCTCTCGCTTGTGATCCAGCTCCTCCGCCTGGGCCAGCTCTTCTAGCTCCTCCCCCAGCTTGTCCAGCACGTCCCCCGTCTGGTGCCACTCGAAGCCAACAGTGGCCGCTCTGGCCAGCAGCATCTGGGCGCGAGCGAGGGCGGGCATCGCCTGGGGAACTCCGGCCAGGGCCGAGCCCTGCGGACCCCTCTCCTCTCGCTTCAGCGCCTCCCAGCGCACCATGACCTCCTGGGGCGAATCGGCCTTCTCTTCGCCGAAGATGTGAGGATGGCGGCGCACGATCTTGCTGGCGATGCCATAGATGACGTCTGCCAGGGTGAATTCCTGGGCCTCTTCAGCGAGCTGGATGTGGAGAAACACCTCCAGAAGGAGGTCGCCCAACTCGTCACAGAGCCTCTGGGAGTCGCCCTCGTCCAAAGCGGCCAGCGCTTCGTAGGCCTCCTCCAGCAGGTAGGGCTTGAGGGAAGCGTGGGTCTGAACTCGATCCCAGGGGCAGCCATCGGGCCCGCGCAGGCGAGCGAGGATCGCCCTGAAGCCCTCCAACGTGCGCAGTTCCTCTTCCGATATGCCCATGGCGCCTGTCCTTTCCCCTGACTGTCGCTCGATTATAGGGATGGGCCCTTCTCGTTGACAAGAGGAAGGGCCACTCCTAATATGGCTCTAGATAGCCCGGCGTGAGGCAGCCGCGGCGGAGAGGAGGCATAAGCTGGGCCTCGTCCCCAGGATTGCGACGTTCCTCTTCTTCATCAGCATCCCCCTCTTGCTGATCACCACCAACGTGCGCTGGGCCGCCAACGAGGTGCGCCTCTATCACTACAGCTTCGACAAGTACCACGCCGAGGCCACCACCGGCATCTCGCGCAGCCAACTGGATGGGGCGGCCGATGAGCTTGTGCGCTACTTCAACAATGACGCGGAGACCATCCGAATCTTCGTGCAGCAGGACAGTCAGCGTGTGCCCCTGTTCAACGAGCGAGAGATAAGCCACCTGACCGACGTCAAGAACCTGTTTCGCACCGTCTTTCGGGCGCAGGAGGCATCGCTGGCCTTCGCCCTGGTGTTCGTGGTAGCCGTGTTCATCTGGGCAGCCGAGGCTCCCCTGCGCGTTCTGGCCCGAATCCTCCTCCAGGCCTCCCTGCTCACCCTGGGCCTGCTGGCCCTTTTTACCGTCCTGGCGCTGGTGGGCTTCGACGAGCTCTTCCTGCGCTTCCACCTGGTGGCCTTCACCAACGACCTCTGGAAGCTCAACCCGGACACCGACCACCTCATCCAGATGTTCCCCCGCGACTTCTGGTTCGATGCCACTATGCTGATGGCAGGCCTGACCGCTGGGGAAGCCGTGCTGTTGGCCTCGCTATCGGCCATCTACCTAGGAGTGAGGCTGTGGCTGAGGGTAGGGCCTCTGACGGCGGGTCAACCCGGGGCCTAGCCCAGGGCCGGTTGGCCGTTGGTGGCTTGATCCTCGACCCCGCCCGAATGCCAGGGCATCGGATTCGTCTCCCCCATGCCCCAGCCTTCAGGCTGGGGTTGTGTGTGAACCCTAGCCCAGGGGGCAGGTGGAGCAGGACGAGCTAGTGCACGTGTCGCAGGCGGAGCCGCCGCCTATAGCCGCCGTCTCGCCGTCCGCTCCCTTGCTCACGGCCGAGAATACGGACAGCACCCGCTGCGCTCCCTCGTGACCGTTGGGGCAGGTAACCGGATCGTCGGAGCGGCCCATAGGGCGCAGCAGCTCGAACCTCGTTTCGCACTGGGGGCAGTAGTACTCGTAGAGGGGCATCTGACGCTTATCTCCCCGGTTTCATCCTCAGGTTCTACTCCAGGTAGTCCTTGAGCTTCTTGCTGCGCGAGGGGTGGCGCAGCTTGCGGAGGGCTTTGGCCTCGATCTGGCGGATGCGCTCGCGGGTGACGCTGAACTCCCGCCCCACCTCTTCCAGGGTGCGGCTGCGTCCGTCCTCCAGCCCGAAGCGCAAGACCAGCACCTTCTGCTCGCGAGGAGTGAGAGACGAGAGCACATCAGCCACCTGCTCCTTGAGGAGCTGATGCGAGGCAGCGTCGGCGGGAGCGAGGGTGCTGTGGTCCTCAATGAAGTCGCCCAGGTGACTGTCCTCCTCCTCACCGATGGGTGTCTCCAGGGATACCGGCTCCTGGGAAACCTTGACGATCTCCCGCACCTTCTCGGGCGTTATCTCCATATCGGTGCCGATCTCCTCGCTGGTGGGCTCACGACCGTACTCCTGCACCAAGCGGCGGCTGACTCGCACCAGCTTGTTGATCGTCTCCACCATGTGCACAGGAATGCGGATGGTGCGAGCCTGGTCGGCGATAGCGCGGGTGATGGCCTGGCGGATCCACCAGGTGGCATAGGTGCTGAATTTGTAGCCCTTGCGGTAGTCGAACTTCTCCACCGCCCGGATAAGGCCGATGTTGCCCTCCTGGATCAGGTCCAGCAGGGACATGCCCCGCCCGATGTACTTCTTGGCTACGCTGACCACCAGTCGGAGGTTGGCCTCGGTCAGGCGCTTCTCTCCCCTGAAGCCGTCGTCCTTGACCTTCAAGAAATGGCTGCGAAAGCGTTCCTCATAGTGAGACAGCTTCTCATTCAGGTCCGCCCTGGGTGGCAGAAGAGCCTTCTCGCTGCCGCCAGCCACCATGGCCAGAGCCACCAGCTCTGGCGTGAGAATGTGAGTGACGATGGACAGGCGAACCAGCGAGCGCTCCGCCTCCGCGTGGTCCATCGAAAGGCTCTCCGGCACGAGGGCAGCCAGCCCTTGGTCGATCTCTCCGTCCACGGCCTGGCGGAAGGCGGGTTCGCCAATGAGACGAGCCAGGGGGAGCCCTTTGAGACCCAAGGCCTTGGCCACCACACCCCTGACCGGCGTCAGACGATGCATCTCCTCCAGGAGGGTGCCCATGACCTCCACCGCCGCGGGCGGCTGACCGTTCATCTCCTGCCAGTTCTTCTCCAGACGCTGAATATGCTTGCCATCCTCCATTTGCCGGGCGAGCTGCTTCTCATCCTGGGCGGTAAGAAGATGCACCTTGCCGATCTCGCGCAGATACATCCGTACAGGGTCGTCGATGCCTTCCTGCTCGCCCAGCTCGAGGTCAACCTCGACCCCCTCCTCGTCCTTCAGCTTGGCCACCGCCCCAGTCTCTGGCCATCCCCCCATCACCAGCGGTATCTGGCGGGTCAGACGAGGCAACGGCCCCTCCTTCTGTTCGAGGATGTCCTCTTCGTCCTCAGTCAACACACGATCCACCTTTTCCTCCACAAACTCGTCATCCACTTCCGATTCGCCGATCTCCTCGGACAGGTCATCAGCGGCGTCGTGGCCCGCTCGCTTCCGCCGAAACAGGAAATCCTGAAACCGATTCCCCTTCTCGGAGGGATCAGCCATTCACTTCCACCTCCGGGCCATTGCCCGCGAATTCCTCCTCATCATCCATCTCTATTCTACTACTTCGATGCAGCCTTGGGCCTATCTCTGCGGACTTTCGCAGCAGAGCGGCCGCCTCTGACACCTCTCCCGACCCAATCCCCTCGGGCGGCGACCCCGAGCGCAGGGCTGCCAGCTCCTCTTCGCCGATGGGGGAGGCCTCCGCCTGACGAGCGGCCAGAGCCGACATGGTGGCCTGCAGCTCTCGCTTCTTCAGATACTGTATGTACTCCCCCAGCTTTGCCTTCGCTTGCTGCTCGCCGAAGGGCGGAACATCCATCGCCGCTATCCGCTGGAGGTGCTCCTCCAGCTCCACAGCAATGGCCTGTCGCATCCCCTCCGGATCGGGGCACCGCTGCCAGGCCTGCAACAACTGACGGTTCTCGCTGTACCAGAAGAGATCCGGCGACAGGGCCAAGCCGTCTGCGCGCAGCTCGGGGTAGCGCAGGAGAAGGGCGAGGCAGAATTCTTCCTGCTTGCTGCCAGAAGCGACCGCTACGGCCTCCCCCTGTGCAGCCGCCTCCCTGCCGCGACCCTGCTTGCGGCCTTGGCGAATGAGCATCTGATGCAGAGCTTCTTCCCGCACCTGAGCCAGGCGGGCCAGCCGCTGTAAGTAATGGGCCTGCACAATCCTATCGCCGATGGCTGCCAGCAGCGGCAGCAGCTCATCCACCGCCTGCGAGCGCTGCCGTGGCTGGGAGAGGTCGAGGGCGGAGTTGACTGCCTCGAACTTGTAGTCGAGCAACGGCTGGGCGCCTGCCAGCAGGGCTGACCAGGCTTCTGGATCGCTTCGAATCACCTGGTCAGGATCGCGGCCCTCAGGCAGAATGACCACTCGGATGTCTCGCTCCAGTATGTCCTGGTACTCCACTGCCCGCAGTGTTGCCTCCTGACCGGCGCTATCAGCGTCCAAGGCCAGAACGACATCACGGCTGAAACGCTTCAGGAGGCGCACCTGGCGCTCGCCGAGGGCTGTGCCCATGGAGGCCACCACATTGGCGAAGCCGTGCTGATGGGCGGCGATGGCGTCCATATACCCCTCCACAATCACCGCCAGACCCTCGCCGCGGATGTGCTCCCTCGCTTTGTCCAGGCCATACAGGAGGCTGCCTTTGTCGAAAGCGGCCGTCTGGGACGTGTTCAAATACTTGGGCTGGGTTTCCTCCTCCCCCTCGATGGGCAGCGAGCGGCCGCCAAAGCCGACTACCCGTCCTCGCATATCGGTGATCGGGAACATGATGCGCTGATGAAAGAGGTCGCGCAGCCCACGCTCCCCCTCGACGGCCAGGCCGGCCGCCACCAGCTCCTCATCGCCATAGCCACGCTCCCGGAGGTGCTGGCAGAGGCTATCCCAGCCGCTCGGGCTGTAGCCAAGCTGAAAGTCCTGCATCGCCTTCAGGTCCAGGCCACGCTCCTCCAGGTACAGTCTTGCCCTTTGTCCCACTTCACTGGACACAAGCGCCCGGTGGTAAAAGCTGGCGGCGGCCTCATTGGCCTCCCGCAGCCTATCCCTTGCGGCTTCCTCCTCCGGTCGCCGCTCCGCCAGCGTCACGCCCGCCCGCTCGGCCAATAGACGCAGGGCCTCGCCGAACTCCACGTTCTCCTTCTTCATCACGAAGGAGAAGATGTCGCCGCCGGTGCCGCAGGCGCCGAAGCAGTGCCAGCTCTGCCTTTCCGGCGAGACGAAGAAAGACGGCGTGCGCTCGCTGTGGAAGGGGCAGACGGCCTTGTAGCTGCGCCCCGCCTTCTGAAGCTGCACATACTGGCCCACGACGTCCACTATGTCCAGCCGCTGCTTCACCTCATCGGCAACGCTCATGACATAACCAGTCGAACAAATGATCAGCCCTGATTATACACCAGGCGCTGCCTCACCAAAATATAGAACCGCGCATACTGTCAAAAGTTACGGGCAAAGGCCGCCGCCACCCCCCAAAACGACGCATCTCCTCGACGCGAGAGGTAGGCTCGCCTTCACGGCTCCTGTTCCCTGAACCCCAGGCGGGCGGCCGTATTCAGGGCGAACAGGTCGGTCATGCCGGCGACATAGTCCGCCGCCTGGCGCCAGGCCGGGTCCGAGGAAATCAGGAAGTCGCTACCGATCTCCTGCGGCCGCTCCACATAATACTCGAACAGGAACCGCACCACTCGTTTGGCCCGCTCCATCTCTGCTTGCCTGTCCTCCCACAGGTAGACCCGCTGGAAGAGGAACTCCCGCAGGGCGTTGGCCGCTTTCTGGACTGATGGCCCCATGCCGATGCGGGGAGGGCCTTCGCCCGCCACCAGGCCCGTCGCCGCCCACGAGTGGTCGACGATGTCGCACACCAGCGCGTTGATGCGCTGGGAGTGGCGGCGCCCCAGCGCCTCGCTCACCTCGGCCGGCAGCTCATCCTCGGCCAGAATGCCCGCCCGCACGGCATCGGCGATGTCGTGATTGATGTAGGCCACGGCGTCGGCCAGCCGCACGACCTGCCCCTCCAGGGTAGCCGGCAGGCCCAGGGTGTCGGCCAGGATGTCCTCCCGCCCTTTGGAGCTGTTCACGATGCCGTCGCGCACCTCCCAGGTGAGGTTGAGGCCGCGGCCGCCGTTCTCCAGGCGCTCCACCACCCGCAGGCTCTGCTCGGCGTGGCGGAAGCCCTGGGGCAGAAGCTTGGCCAGGGCATCCTCGCCAGCGTGACCGAAGGGCGGATGGCCCAGGTCGTGGCCCAGGGCAATGGCCTCCGCCAGGTCCTCGTTCAGATTCAGGGCGCGGGCGATGGTGCGGGCGATCTGGGCCACCTCCAGGGTGTGGGTGAGGCGTGTGACGAAGTGGTCGCCCACCGGGGCGATGAACACCTGCGTCTTGTGCTTCAGGCGGCGAAAGGCCTTGCAGTGGATGATGCGATCGCGGTCGCGCTGGAACTCCGTGCGCAGAGGCGAGGGCTCCTCCAGCCGCTCCCGCCCGCGCGACTGGTAGCTCTTGGCAGCGAACCGCGAGAGGAGCCGCTCCCGCTCCTCCAGACGCGCCCGGACCTGCACCTCGTGGGTTGTCACGACCGCATTCTACGCCGAATCAAGGGGCGGGGCACAAGGGTTAGGAGCACCCGAACTGCCCAGTGTAGGTCAACAGGCTGCACAAGAAGGTCTGGCCTAGGGAATCCTCACAGGACCAGGCATTTGCTGAACGAGAACAAACCAGCGAGCTGTCATTGCTACCCAGGCACTCGTCAACGGTGCCACCGAGCCAGTGCTCAAAGCATCCGGTGTAGCCGAAGACGGTGTCACAATGTACGGCTCCTGACTCGTCCCTGTAGCAATCGTAGTGGCCTCCGCCACGCCCGATACCTTGCTCACGTTGGCCCACGCGACGCTCGATACTGTCTTGATGTGCCCAGCCGCAGTAGGAACTACCCATTCCAGGTGCAATACGGCACCGAGAACGTGACCAGGATAATCCCAAGCACCAGGGCCAGCAAGATATTTGTAGACATCCGTTCTGGGCTTCAGGATCAGGGTAATGGCCGTGGGGTCATAACTGTCTACCAGTTCCTGAATCACACTGACAATAGAAGGCGATTGCGACCAGGCCAACAAAGGCAAGCCGTCGGCAACCCAAGGAACGGAAGCAGAAGTCGGTGTCCTACCGCTTACGTTGAAAGCATCTGTTGTGAACGTTGCGGGAGCCTGTGCGTCTTCCGCATAAATGTCCAAGTTGGCATTGCCAGTACCAAAAATATAGGCATTAAAATAAGCAGTAAGGACGAGCGAGCCTTTCTCAGGGAAAGGGCCGTTGTGGAAGCGCAGACCGGCCCAGTAACGAGCATTGGCGTTGGGGCTACTCATAACGAAAACGTCACCGCCGGTCAGCTCTACCGCGCCGGTGTTTTCATATTCCTGAGCATCGTCGGATGACACGTCCACCTGATCATCACTGGTAATCCCAGTGACCGCGAACGTCGGGGTCGCCACACGCGCAATGCCGCCCATCAGCGCCGATGCGGGGACGGTCGCGGTGATAGTCTCCGTCGCCGTCGCGTAATAGGCCGCCTCTGCGTCCAGGGTGATCGTGACCACCGTATCGCTGGTTCGCACCACATCGGTGACAGCGATCTTCCCCTTGACCTCTACATCCCAGCCGTGCGCCTCTGATTGCGCCGAGTCCAGACCGTTGATGATATTCTGCCGCTGGGCGTTGAAGATTGCTCCGGCTGCAACCCACGTATCATTAGTCAGCGCAATGATGATCGTCTTGCCGCCAGCAACGACATCCGCTTGGGTCATCGTCGGGATGGCGGTTCCAGTAATGACAGCAGTCGCCACCGGCGTGGGCGACGGCGTTGGGCTCAGCGTTACCGTCGGCGTCGGCGTCGGCGTCGGCGTCGGCGTGGGCAGCGGGGCGCCCACCGCCCCAAGGGCGAGCACCCCCTGCATGTTGTTCAGCGTCGAAAGCGTGCTCATCCCTGGCTGCCCGGCGAACCAGCGCGACCAGCCCCCCGTCTGCGGGTCCAGGTAGTAGGCCGCGGCCACCGCGCCCGCCCCGCACGTGGCCAGCGCCTGGCCGGTCTCAGTGCCGTCCGGCCCGTCCCAGACCGATATCGCCCACTTCCCCGCCTTCGGGCAGTTGTGCATCTGGCCTGGGGCCGTTGGCGTCGGCGAGGGTATGCTGGCCGTCCACGTCATAGGCCCTGCGTTGCATGGCGGAACCAGGTCGGCCTGGGGTTCATGCACCGTCAGCTCGCCCGTTGCCTGCCATTGCGTTTCGAAGTGCCCGGACATGTCGAACAGGGTGTGGGCAATGGAGAAGCTGTTGTCCACGATGGACGTGCCCACGGTGGACGGGCCGAGAGTCGAGGTGCTCAGGCTCTCGCAGGTTCCCCCTTCCGGCTTGGTGCCGCTGGCCCTGTATGTGACCTGCGCTATGGTTAGCCCGTCGGCGCTCACCTGGAACTCGATGGACAGGCCCTGCGATGTCGTGCCTGCATAGGTGGCGCCAGGGATGGCTAACGCCCCTGACGTGACCGGGGTGGAGCCCCGGACGATGATTCCCTGCTTGTCGTTCAGCATCGGCAGGGTGCTGAGCTCGGCGTGGCCCGCGAAGTAGCGCAGCCATTGCTGTGTGTCGGGGTCGATGTAGTAGGCGACATCGATGGCCTCCTGGCCGCACGCCGCCAGAGCCTGGCCGGTGTCTGTGCCGTCGTCGCCGCCCCAGACCGATATCGCCCACTTGCCCGCCTGGGGGCAGTTGTACATGGCGCCCTGCTCAGCCTCGGACGAGCCCGCCCCCAGGGTCCAAGGGAGGGCTGTCAGCCCCAGGGCAACTATCGCCCCAAACCCCGCTAGGACAACCATCAACCGGCTAATGCGCATAGCTTGCCTCCATAGATACGCTCGCCCCAGAAATCACCGCAACCGTAATCCCGCCGAGGCGAGCCTGTCAAGCTCAGCGCGCCACGTACCACGTAGCTGCAGAGCCTGCCCTGAGCCAGTCGAAGGGGCTTTAGCCCTGCCCACCCTCGACCAGCCGCCGTTCCTCTCGCGTGAGGCCATAGAGGTCGTACACCAGGTCATCGATTTCGC
>Ga0187886_1003126_pt1 | contig 12570 bp, 13 predicted proteins | sample June2016WEW_20_1_FD_133001 | JGI IMG/M metagenome (GOLD analysis project Ga0187886, IMG submission 133001) | Peatland microbial communities from SPRUCE experiment site at the Marcell Experimental Forest, Minnesota, USA - June2016WEW_20_150 | ecosystem: Environmental > Terrestrial > Soil >...
GATTTCCACCCCGTCGGAAATCCGCACGGCCCACAGTCCGTCCATCGGATGAAACCCGACGTACGTGGCGCCATACGGAGGAACCCAGCTGATCCCGACTTGCAGCAAATATTTTCCGTCCGGCGACCAAACCGGATCGATGGTTTGGGTGGGGTTCTTGACGAGTTGCCGGGTTCTTCCTGCGGTGAAAGCGTAGGTAAACAAGTCCGCCGACGGGCCGGGGACGGCGTCCAGGAAAGCCAGAATATCGTTCGAACCCGGCTGCCACGCCAGGTCCGGATACTGCGAGATGGCGTAATAGGCGAACGCCTTCGGAGTGAACGAATTCAGTGCGATCTCTTTTTGGGTGATGTCCTGCAAGTGCGCGATCGTGCTCGCCTTTCCCGTTGGCAAGTCGACCGCTATCAGATCGGGTCCTTTGGCGCCGACGACCACCAGCGCAATCCGGTTACCCTGGGGCGAGATGGAATTATGAATATCCTGTTCCGGGTCTCGAATCCCTCGATCATATATGCGTGTTGGAAACCCGCCGTCGGGGTTGGCAATCCAAATTCCCGCATCGCCTTCAAAGAGCACGTAGGGTCCCTTTGGATTAAGGCCCGCCGGTGCGGGCGTGTTTGTCGCAGGAACCGAAGTCGGTTGCGTACTCGGGGTTGGCGAGGAGTTCTCTGCTAAAGCGAAGGGGGTTTCCGTCGGCGACGGCAGGATCGTCTTCGTGCTGTTTGAAACATGGCTGCAGGAGGACAGTAGGAAGAGGAAGACCGCAACTGCCAACCTTCGAAATGTAGAAATGCGAGACATTCTTTCCCGGAGTTTCATCGCGCCGGCTCCGATCATATCAAGGTTCTTTACGTTCCGGTAAAAATAACCCGCAGACATGGATTGATTTTGCCGGGGGATATTTATTCCGGGATCGCGGATCCATTCGTGCGCATATCACATAAGTATAATACCCACTTGGTCAATATTTGGATTCTGCGGAGCACAGTAATCCCAGCCATGTCCGACCTAAGGATCTGCAATCCCTGCTAAAAATCGAATGACGCCGCTATGAAGCCACGTTTGTCCGGAGCTGAAGCTCCGTACTCTCAACTGCGCCTGCCCTCGCGAAGCGGGGGCCGGATAAATCCGGCTTCAGACCATTTGCTCTAGTGGATGATTCGATCCCTGCGATCAATCCCTTGCTCGCCAATGGAGCAACGAAGATTATTTTCACGCATGCGCAAATATTGGTTAAAGCCCGGCTTCAGCCGGGCGTGGTTAATAACACGGGGCGCCTGTCCCGCGCGTAGCGCGGGATCAGCCCCGGGGAAATTCCGGATGATCGCTCAGGTACTTGTCCTATCGGCTAGGGCTCCGCCGAGAGAACCCCCGGTGAAAAAAAACTTCGCCCGGTGATTAATTGCCAGGCTCTCACTCCCCCCTTAGAAGCAATCTCAAAGGAAGTTTTTTTAAGGAAAAGATGGGACATCGCGGAGGGGATGGTTCCTGAAGAACTACTCTCTCCCATCTCCCAAGGGGCCTTTTTATCCCCTCCGCGATGAATTCATGTGCCGGAAATTACCGTTCGTTAGAAAATTATTTTAATTTAATCCGACTCGGTTTTGCATCCTGCAGCCGGATTCTTGGAGCCGCCAGTTTGGGTTTGCTTTCGCCTGTGCTCCGGGTTGGAATCAGGGCCAGGATTTTTTGTGCTCCGGCCGGCACGAAGAGGAGCACGATCAACGCGGCCAGCAGGTCGAAGAACAGCGGCCAGGAAGACGATGGGGAAACCGCCACCTCCGGCACCAGACCGCCCGGATTGTAGGTTACCTTGGCGGGCATGGCGGAGGCGATATCCGCAAGTTTGACGCTCAACGCGCGGTTGATTCCATCGCGCAGCTTGGCGGGCGAAATGTAAGTGATCGCGTATTCGCTCTGCAACGTGCGTCCCAATTGCTCGTAGAGGGCCTGCAGCGCGGCGGGATCGTTGACGTAGCCGTAGCTGCCGCCAGCCTGCGCGGCGAGATTCTTCAGCGACGGTTCGTCGATACCGGCGAAGGAACCCGTTTTCTGGGTGGGATCGCCGAGGCCGATCGTGGAAATGGAGAGTCCCGACGGGCCGATCGCAGCGATGACGCCGTCGGCGGTTTGCTTGCTGCGGTTGTCCATCCCGTCGGTGAGGACGATGATTGCCTTGCGGCCGGAGACGTCCTTGAGCAGGTTGGTCCCCTGGATCAGGGCGTCGTACATCGCCGTATCGCTCCCGGCGATCAAACCTTGGATCGCCAACTTTAATTTGTCATGATCGGACGTCACTGGTTGGACGTAGGTAATGCGCGTATTAAAGGAAAGGAGGCCGGCTTCGTCCCCGGGGCGCATCTGATCGACATAGGCGGAGGCGGCCGATTTGGCCGAGATCAGTTTATTGTCGTAGTTCATGCTTCCGGAAATGTCCACTGCCAGCAGTGTGGTCAGGGGAACGCTGGTCCCGATGCCGCTGACATCGGTGGGCGTGATCCGCTTGCTGTTTTCATAGAGTTGAATGGTATCGAGCTTGACCGGGGTGGGTTCGCCCGTACTGTCGGTCACCGAGACGTACACCTTTACCTTCGGAAAAGCCGAGGTATCGACTTGGGTGATGTGCACCTGCAACTGGCCCGAAGACTGGGCACGAACCGACGCGGCGCGCATCCCTAAGGCCGCCAGGACGACGAGTGGAAGAAAAAATCTGATTTGCGTTCTGAACCGGTCCATGCTTCACCTCTTTTCGTGATAGATCAATTCCGTATTCCCCAGCCGCAGGATTTGACGGTCGGAAAGCTGCGCCATCTCCACCCGCCGTTTGTTGACGAACGTCCCCGTCTTGCTCATATCCTTGATGCTGAAATGCGAGCCGTTTCCGGTGAGCATCGCGTGTTGCGGAGAGATGTCCGGGTCCGGGAAGACGATGTCGGCTTTGAGCGCATCGCTGCCGAGGATGACACTCGGGCCTTTGGCTTTGAGGAATTTATCCAGGATGAACTCGGCTCCGCGCAGCTTGCCGCTGGCCACTTCGATCCAGGCGCGCGAAAGCAGCACGACGATCAGCGCGATGAGCGCTCCGACTGACCCTCCCAGTAGTACCAGGCCCAGGGCTTTCCCCACGAGCGGATTTTTCAGCGCGTCGCGGGCGGCCTCCAAAAATCCTCCACCCACGATGCCGCCCAGCAAACCTCCCAGCGCGCCCTTCCACATCTGGCTGCCGCCGGTGATCCCTTCGGCCAGGCCGATCAACCCGCCGAACATTCCCCATCCCAGCGCGCGGCCGAAGAAGCCCGCCCCCAGAATCTGGAACAGGAATTCCCCGAGCGGGAGGCCGATGGCGCCGGCTGCAAGGCCCAAGGCCGCGGCGACCGCTCCGGCCCGCAATGCGCGGGCGAAGTTCAGCGTGAAGAGGCCTTCGGTGATGCCGATAAGCAATCCGACGCATAGGCCGATCAATCCGCCGACGGCCACCTCGCTCAGATACACGCTGCCGGTGAAGGATAACCCCGCCAGGTTGCTGATCTGCCATCCCAGGAGCCCCCCGATCGCGCCCAGGATTCCATAGTTGTAAGTCCGCATTCCTCTACTCATGGTTCTCCGCTCCTTCTGTCAATCCCTCTGGTTTTTCCAGTTCGAGGTTCTTCCAGTTCACGAGGCTTTTTCCGGAATTACCGACGATCTCCAGAAATCCGTGATAGCGATGATGGTCGAGGCTCCCGTCCTCCTCCCGCACGAAGAACCCGCCGATCTGGGTGTGCGGTTCGATGACCAACGCCACCTGCCAGGGTTCCGGAAAAAAATGTTGATGCAGCCAAAAGTCGTAATCCGAAAGAAAAACGCCCATTCTTGGGTGGGTGTGGAACCACCCGACCATGCGCTTTTCCGGATAACGTGCATCTTGCTCGTCATGCAGCGCCACCAGGGTATCCTGCGTGAAGGTGAGGAAAGCGCTGCCGTGCCGGGTGAAACGGGCGGGGAGCACGGCTTCCGCCACGATGAATTGCTCCCCGCTCGGATTGTCGATCCGCCATTGGCCGATGAGCGCTCCGCCCACTTCGTTGTCCAGATCCCGTCCGGCCAGGGAACAGATCCGGACGAACGCAGGCTGGGTGAGGAACACCGACACCGCGGGTTTGCTCCCGTCCCGATCGAACGGCGAGACCCACCGCCGGACCTTGGAACGCGGGATGCGCGAGGGCCGCGGGTCCGGAGTCTCGGGCGGACCGAGCCGGACGCGCGGAGATTCCATTTTGGGGAATGCTTCGCCCTGCGGGAGTTCTTCCTCGATCATCGGCATGAGAGCCAACCCTTAGCCGGCGGTGACGTCGGCGGTGAGGATCAGGCGGTCGCCGGTGGGAACCGATGCAGAGGAAAGGGTTTCCTCCTCCTGCAGCTCGCGGCCCAACGCCTTGCTGTCGATGCGGTAGCTCATCGGCCTGCCGTCGGGACCGGTGGTCGGAAGCTGCAGCGAGGTGGTCAGTTCTGGAATAAGCTCCTTGACGACCACGTCGTTCGGAACTTCCGCGGTGCGCGAGCCGCCGGAGGGTAATACTACGGTAACGGGAACGTCTGCCATTTTCTCATCTCCTTTTTACGAATTGCGGATGGTACGCGGGTTTGGATCCTGCTTGTATTGCGTAACCTGGCTCAGTTGCTCCTCGCTTTTGATACACGGAATGCACTGCGGAGAGCCGAAGCCACCGAAAAATTTATTGTTCTCCTTGCCCCATTTGTTTCCGCGAAAGGATCGCCATTCATCATGATGGAATTTTCGGTGAGTTCCGTTTGTTTCGGCGCCATCCGTGTACAGGTTTGTTATAGACATGCCTGCCTCCTTTGTCTTCCCTACTTCAACCGGATGCGCGGGGCGGGGGATTTTTTCAGTTTGACCCGTCCCGGCCGCAACAGTTCACGGTCGTCCACCGGAAACGCGTGCGGATGGTCGGCCCGGTAGGCCCGGCTCCAGCGCGCGGCATCCGGATCCCAGGGGAAGGGCGGCTTGGTGGGATCGTCGTGGAAGTTCTTGTACTGCACCATTTCGCCCAACATGATCACCAGTCGGTCCAGCGAGCGGCTGGCTGTCCACCAGGCTGCGTCGATGCATACCGTTTTGTTGAGGTGGTGAATATTCGGATGCCAGATCGGGGTCAGCCATTTCAGCCCGGGCCAGCGCTGCGGATACTGGTTGTGCAGGTAGATTTCCACCTGATGATGGCTGGAATATTTGGGTCGCCCCAGTTTGTCGATTGCGGCGATTCCCTTGCATTTGTACGTGACGATGTACCGTTCCGGCGCGAGAGATCCCCTGGAATCCACCGTCTCGAAATTAATCAGGCTGCTCTGAGCGGCCAGTTCGCGCATCAACTCGTAATCCGCGATCAGCCGGCGCACGCGCGGACTTTGAGAGAGCGCCATGCCGCCGGCGGTGATGTCCGCCGTCAGGATCAGGCGGTCGCCGGAGGGAATCTTCGCCGAGGCGAGGGTTTCGTCCTCGCGCAGCTCGCGGCCCAGCGCCTTGCTGTCCATGCGGTATCCCATCGGCCGCCCGTCGGGTCCGACGGTAGGCAGTTTGAGCAGCGATGTGAGCTCCGCCATCAGGTCGCGCACCGGTGCGTCGTCGGGTACGTCGGCGGTGCGGGCGCCGCCGCTGGGCAAAACGATGGTCACGGACAGATCGGCCATGGTGTCGGACTCCTTGCGTTACAGAAATTTACATCCGTATCGTTCGCGTTCCGGCCGGAAGATCAGGTGTGATAATGCGGAACCTGGCACATTCCGGTGATATCCCAACACTCCTTGTGGTGGCGGGTGTGGCAGATGGGGCACACGACCACTCCGCGCGGATCCCGCGCCTCGATCGGTTGCAGGCAGTAGGGGCATTTGTATTTCTCGACCCCGGTAAGGCGGATCTCGGCATCGCGCTGCGTCCTTTGGAAGAACCGCAGGACGCCGCCGAAGCGATTGCGGGATGGGCGCGCGTCTTTTGTCGGCGGGGCGGCTTTAATTTTCTTTTCCAGCGCGGCGGATGGTTGCGGTTCCCCAAGAACCTCTCCGGCTGGTGCGGGAGTGGCGCGTTTCCTCCAGGCAACGAGGGCGAGCGTGGATGTGGTGATGCCGATCGCCATCAATCCCAACGCCCCCCAATCCGGACGCCTCTCTGCGGGGAGGGTGGGATCGGCACCGATAAGTCCCTGGGTCAGCCAGCCCATGATCAACAGGCTCAGCAATGTGGCGGTGATGGCCGCGGTTAATCGCAGCGGAAACGAAAACTGGCGAAAGAAAAAACGGGAGATGAACCCCAGGACAATGCCTGCTCCCGCCGCGGCCGCGATCGTATAAACCCACGGCAAGATTGTGTCGTTGACCACCCCGGCAACCGCGAACCCTGCCGCCGTGAAACAGGCCAGCAGCGCCAGCAGCTCCAACCGGAAAAGCAGCAGAAACAATCTCGGGGAAGAATAGGGTGTGGATCCGCTCACGGCACGTTCTCCTCCGGCGCGGGTTTATCGTCGTGCAAAACGATCCGTCCTGCAGCGGGTCCCTTCTCCTGTGCCTCCGGTTCCACGGCTTCCCCCAGTGAGATGCGTTCCCGCAGCGGGACGGCGGAGACGGCTTCCGGACTTTCGAAATGCCGGAAATGCAGCGTCTCGGAAAGGTCGCCGGTTAATTCGTAGAACCGAAACTCGCTGTTGTTGCGGGCGCGCAGAATGTGGAGGGGAGGCACTCCGATGCTGGAAAGCGTCCGCTCCAGGAAGGTCTCGTCGCCGCGAATCTCGTGTGTCAGCTCGGTTTCGCGCAGCACGCCGCAGGACGGACAGTGGCCGGCTTCGAAGGTCACCGCTTCGAGCGGCCGTAGAACTATCTCGCGGATATGACAACTCGGGCAGGTGAGAGAGAGGATCAATTCCTGATCCAGTTCGATCACGGCGTCGGCCCCCAGATCCTGGCGCACCAGGCGCAGCATCTCGGAGAGCATGGTGCGGGAAGCGCGCGCCGGAAGCTCGATCACCTCGCCGTAGACCCAGTGGCTCTCGCAATCCTCGCGCGGGATGTAGGCGCTGGTGTGCATCTCGTTGGTCAATCCGTTGAAATGCACAACCTTGCCCGCCTCCACCGGCATCCCGTGGATCAGCTTGAGCGCTTCCTGCGCCTGCATGCCGCCGATGATTGACGCGATCGTGGGGGTGGTCGGGACTTTTCCGAGCAGGATGTTTTGCCGGGCCAGCAACGGGCAGGAATAACGCAGGGAAAGATCGCGCCGGGCCTGTTCGGTGAGCGTGCACTCGAAACAGGCGCCGCGGCCGGGGACGAACGTGCGCACCAGTCCCAGCAGTTCCTGGATGGCGCCGTCGACCCACGGCTTGTTCATCCAATAGCAGAAGCGATTCAAGGCCAGCCGCGCCTCGCGGTTGTCGAGGCATCCGATTACGGCGTCCATGCGCCGGATGATCCCCAGCCCCAGTTGGGTGGTTACATCCCCATCGAGGTATTGGACGTGCACTTGTGGATTGAGGTTCTTAGCACGCGAGGCGACAACCTGGGCTTTGCTGCGTTTGGTATCTCCGTCGCGGAAGAGCACCGAGCGACTGAGGTTGGCCGCCTCGACCGTATCGAAATCGACGATAAAAAGGTGTCCGACGCCCATCAGGGCGAGGTTCTTGATCACTTCGTTCCCAAGCGCACCCGCGCCCACCACCATCACCTTGGCGTCCCGGACCTTATCCTTCTCCCACCAGGAAATGAATTCGAAAGTTCCCAGCCGGTCCGTTTGCAGATTGGGAATGTGGAGCGGTTTTTCCGAACTGGCGGGGAGGCGGCGTGGACCGCTCGGGGCTTCTCCACCGGGTGGGGTTTTTTCCGCGCCAAGCTGGCGATAGGCGCCGGCCAGTTCGCGGGCCGCCGCGAGGTTGTCGGCGTCAAGTTTGCAGGCGAACCAGCCCACACCGGCCCGGGCTTCGATCAGACCGTTTTCTTCCATAGCCTTGAGCGCCTCGCGCAGCGTGGCGCGGCTGATATCCAGTTGCTGGATCAACTCCCTCTCAGAGGGGAGTTGTTCACCGGCCTTAATCGATCCATCGAGTAGAGAGCCCGACAGACGCCCGGCGACAGCCTGTGATAATGAAACATGTCCGATAGGTGATATCTTCATAGGTTGACTGGTATGCTGGTCAGACCAGCATACCAACAATTCTATTGGGTTTTGAAGACTTGTCAATGGCCAATTTAATAGGTAAAAATGCTTTTTCTAGTAATAGAAGTGGTTTTATTGAAACCGCCGTCCTGTTTTTAAAATGGTGAAGAATTATTCGAGGAACTGACCATTTTGGCATTTTTTCGAAAAACAGTCTTTTAAGCCATATTCCCCAAGATGCGAGAAAGTCACCATGGTTCGACGCGACTATTTTTGACAAATTCGAATGCCCCTCGAAATTTCTTTTTTTCGATTGAAAATTGGTTGAAAATCATTCGGATTGACTCATGAATCTAAAAAAATATACGCTATAATCCGGCCCAGCTAGATCGAAGGAGAGGTTGGGTTGCTCTCCCGTATTTCCGGCGGGTTCCTTTGGGGAAGGAACCGATCTCATCCCTTTTTTCAAGGAGGAAAAATGAAGGTACGATCTTTGGTGATCCTTTCCGTCCTCATGGTGGCCGCCACGCTGATTTCCGGTTGCAGTGGTGGTGTCTTGGGAGCCAAACCCAAATACACCGTCGCCACCGACGCCACCTGGTACCCCTTCGAGTTTGTGGATGAGAACTCCAAGGCAATCACCGGATTCGATATCGATCTGATGAAGGCCATCGCGGATAAAGAAGGCATCCAGGTGGAATTCAAGAATGTCGCCTGGGAGGCTCTTCTGGCCGGTATGGCCCAATGCCAGTACGACATGGCGATTTCCTCGATCTCCATCACCGAGGACCGCAAACCGAATATGCTTTTCTCCGATCCGTACTACACGGTCGGACAGCAGGTGGTGGTGGCCGCCGATAACACCACCATCAAGAGCAAAGACGATCTGAGCGGCAAAAAGGTGGGCGCGCAAATATCCACCACCGGCGCCATTGAAATCGGAAAGATCACCGGGGCGGAGCTGGTGAACTTCGATACGATCGGACTAGCCTTCCAGGCGCTAATGAACGGCAGCATCGACGCCGTGGTGGCCGATAACGTCATGGCCCTGGGTTACGTCGGCAAGTATTCCGACAAACTGAAAGCCGCGGGAGATCCCTTTACCGGCGAGTCGATCGGCATCGCCGTATGCAAAACCAAACCCGATCTCCTGACGAAGATGAACGACGGTCTGGCCAAGGTGAAAGCGGAAAATTTGATCGACACACTCAACACCCAGTGGGTGAAGAATCAAAAATTGCCGTAAGGTTTTGCCGCGGGGCGGATGAAACGCCTCGCGGTTTTTTTATACGCGAAGGGTGCTCCGCATGCCCGAAACCGCCAGGCTGGGGAGCGCCCTCCGTTTAAACTCGGATGATATGCCCATGGAAAAAACCAAAAAGGAATTGGAACCGCTTCCGCAAAAAGGGATAATCACCTACCCCGGCGAAGAGCTCGGGGCGCATATGGATCCCTGGTGGGGTCTGGTGATCGGCGCCGTGCTCCTGGTGATCGTGCTGATCGTGGCGGTTCCGAATCCTTACGGCAGGATTTTCCGTTTTGTATCGGACGGGATCAGCATCACGATCGTCACCACGCTTGTTTCATTCGTTCTGATGATCTTTTTGGGTCTGCTGGGAGGGCTCGGACGCAATTCGAAAAACCGGCTGGTGAATGGAATCGCTTCGTTGTATGTGGAAATCATCCGCGGCATTCCCCTGCTCGTGCAATTGATCTTCTGGTACTACGCCTTCCCCTCCCTGGTGCAAAGCGCGGGGCATCAATTCCACATCGCCTTCCTCTTGGGGTTCCAGGCTGCGGCATTGCCTATGGCGATCCTTGGCCTGACCATTTGTTACGGGGCCTACATGAGTGAAATCTTCCGCGCCGGGATTCAGAGCATCCCCAAGGGGCAAATCGAAGCGGCCCGTAGTTTGGGGATGAGCAATGGGCAGACGATGCAGCACGTGGTGCTGCCCCAGGCAGTGCGCGTAATCCTGCCCCCGGTGGGGAACGAATTCGTCTCGCTCCTCAAAGATTCCTCCTTGGTCAGCGTGGTGGCCGTCACCGATATGACCCGCCGGGGCCAGGAATTCATGGGCGCGACCTTCATCACGCTCCAGACCTGGGCGATGGTGGCGCTTTTGTATCTGGTGATGACGCTGTTCTCGGCGCGGATCGTCGCGTGGATCGAAAAGCGCGTGAAGTATGAAAGGTGACGCCATGGAGAACCCTGCCGCCGCGGATCCGATCATCCGCATCGAAAAAGTGTGCAAACGGTTCGGCGCCTGTGAAGCGTTGCGCGGGGTGAGCCTCGCGGTGAACCGGAAGGAAGTGGTGGTGATCATCGGACCTTCCGGCTCCGGAAAATCCACGCTCCTGCGGTGCATCAACCGTTTGGAGGAATACGATTCCGGGCGGATCACGGTCGACGGCATTCCGCTGGATACGGCGAAGAACATCAACGCGGTCCGCACTGAAGTGGGGATGGTCTTCCAGTCGTTCAATTTGTTCGCGCACCTTTCCGCGATCGAAAACATCACCCTGGCGCAGCGGATCATCCGCAAGCGCAACCGGCAGGAAGCCGAACGGGTGGCCCGGGAACTCCTCGAGAAGGTGGGCATTCCCGAAAAGGCAAATTTTCGTCCGGCGCAGCTTTCCGGCGGCCAGCAACAGCGCGTCGCCATCGCGCGCGCCCTGGCGATGAATCCGCGGATCATGCTGTTCGACGAGCCCACCAGCGCATTGGATCCGGAAATGATCAACGAGGTGGTGGACGTCATGGAGAAGCTGGCGTACGAAGGGATGACGATGGTGGTGGTCTCCCACGAAATGGGGTTCGCGCGCGCCGCGGCCGACCGGGTGCTCTTCATGGATGAGGGTCAGTTCATCGAGGAGGGAACCCCGGACGATCTCTTCGACCACCCAAAGCAGGAGCGGACAAAGGCATTTCTGGGTAAAGTCCTGCATATCCATAATCAATAGGGGCTATTACCCAAAATAAAATATGTGACAGGATTTACAGGATTGACAGGATGATTCTAATGACAAATCCTGTTCATCTTGCATGTCCTGTCTTTTTTTTAATTACAGATGGGTTTGAGTGGCCGCGATCGATAAAAATGTAACTGCGATTGATGATATATGTAGCCGCGACCGTCGATCGCGGCTACAGAACTCTCATTGGATTGCACGCTTCTTATGGTTACTTCTTTTGCAGTGATTGTTCGAGCTTGGCGGCGGCGCGCTCGGCCGATTCCAGACGAAGGCTAAGTGTGAGATCGCCGCGGGTGCGTTCGGTAACCCCCCGAACCAAATCCGTTGTGCGGCGCAAACCCCCTGTCAATGCGTCGGGGTAATCCAGCGTCACCAGCAGCGAGTAGATATCGTCCATCAATCCCAGCAATCGCTCCGCTTCGGCGTTTCCGCCGCGGCGCAGCATGTCCAAGCTACGACGCCGCAGTTCGCCGGCGGCCTCGCCCAGACCGTTGAGGTAGGGTGCAATGTCCACTTCCAAGTCCGCCGCGCTCGGCAACGGAAGCTCGCCCACCAGCGCGAACACAATGCTCGCCTCCGACAGCTCCTTGAGCGCGTCCTGGGTGTATCCGGCGAAGTACAGGTCCGGATATTCCGCCAATCCCTGCTGCATTTCCTTGGCCTGGGTGCGTGCCTGGCGGAGATTCTCTTCGGCCAGCGCGCGCTCGTCGCGGTGCACCGCACGGATGGCAAGCGACGAGTAGCGGATCACCGCACGCGATTGTTCGAGAGCCCGGTCGCGGGCCGTGTTTTTGGCACGCAGCAACGCGTGCATCTGTTCGCCGATCACATCCAATCCTTCCATAGCCCTAACCTTCTTTCGGGGATTCCGGAGCAGGGTCTCCGGTCGGTTTGCCGAAGAGCTGTTCGGCCAGCGAAGGCCCTTCCGGCATGCGGATCTCGCCGTATTGCTGTTCGAATTTGGCGAGATTCTCGCCCAGCGCGCGATGCAGCGCTTTGGCGCACAGCGGGGTGAGAATCACCCGCGCGCAAATGCGCGCCTTCGGCATCGCCGGCAGGATGCGCGCGAAGTCGATCACCATCTCGGCCGGCGAGTGGGCGATCAGCGCAAGGTTAGAGTACACCGGTTCGAGGGTTCCCGGCAGTTCGATCGGAATCGGCCGGGGAGCGGCCGGAGGATTGGATTGCTGTTCGCTCATCGCCACCTCGCAAAAAAAAAAAAAAACGGGCGGGGGATTCTCCCCGCCCCTACTCCCTAGAAAGGAATTTCCTCTTCCGTAGCCGGAGCCGGAGCCGCGCCGGCATCACCGCCTTCACCGCCGGCATCCTGTTTCTGGCCGAGGAAGCGCACGGTCTCGGCGTTTACTTCGAACGAAGCGCCGATTTCACCGTTTTGCCGCTTGAATGTGCGCGGGCCTCCGGTCTGGCGGTCGCAAACCAGGCGTCCCTCCACCAGC
>Ga0187886_1003128_pt1 | contig 12566 bp, 9 predicted proteins | sample June2016WEW_20_1_FD_133001 | JGI IMG/M metagenome (GOLD analysis project Ga0187886, IMG submission 133001) | Peatland microbial communities from SPRUCE experiment site at the Marcell Experimental Forest, Minnesota, USA - June2016WEW_20_150 | ecosystem: Environmental > Terrestrial > Soil >...
ATCGTAGGGATGTAAGGTTTGGCGGCCCTTAGGGATTTTAAGAACTTCCCATCGGGCATATCATCCAAATCCCACCTGCTGATAACACTATTTACCTTTTCATTTTTCAAAGAACGAGCAGCCGCAAGACCTGACTGCATTGATATCACTCTTACCGGCAGCTCCCTGAGGACTTCGCTTCTGCCATTTAATCCAACTGTCAACACTGTTGCCTGAACAAGAACAATCATCTATATTCCTCACGCCATCCGTTTCGCCGTTTTACAAAGTCACAAATCTTTTTGGTTACAGAGGTCGCCCTTCTTCGCCCCGCGGGTTACGCCGGGCAGGCACAGGTCACGGACAAAACAGTTAAATCCGCGCCTTTTTCATTACATTGCTCTGAAACACAAGTATATAGAGCGAAGCGTGTGCCAAAGCCGGAAGCTGAAAAATGCAATTTTTTAAGTCCTTTTATTTCAAGGACTTAGGTTGCCATAATTTTTTTAATCCTGTAAGATGCGGGAAATCCAAAGGCGACCATTCTGGTCGTCAAAAAGAGGGGATTTGCGTCGTAAGTCCTTGTGCCGGCGGAAGAAAAAATCGAATGACCATTTTGGACGCTGCTGACCAAAACGGCTCATTAGCCACAGAGTTTTTAGCCACAGAGAACACAGAGAACATAGAGGAATGAATTAAGACCGTATTAATATGTGTCTCACATTTTGGTTTCTGCTATCGGTCTTTTCGAATACCCCCCAAAAATCTTCATTTTTTTCGAGATTTCCTCTTGACATTTTCCCTGTCACCTATTAATCTGATAATAAGCCCAGCAAGAGGGGGCGAGGATGAGAGATTCAGTAACCGGTAAATAGAACTGTTTATTGTTTTCTGGACTCTGAGGAGAAAAAATTATGAGGAGTTTGAAAACATCCCTTCTTTGGTCAGCAGTCATTCTATTGGTCATCACCGCTTCCGCAAACGCCGACCGCCAGCTCATCGACCTCGGCCTTGGTCTCGCACATTCTATAAATAATAACGGCCAGATTATTGGCTCCACAAAGATGGATGGTACTGGATATCCAATTCTTTTTGATCCAACAGGTGGTAAAGCTAATATAAATATTTCCCCTATAATATCAGGTACCCGACAGACAGGCGTTGCTTATTCCATCAATAATAATGGCCAGATTGTTGGCTATATAAGCACTTCTGTTACTTCTACTTCTGCTTATCTTTTTGATTCCACTGGTAGTGGTGGAGGGACAAATCTTGGGGATGGAAGTTCTGCCGCGGCAATTAATGATAATGGATGGATTGTCGGATATGGGTCGCATGCCCTTCGTTTTCGCCCTTTGCCTGCAGTTGACCTTGGTACTCTTGGCGGATATGGCAGCTCAGCTTATGCAGTTAACGACAATGGCAGGATCGTCGGTTGGGCTTATAACAAATCGCAAATTTATCAAGCTTGCCTTTTTGATTCCATAGCCGGCGGAGTAAATAAAAATCTTGGGACAATTTCTGGTTTCAGTGAGAGTATGGCTGAATCCATAAATAATCTCAATCAGATTGTTGGCTGTGCGTTTAATATCTCTCCAAATCCATCTAATATTATGAGCGCTGTTCTTTTCAACTCGGCAAGCGGCGGGGCCAATATCAATCTCGGTGCTTTAGATGATTATTATAATCACAGCATTGCCCGGTCAATTAATGACAACGGTCAAATAGTTGGAGATGCTTTTTATGGTCCAGATATGGTTAATTTTCCTTGCCGTGCTGTTCTTTTCGACCCGACTGGACAGGGCAATAATACAGACCTTAATACTCTTATAGATTCATCCTGGACACTAAGGCACGCATACGGAATAAATAATAATGGCTGGATTGTTGGTGAAATGACTAATGGAAGCGATACTCATGCGTTTCTTCTTACTCCCGAACCCGCCTCCGTTTTATTATTTGCTTTCGGTGGTGTAACAATTCTACGAAAACGCAGGATGTAAAATTGTAGGGCGGGGTTTACCCCGCCTTATAGTTAAAAAAACCGTGTTAATCCCGTGTAAATCCGTGTCAAAAATTTTTGAATTTTGTATTTTCCCGACTAAAAGTCAGTGTAAATCATTGTAATCTGCGATTATTTAACCAATAAGCAAATCGAATTGTTCGGGGCTGAGGGTTTGTCTTAGTTTCTGCAGGGCGACAAGCTCGATTTGTCGGACGCGTTCCTTGCCGACGCCCAGGTCGTCGCCGATTTGCTTGAGCGTTTTTTTGTTCTTCCTGACCAAAGTTCCCTCGAGGCCGAAATGATTTATAATCACGAATTGCTCGCGCCTGTCTAAATTGTTTTTTATCGTTTGAATCAGGTCGCTTCTTGCCCTTTCCACCGCGGCGATGTCCGTTTGACTTGCCGCCTGCTGTTCCCCAATCTCCGCCTGTGCGCCGACGGTTCTTCCTGCCCTTATCCTCTCGCCCGGCAGACGCCTGGCGAAATCCTTGCTTATTGCCCAGCTTGCATACGTCGAAAACCTGAAACCCCTCGTGTAATCGAACTTCTCGACCGCCCGCATCAGAGAGACGTTGCCGATGCTCACCAGGTCGGCGATATTTGCCCCCGTTATCGTGTGCCTGCCTGCGATACTTACCACAAGGCGCAGGTTTGCCCTGATAATCAATTCCTTAATTGTCTCCGCCTCCGCCAGGCACTTCTCGACCTCATCGAGATACGCGCTATGCGTCTGTCCCTTTCTTATCTGCTCTCTCACCTCGGCGGCCCTGTATTTGAGATAGTTATATCTCCTGAACAGGTCCTGCTCCTGCTGGCGGTTGAGGACGGGAGCGTTTTTCAAATCGTCGATACGCTCTCGATCCAGCTCCGCCGGCCTGCTCGGCATCAGTCTTTTATCGAGTATTTCCAGCACCCCGCGAGGCCCTGTAATTTCCTCCTGTGCGTTTTCGCCGGCAAATTCGACGCTGTGAACGAACTCGATTTTTTTGGCCAGCAGCCCCTGAATCCTTCGCTGCTTCAATACCCGAAATATCGAGCTTTTGCTCCTGTCGAATTTGCTCATCAATTCCGTTACGCCCGCTCCCTGCCTGTGCAGCCGGTCGATTTCCGCCGCCTCGGCGGTTTCGAGCCGTCCCTTCAATTTCCTGATTGCCGTCGCCTTATCGGGATTTGACTTCTGATATTTCAAAAGGGCGCATCTTATCGTCTCTTCTCCCTTACCCGTCTCTTTTGCAATCTGTCGTATGATTTGCCGCCGGCTTAACTGTGTCTGCCTGCTCAATTGGCCCGCCCGCTCGATTACACTCCTCAACTGTTCCCGTGACATTCTTGTAAATTTGCCCGCTTTGGCCGCAAAAACCGGATGCTCGCTTAAAAATTTATCCAGCGCCGCCCGCGGGTAACTGATTCTTTTCCTCTTGTCCGCGAAAACGAGCTTGCGGAATTTAAGTCCCCGTCTTCGCCACCTGTCGATGGTCTTGGTTGAAACGCCTAACTTCCTGGCAAGCTGTTTTGTGGTGTAAAATTCCTCATTTTGCCCCCCGGCCTGCTGCGCCATTTGTCCCGCCAGCTTCCAGATAAAAACCCGCAGGTCATCCGCCAGCTCATCGCCTTTTATTAGGCGCTGCCCGACCTCGCCTTTGGGCCTGAAGCCGGTGATTTTGAAACATACGAACTCGAACGGGTATTCCCTGTCCTTTTCGATTATATCGAGAAACTGCTCCGCCCGGTCTATTTGCTTTTGACGCTGCCCCGGCGGCGCAAACCTGACCTCCATCAGCAACTGCGCCAATTCCTCGTTCTTTATCTTTCTCATAAACTACACTGACTTACACTAACTATAACACTGACCGACACCGACTGAACCGTTTTGGTCTGTGTAAGTCCGTGTTTATGTCTGTGTCAGTCCGTGTTTTATGCAATCAGCCGTTTCGCAACGTCCACCGCCGTCGCTGCGTCTGCCGCGTAACCGTCGGCGCCGATTTTATCCGCGTAACTCTGCGTTACGGGCGCGCCGCCTATCATAACTTTTACACTTAACCCCGACGCCTTGATTGCTTTGAGTGTCTTTTCCATGCCCGGCATCGTCGTTGTCAGTAATGTGCTCATCCCGATAAGATGTGCCCCCGATGCCTTTATCTTCTCGATAAATTTGCTCTCCGGCACGTCTACGCCCAAATCTATTACGTCGAAACCCGCGCCCTTGAGCATCATCGCGACAAGGTTCTTCCCGATGTCGTGCAGGTCGCCCTTGACCGTCCCGACTACAAATTTGCCCACCGGCTGCACGCCCGCCTTGACCAGTTCCGGCTCTAACACCTGCATCGCCATTTTCATTGCCCGGGCCGCTATAAGCACTTCAGGTATATACACCTCGTTATTTTTGAATCGCACGCCGATTATATTCATTCCGGCTATCATTCCCTCCTTGAGAATCTTTTCCGCCGGCATACCCTCCGCGAGCGCCTCCTTGGTAATTTGTATCGCCGTATTCGGGTCGCCCTTTATTATCGCATCACTCAATGTTTTCAAATCCGCCATTGTCGTCAAGTTCTCCTAAATCTTAATTTACATAAAACCGCCCAAATCGCCGAACGAGCCGCCAATTTAACACTACCGCCCCCGCCAAATCAAGCGCTAAATCCGCGTTTTACCCTGTTTTTCGCATAGGTTGCCAGTCCTTCCCATTCCCCCCAATTTCTAAATCTGCTTGACTTTTTCTTCAATTTCCGATAATATGAATCTTTTACAAAACCGCTATTTTGCCAGAAACGAATTAAGGAGATGGTGATGAAAAACTACACAATCCGCAGGCATTCATTTTGTTCACAAACGTTTTTTTGGTTTTTTTTGGTGTTGTTCTGTATATCGCCGGCTTTTGCCGGTAATGTAATTGTCTGGGGGGACAATACTTACGGTCAAAATAACTTCCCCGGTCTTAATCTCGACTTTACGGCAGTCGCCGGCGGCGGTTACCATAACCTGGCGCTCAAATCAGACGGCTCCATCGTCGCCTGGGGAGACAACAGTTTAGGTCAGCTCAACCTGCCTTCACCAAATAACGGCTTTACGGCTATCGCTGCCGGTTACGCACACAATTTAGCTATAAAATCCGATGGCTCGATTGCTGCCTGGGGATACAACTACAACGGCCAATGCAACGTTCCCTCGCCGAATACAGATTTTATAGCCATCGCGGCGGGCAACGCTCATAGCTTGGGCCTTAAATCGAACGGCTCTATCGTGGCGTGGGGGCGGAACAATTATGGTCAGTGCGACGTACCTTCGCCAAATACGGATTTTGTTGCCGTTGCCGCGGGCTATGAACATAGTTTGGGTCTCAAATCGGACGGCTCGATTGTTGCCTGGGGACGAAATGACCGCGGCCAGTGCGATATGCCCGGGGGTGGCAATTGCTGTTTGATAGCCATCGCCGCCGGCTGGGGACATAATATAGGTCTTGGATGGGATGGCAGCGTTGTTTGCTGGGGAGATAACTCCGACGGCCAATGCGACGTGCCTGTAAATATGGCTTTTGTAGCCGTAGCCGCGGGACTGTATCACAGCTCGGCTCTCAAATCAGACGGCTCTATTGTCAGCTGGGGACTCAATGACGACGGACAATGCGACGTCCCGTCACCGAATACCGGTTTTACCGCTATCGCCGCCGGCTGGAGACACACTTTGGCTGTCAGGGGCACATCACCAGTTAACAGCTGGGGCAACAACAGTTTAGGACAAACCTATGTGCCTTATCCGAACACCGATTTCATAGCCGTTTCAGCCGGCTCCGAACACAGTTTGGGTCTTAAATCAGACGGCTCTGTTGTTGTCTGGGGAGATACCGCTTCGGGTCAGGGCGATGTGCCTTTGCCCAATACCAATATAAAAGCTATCGCTGCAGGCGCCTGGCATAACCTTGCCTTGGATTCAAATGGTTCTATTGCTGCATGGGGGTGGAATGGAAATGGCCAGTGCGATGTTCCCTGGTCATTGTTCGGCTATGTGGCCGTCGCCGCAGGCCCCTGGCATAGTATGGCACTTAAATCCGATGGCTCCATCGAGGCCTGGGGCGACGATGCCGTCGGCCAATGCGACGTGCCCGCTCCAAACTCAGGGTTTGTGGCCATTGCCGCCGGATATTTGCACTCTTTGGGCCTGAAATCTGACGGCTCGATTGTGGCCTGGGGCTACAACAGCGACAACCAGTGCGACGTCCCTCAGCCCAATACCGGGTTTAAAGCCATTGCTGCGGGCTATGCCCACAGCCTGGGTCTTAAATCAGACGGCTCAATTGTGGCCTGGGGTCAAAATGTTTACGGCCAGTCCAGTGTGCCTGTGCCAAACGCTGATTTCATCGCCATTACAGCGGGAGATACATTCAACGCAGCCCTTAAATCAGACGGCTCAATCGTGGTGTGGGGGACTAACGACTACGGCCAGTTCGATGTAACTGGGCCAAATACCGGCTATACGGCGGTCGCAGCCGGCTCCGGACACATCTTGGGTCTTAAAGGAGACGTGGATTCCCTGAGGTTCGGCAATATCAACGGCAAAAACGTCAAGCTGTTGATACCAGACGGCAACGGGGTTATCGTTACGTTTACTCTCACAGGCGGCGGAGACGGCGAGGTCAGGCGGGATTTCAGTGAGGTGCACCTCTACGATACTACCAAAAGGTCAATTTTTGGAATCTCCACGAAAAACAACCTTAAAACAAGCATCGGAAATATAACCGCCTATTACCCTCTCAAAGCGATTATTGCCAAAACAACCGACCTGCTCGGCAATATAAACGCCTGGGATACGATTGGTATGCTAACTTTCGATGATGTTCCCCTTGCAAGCACAATAAATATCAGCCCCGGAACACCTCCCAAGACAGGCGCTATCATAAAATTTGACGAGGCAAACGATTTGGACATTTACTGCTATATGCCGATAAAGTCAATTTCAGCCACACGGTGGATTAACGGCTCTCTCACTGCGACATCGGTCGATAGTATTACTATCAAAGGCGATAACAAACGAGGCATAGCCGGCGACCTCACTATCGATGCAAAACTGGACGGTTCTATCAAGAACATCAAAGTTGCCGGAGCATTGTCGGGCGACTGGAGCTGCAGTTCCATATCTGCCGTCTCTGCTATAAACATAATCGATGCGTCACTTGACCTCAATCCCTCTTCTTTGCCCGTTCCAGGCGCAAAATCGGTCTCGGTATCGGCGATGGGGCTCGGCAAGCTCATCGCAAAAGAGCGTCTCATTAATTGCCGGATTCTTTCTGCCGGCAGTATCGGCTCTGTTACCGCCGGGGCAATGTTCAATTCAAGCTGTTTCGCGGGCGTTTTAGAGCCCGTCAATCTCAATGGCGACGGCGTCCTTGATTTGCCCTTCGCTGAAGCCGGTAATTTTATCCAGGGGGCTGTGATTAAAAGCGTCAAAATAACCGGTATCGCCAGCCAGAAACGGGGCTTCATCAACAGCAACATCGCTGCCGACCAGATTCTGAAAGTTTCTCTCGCTTATCCGGAATATTTTAACAGCTCCGTTGTTTTCGGTGTAACCGCTGATTATATCAAATCGCTCACTATTAAGGATGATAGCGGGACAAAATCTTGGAAGAACCTCGATAAGCCAAGCGACACCCTCGATTCATTAAATCGCACTGGCGATGTCGAAATACGATTGTATTAGTCGTTGACACCGGCCGAAATGACAAGTCGTTTCGGCCGGTGTGTTATCGTGCTGTTCGTTACAGGTCATCATCGAGGACGTGACCTAAGCGGTATTTCTTGGCGCGAAGGTAATCTATATTATGAGGCGTCGGCTCCGTCTTTAGCGGTATTTGCTCGACGATTTTGATACCGTAAACTTCCAGGCGGGATATTTTTTTGGGATTATTTGTCAGAATCCTGATTTGCCGCAGGCCCAGATCCCGCAGGATTTGTGCCCCGATGCCGTAGTCGCGCTTGTCGGGTAAAAATCCCAGCTTTATATTCGCGTCAACGGTATCAAGCCCCTGCTCCTGCAATTTATATGCGTGCAGCTTGTTTTTCAAGCCGATACCCCTGCCTTCCTGCCGCAGGTAAACAAGTGCGCCAATACCCTCCTTCTCAATCATTTGCATCGCCGCGATAAGCTGCTTTCCGCATTCGCACCGCTGCGAGTGAAACAAATCTCCCGTCATACATTCCGAATGAACCCGAACCAGCACCGGCTCAAGATGCTCGATTGGTTTGCCGAAATTGTCCATCTCGCCGATACCGCCTTTGCACAGCGCCAGATGTGGCTCAGGCGACGATACCGATTCGTATGCGATTAACTTGAAGTCGCCGTAATCGGTCGGCAGGTTCACCGCCTCGACCCGCTTAATATGACTTTCCCGTTGCAGCCGATACTCAATCAGCTTGGCAATCGATGTAATTTTCAGATTATGCTTTTTACAAAACTCCAGCAGTTGCGGCACTCGCGCCATCGACCCGTCGTCGTTCATCACCTCGCAAATCACCGCCGCCTGCCTGAGATTCGCTAACCTCATCAGGTCAATCGCCCCTTCGGTCTGCCCCGCGCGGACCAGCACACCGCCCTCCCGTGCCCGCAGCGGGAATACGTGCCCCGGCCGCGCAAGGTCCCCAGGCCTCGTCCCGTCGGCGATAGTGACAGCTACCGTTTTTGCCCTGTCTGCCGCGCTAATACCCGTCGTGATTCCCTCCGCCGCGTCGATACTCACCGTAAAAGCCGTCCCTAACCGCGCCGTATTATCAACCACCTGCGGGTGAAGCGCCAGTGCGTCGCATTTCTCCCCCGTCAATGGCAGACACACAAGTCCCCGCCCGTATTTCACCATAAAATTGATGACCTGTGCCGTCGCCTTTTCCGCCGCGCATACCAGGTCTCCCTCGTTCTCGCGGTCCTCATCGTCAACCAGCACGATGATTTTCCCCGCTCGAAGCTCGTCCAACACTTCCGATATATGGCTGAACTGCACGCTCATATTATTTATTATTTTATATTTATTATTTATTATTTTTGATTTACAACGTTTAATTGTCGCCGGCACGGCGACGAAATTATAAATCATAATTCATAAATCATAAATAATAAATCAACACCAATGTTATTGTTTTTCGGACAGGTATTTATGAATTGACTGCGCCGCTTTTTTGCCGTCGCCCATAGCCAGAATCACCGTCGCCGCCCCGCGGACAATATCGCCTCCCGCAAATACCCCCGGTATGCTGGTCATCAGGTTCTCGTCCGCTTCGATATAGTCCCACTTGTTGAGCTTCAGCCCCGGCGTTGTCTTTGTCAGTAAGGGGTTCGCGCCAATCCCGATTGCCACAATCACGACGTCGCATTCGATATCGAATTCCGAGCCGGGTATCGGCACCGGCCTGCGTCTTCCCGACTTGTCCGGCTCGCCCAATTCCATCCTTATACATTTCAGCCCGCGCACCCATCCTTTGTCGTTGCCCAATACCTCGACCGGCGCCGTCAGCATCTCGAATTTAATATTTTCCTCTTCCGCGTGGTGCACTTCCTCGACCCGCGCCGGCATTTCAACCCTGCTGCGCCGATACACAATTGTGCTTTCCGCCGCGCCTAATCGTTTGGCCGTCCGCACCGCGTCCATTGCCGTATTACCCCCGCCGATAACACACACGTGCTTCCCCCTGATTACAGGCGTTTCGCCTTCCGGCTTATACGCCTCCATTAAATTCACCCGCGTAAGGTATTCATTCGCCGAATACACGCCCTTGAGGTTCTCCCCCGGTATATTCATAAACTCAGGCAGTCCCGCGCCCACCGAAATAAACACCGCGGCAAACCCCTCCTCATTCATAAGCTGCGGTATCGTTACGGTCCTGCCCACAATCACATTGGTCTCGATTTTGACGCCCAGCGCCTCTAATCGCCGGATTTCCTCATTCACAATCGCCTTGGGCATACGAAATTCCGGTATCCCGTAAAGCAGCACGCCGCCCGCCCTGTGAAACGCCTCGAAAATCGTTACGTCGTAGCCCATCCTCGCCAATTGCCCCGCGCACGTAATCCCCGCCGGCCCCGAACCGATGCACGCCACCTTCTTGCCAATCCTCTTAATCTGCGCCGGCTTTGTTTTTTCCTCGTGCGCCATCTGGTAATCCGCCACAAACCGCTCTAACCACCCAACCGCAACGGGCGTATCGCTCTTGCACCGCACACAGCACGCCTCGCACTGTATTTCCTGCGGGCAAACCCGCCCCGTAACCCCCGGCAAATCATTGTCCCTGCGAACCATTTCCGCCGCCGACGCAAAATCTCCCTTGGCGATTAACTCGATAAACCCCGGAATATCGATCCCGACAGGGCAGCCGGTTACGCATTTGGCGTTCTTGCACTGAAGGCATCGCTGCGCCTCGCGTATCGCCGCCTGCTCCGACAGCCCTAAGTTGACCTCCTTGAAATCCCTGCTCCGCTCGACACCGTCCCTTTGCGGCATCTCCTGCCTCGGTATCGCCAACCGTTCCTTCGCACTCAGTTTTGTCGTCTCTTTATTCACTTTTTTTCTCTGTGACCTCTGTGTCCTCTGTGGCTTACTTAAGTTTGCATTTATGCTGCTCGTATTTCTTGTCTTCCTCTGGCTTATACGTTTTCAGCCGGTCCATAAGCTCATCGAAATCGACTTTATGCCCGTCGAATTCCGGCCCATCCACGCACGCAAATTTCCGCTTCCCGTCAATCGTTACCCGGCACCCCCCGCACATCCCCGTGCCGTCAACCATCACCGGGTTCAAGCTCACAATCGTCGGTATATTCAGTGGCCGCGTCAGTTCCGACACGAATTTCATCATAATCACAGGCCCCGCACAGTAAACTGCGTTCACCTGGCCGTCTGTTTGAATCAATTCACGCAGTGCGTCTGTTACCAGTCCCTTTTTACCCGATGACCCGTCGTCCGTCGTGATTATCAATTTATCGCTGACTGAGCCGAGCAGCTCATCCAGAATCACCAGGTCTTTGGTCCTCGCCCCGATGATACTGATGATTTTGTTTCCCGCCTGTCGCAGCGCCACTGCCTGCGGGTAAACAACCGCCGTCCCCAATCCGCCGCCGATTACGGCCACCGTCCCGTATTTCTGGATATGGCTCGGTTGCCCCAATGGCCCTGCCACGTCGTGAAAACTGTCGCCCTTCTTCAGCGTCGCCATTTCCGACGTGCTTTTGCCTACCGTCTGCACGATAATCGTAATCGTCCCCGTTGCCGTATTGACGTCCGCGATTGTCAGCGGGATGCGTTCCGAGTAATCGAACGCCCGCACAATTACAAATTGCCCGCACAGCCGTGCCTTGGCAATCCGCGGCGCCTTGATTTCATACCGCGTAACATTCGGTCCAATTGTCTGTTTTTCCGCAATTTCGAACATAAACAGTCAGTCCACGCCCCGTTAATCTAACTTAAACTTGAAGGAAAACCGCGATTATACCCGTTTCACCCTAATTTCCCAAATGAAATTTACGCACCCTTCCCATTAGCGGTTCTTATGAGCCCCCTCTCTCCCTGTTTCTTTATTCTGTGTTTTTTTGTTGAACGTTTCCCGGCGTTCCGGGTTTCAACGGCAGTTTTCACAGTTTGCACAATTGGCATAACAAATTGAAAACCTCATCAACGGTGATTTTCTGCATACAGATATTGTCTTTACAGGACGACTGGCGATTATTATATGCGCTGACGCACGGACTGCAGGCAATACCTTTCCAGATAATATGAGAACGCGGCGTTTGCGCCCCAAAAAGTTTCGGCGTCTCAGGCCCGAACAGCGTTATCACCTCGATATCGGTCAGCGTCGCGAAATGTGCCGGCCCGCTGTCGTTAGTTACAAGAGCGTCGGCTAAACAATACAGCATCATCAGTTGCCTCATCGTCGTCTTGCCTGTCATTGAAAAACATCTGGCCGAACCAGTTGCTTCAATTATTTTTTGCGAATGTGCCGCTTCAGCAGGCGCACCAGTAAAAGCCACGTGCACGTCCGGCGATTTTTCGATTAATCGCTTTGCCAGCTCCACGTATCGCTCAGCAGGCCACTTTCGCAATGGCAGCATATCTGAAGCGTTGGCATTAAGTAGTATCAGCGGCCGATATCTGCTTGTTCGGGCCTCCTTTTCCACAACCGCCTTAAATTCGCTCAGTTCCTTTTCACCGGGCGTAAAACGTGATTTCACCTCACTTGGCTGTGTCGCGTCCAAATTCAATTTCGGCATTTCCTCCGCAGGCATTCGTATCGCCTCAACCATAACCTCGAACATTCTGCTTGTATGCAGGTGCGGATTATAATTCAGCCGATGCGTCATTAAATCCCCCCGATAAGGCCCACCCTCGCCGAAACCGTGCAGACCAACACGCACACGGGCACCGCTTAAATACGTCCAAATCGCCGAGCTTCTCGCAAAAAATTCAAAATCAACCGCCGCGTCGATACTCAGTTTTCTGATTTTACGTATTGCCCTCATCGCCCCCGACGCTAACGAAATAAAATCCCTGTCTGGAATCGTTATCACGTTTTGTTCGGGGATAATACTCATCACGTCTAAAATAAAA
>Ga0187886_1003129_pt1 | contig 12564 bp, 10 predicted proteins | sample June2016WEW_20_1_FD_133001 | JGI IMG/M metagenome (GOLD analysis project Ga0187886, IMG submission 133001) | Peatland microbial communities from SPRUCE experiment site at the Marcell Experimental Forest, Minnesota, USA - June2016WEW_20_150 | ecosystem: Environmental > Terrestrial > Soil >...
CAGGTCACTCGCTTCCTTGAGATGGTCTCCAGAGAGCACGCCGAGCCCGCCCGCGTACATCGGGAGCGACTCGTGGAATCCGTACTCGGTGGAGATGTAAGCCACGGGGCCGTTCGGCAACTCGGGATGTTGGGAAGCAAACCAAGTCTCTTTGGTGCTCAAGTACTCGTCAAAGGCGGTAAGCACTCGGTCGTACAGGTCGAGGTAATACCGATCCTGAGACATCGCGTTCAATTGAGGTCGGTGGACATTTCGAAGAAACCGAACGGGGTTGTGACGAACGCGTTCCCACAACACGTTGTCGATGCGGGAGAACAATCTCTGGGCCTGCGGATGCCAGGTCCACCAGAGGTTATAGGCCAGGTCAGGCAGACGATCGAGGCGGCTGGGTAGAGAGATCTCGGTGAGTCCGGGCGGAGCCGGGTCCTCGGGAGTGTTGGGTCGCATCTTCAAGTCCTGGCGGGGGAGCAAATCAATCGTGAACTATAACACAACCTCTTCTGAAAACAAGGCCAATAGCCAAAGCCAGCCCATCTGGATCCCCTTCGATCTCCGTCGGCTTTAATCGTCCCACAAGGGAGGCTGCGACCGATTGGGAACGGCCGCCAGGGAGGTCGCCAGAGGACAGGAGGCCGACGGCCTTTCCTCGCCCGCTGCCGCACTTGGGCTGAGGACGGCTCCCTGCCTGGTCAACGGGCGGTTCCTTTTCGATCGTGAGCTGGCAGAACGATTCGGATCATCGGGGGAGTGAGTCGTCTGCCCCGGGCCAAGGGCGAGCAATGGGACCGATCTCCTCTTTTCCCCGATTGCGTGGGCGGGCCTGTGCAAGCGTCTCGGTCAAGCTTCTGCGCAGGGGTGCCCCAATAGAATAGGCCGTGGGGGAGCGATGCCCGCCAGCATGCGCCCGGGGGAAAGCCATTCCGCCCCGCAAGGCCTTTTCAGGCGCAGACGACTCGCCCCGGATCAAATGCTGGGAAATCTCACCGTTTCGCGAGAAAGATCAATGCCGGGGACGGCCAGCCCCGACCAGGGGGGAGATACCCTCAGGCTGCCTGCGCTCTAAGCCGCGGGAGCCACGGCCGCGGGCAACGTGACGTTGAAGGAGGACATGATGGTTTTCCCGCCGACTTGCACGGGTACGTCCGGACCCGGGAATTCCCATGTCCCCACCTGACCCTCGTCCACATGGAGTACGACCCAGAGTCGCGAGGTGGCATGCATCAGGTCGATTATGACCACCACGTTGGTGTTGACCCCTGGCTTAACCGGGGAATAGCCAATCACGATGTCGCTCGGAGAGCCGTCCTTGTCCGTGTTGATGGCCAGCCATCCCTGCTCGATCGCAACCGCAGACGCAACGGTCACGGTGCCGTCCATTGCACTCTGGTCGTTCACCACGATCTGGGGGATCAGGGACTTGAGCGAAACGGGGGTCCCGGTGGGCTGTGCCGTTTGTGTGGGCAGGGTCTCCTGGGTGGGGAGGGGCGTGGCGGGGGTCGAACAGGAGCCCAGCCAGCTGATCAAGACGGCCGTGGCAAGGTATGGGTAGTTCTTTCTGGGCATTCTCTCCTCCTGGTTGCAAGGGTGGCTGGGACCAGACGGGTCGCTCCTCAAGCCCGACCAAGGCCTGGAATTCTCCGCGGCAAAACAACAAGGACTGCGTCTTCCTGCTTACCGTCTGGGCGCAGCGCCTCAGTCTTGGCCCGGGAATTTGTCCAGGATTTTCCATCATCGCCCTGCCGCGTCTCCAGACGCGGCAGGGTGACAGATTCACCTTCCCTGGTTCAATAGGCAGAACCACCGCTCTGAGAAGAGGGAGCCGCTACCTTGTTGCCTGAAGGAGAAACCGCAAACCAAACAGCAGCCAGCCCTTCCCCTTTCGTGTCTCCGGCCGCCGTGTCCCCCTTGAAGTAGTATAGAGGCCAGCCATTGTACGTCACCTGGGTTGATCCGTCTGTGCGCGAGGCCGTGCCCAGAAGGCTCCCGTTTGCTCCGCTTCCGGCCGTCGCCGCACCGACTAGCGGTGGCCAGTTCTGTGCACAGGTATCGTAACAGCCGGGCGTGGATTTGGTGTCCGAGGTCCGCATGTACAGGGTCCTACCCTGTGAGTCGGTGAGGATTGCGCCCAGGGTTGCGTTTTGCGCCACCATGATTACGACCGGGGAGGCGGCGGTTGACTCCGCCATGGCTCCCGTGGGGGAAGCCGCGGGGGCCGGGGTCGGCGATGCAGATAAAACGGCCGGAGCGGGCGTTGGCGAGGATCCGTACGCGGATCCACAAGCCGCCAGGACGATCGCCGCGATCAGGATCAACGCGGTAGTTCGAAACGATTTTCCTAACATTATTCTCTCCTTCGCGAATCAATGACAACCTCTATGCCATGTCTCCATAACCTGATACGTGCCTGCTTGGCGAATTGGTTGCTTAGAGGGGGATAAGAGATCAGGATCCGAACCCCACGCTGAGGACCCAGGCCCCGCTGGGGGCGGAGCTGCCGTTGCGCGGCTCAACCGTCACGCCCAAGCTTGAATAGCTCGAGAGAGGCTGGTCCGATTTCACGATCACCGAGGCGAAAGTCTGCCCCCGGGGGACGGTGAACAAACCGCCGTTCACACGAACGCCGTCGGGCTTGACCAGCCAGGCCTGATACGTGTGGGCCTGATCCAGCACGGGGAGACCCCAGGCAAAAAGCGCGCCGCTTTCCAGATCAGGATCTAAGACGAATGCGCCTCCGCCTTCCTTGCTGACGACGGAGAGGGCCTGAGATCCCGGGTAGGCGACCAGCGCCAGGGCAGTGTTCTGGGTCTGAATCTCTTGGGACAGGGTCCGCTGCCGCACCTGGAGGGAGCGGAGTTCCACGGCCAAGGCTGCATTCAAGAACAGGAGTGCCACCACGGCCAAGGCGAGCGCGAGCACGGTGCGCGACCAGGGAATCCGACGCGAGGCGGAGAGGGGTTGGCCGCGGGCAATGCGGTCGGCCAGGCGAACCCGAAGGCGGGCAGGAGGCAGCCGTGGGGGCAAGGCATAGAGCAGCTTCTCTGCCACGCCTTGGTATTGGTCCAGCTCCGCCTGGCAATCCGGGCAGCCCTGCAGGTGGGCTTCCGCGAGTTCAAGTTCCTCGGCCTCCAGGGCGCCCAAGGCGTATGCCGCCAACAACCCCCTCAGGTCCTCATGTCCGCTTGCGTTCATTCGATCCGCCGTCTCTCCAACCAATCTCCCCAATCTACATTACGTCAAGCCGGAGGCTCTTGGATCCGCTTCCCCCTCGCGTCCTGACCAAGCCAGCTGCGGCGCAACTCCTCCATCCCCAGCCGCAATCGGGTCTTCACGGTCCCGATGGGCCACCCCAGTTCCTCGGCGATTTGGCTGTGGCTCAGGCCCTGATAGTAGGCTAGCTCAATGGGCCTGCGTTGCTCGGCGGGCAATTCCTGAAGAGCCAAGGACAGCCCGCGCCAGCGGAGTTCTTCGGGGCTTGCGGTTCCTTCGGGAATCGATTCGAGCAGGCTGTCCGGGTCCATTTCGTTGGAGGCGGGGAGCCTCCGCCGCTCCAGGCGCAGGCGATCCAGGGAGGCATTCCTTGCGATGGTGAGCAGCCAAGTGGAGACCGTTCCGCGCGAGGGCACGTAGAGCCTGGCTCGGCTCCACAGGCGCAGGAACACGTCCTGGGTGACCTCTTCGGCGGCCATGGAGTCGCGCAGAACCCGCAGCGTAAGCGCATAGACGCGGCTCGCGTAGCGGTCATACAGCTCAAGCAGGGCTTGTTGGTCCCCTTTCGCAACTAGCCCGACGAGTTCACCCTCTTGGGATTCCGGCACTCGCCTCCCCTGGCAGACTGAACGCATTATACGGCCAGGAAGGTCGGCCGAGGGGGGCGCCTCTGCGCCTGGGGGAGGACCCTTTGCGGTGGAGCGAGAGACCTAAGTCTTGGCGGCCTCGGCCGGACCCAGGGCGGAGAATTGCAGGCCGTCGCGGGTGCCATCCACCCGGATCGTCTGTCCTGAGCGGAAGCTCCCATTGAGGATTCCGAGAGCCAATGGATCCTGAAGCTCTCGCTGGATCGCGCGTTTGAGGGGACGAGCCCCAAAGGCGGGATCCCAGCCGGCCTGCGCTAGGTGCTCTTTGGCCGCCTCGGTGAGATACAGGCCCAGCCCGCGTTCTTGCAGCAGTTCCCTCACTCGACCGAGCTGAATGTCCACGACCTGCTTCAGGTCCGCCTGGCTGAGCGCATGAAAGACCACGATCTCATCGATCCGGTTGAGGAACTCCGGTCGGAAATGGGAACGAAGGGCAAGCATCACGGCCTCCTGAGGGACCTTTTCCTCCCGGCCCCACAGGTCGTTGCCCAGGTTGCTCGTCATGATCACCACGGTGTTCTTGAAGGAGACCGTTCGACCCTGACCGTCGGTCAGCCGCCCGTCGTCGAGGAGCTGCAGCAGGACGTTGAACACATCGGCATGGCCTTTTTCTATCTCGTCCAGGAGCACAACCGAGTAGGGCCTCCGGCGCACGGCCTCGGTCAGCTGGCCTCCCTCTTCGTAGCCCACATAGCCTGGGGGAGCGCCAATGAGCCGGCTGACGGTGTGTTTTTCTTGGTACTCGCCCATGTCGATGCGGACCATGGCTTGCTCATCGTCGAACAAGAACTCGGCCAGAGCGCGTGCCAATTCGGTTTTGCCTACTCCGGTGGGGCCCAGGAAGAGGAAGGAGCCCAGAGGCCGGTTGGGGTCCTGCAGCCCTGAGCGCGCCCGCCGAACGGCGTTGGCAACGGTGCGCACGGCTTCGTCCTGACCGACGACGCGAAGATGCAATCGCTCCTCCATGTGAAGGAGCTTGTCCACCTCCCCCTCCAGAAGCCGGGTGACCGGAATGCCGGTCCAGCGGGCCACGATGGCAGCGATGTCTTCGGGCTCGACTTCCTCCTTGAGCAGACGCTCCCCCTTCGAAAGTTGCTGCAGCCTTTTCTCGACCCCGGCCCGCTGGGCCTCCAGTTGCGGGAGAGTCCCATAGCGCAGTCGAGCAGCCGCCTCCAGGTCGGATTGGAGCTCTGCCTGCTCCATTTCCAGGTGGGTCTGTTCAACCCGCTCCTTTAGCGAGCGCAGATCGAGGATCAGCTGCTTCTCGGCCTGCCAACGCGCCTGAAGCGTGAGGGAGCGCTCGCGAAGATCGGCGAGTTCATGTTCGATCTTGGCCAGCCGCTCACGGCTCGCCTCGTCGGTTTCCTTCTTGAGAGCCTCGCGCTCGATCTCCAGCTGCATGATCGCGCGGTCGACCTCATCCAGGGGTAGAGGCTTGGAGTCAATCTCCGTGCGCAGCCGAGCCGCCGCCTCATCAATGAGATCGATGGCCTTGTCCGGGAGTCGCCGGTCGGGGAGATATCGGTGGGATAGGGTTGCCGCGGAGATGACTGCGGCGTCCGTGATTCTCACGCCGTGGTGGACTTCATACCGGCCTTTAAGGCCGCGCAGAATGGAGATGGTTTGCTCCACACTGGGCTCCTCGACCAGGACCGGTTGGAATCTGCGCTCCAATGCGGCATCTTTCTCGATCTGTTTGCGGTACTCGTCGAGGGTCGTGGCTCCAATGAGGTGCAATTCGCCCCGAGCCAGCATCGGCTTGAGCATGTTGCCCGCGTCCATGGCCCCTTCTGCGGCGCCGGCACCCACCACGGTGTGGAGCTCATCGACAAACAAGATGACGCGACCATTGGATTCCGTGACTTCTTTGAGGACGGCTTTCAGGCGCTCCTCGAACTCGCCCCGGTACTTGGCCCCGGCCACGAGTGCCCCCATGTCGAGCTGGATCAGGCGCTTGTTCTTCAGCCCTTCGGGCACGTCTCCGCGGATCATTCGCTGAGCCAGTCCCTCGGCAATCGCCGTCTTGCCTACGCCCGGATCCCCCACCAGAGCGGGATTGTTCTTCGTTCGCCGGGAGAGAATCTGGATCACCCGGCGGATCTCTTCCTCCCGGCCAATCACGGGATCCAGCTTGCCTTGGCGGGCCAGAGCCGTCAGGTCACGCCCGTACTTCTCCAGAGCGTTGTAGGTGGTCTCTGGGTTGGGAGAAGACACACGTTGGCTTCCACGAATGGAGGCCAATGCCCGTAGCAGGTTCTCCCGCGTGAGCCCCTGCTTGCGCACAAAAGGCAGACGGTCAACCAACGCCAGCAGCACGTGCTCGGTGGATACATACTCATCCTTCATTTGGGCAGCCTCGGCCTCGGCCGCGCCAAGCACTTCGCTGGCGGACCGGGAAAGGCCGAGCTGGGACGAATCCCCTCCCAGCCGTGGTCGGCTGGAAAGCTCGCGTTCGGCTTCTGCCTGCAGGGCGGGAAGCGGGACGCCCACGGCAGAGACCAGCTGCGGGGCAACCCCATCGGACGGCTCCAGGAGAGCCAGCAGGATGTGCTCCGGCTCAATGTAGGCGTGATGTCTTTCCCCTGCCATACTTTGGGCCCGCAGCAGCGCCTCTTGGGTGCGTTGGGTGAACCGATCGAGATTCATTTCATCTTCCTTATCGGCCTGATCCGCAGGACGCGCCAACAGGCAATCTCCGCCCGCCGCGGGCCTGCGGGTTCAATGGGATCAATAGGAATAATAGGAGTAGCTTGTAAGAATTGCGTCAGCGCAGGCATTGAGTGGTATCAAATGAAGGAGGCGGGTTGCCGAGCTCAGGCCCCGTCGGAGGGGTCATCCACCAGGATCATCACCCGGAATGCCTCGGCATAGGCCAGGCCTTGTTCTTTCCCGTCTTCGGCCGCCCACGCGCGGATTTGCTTTTCGACATCCTCGTTCCCGATCTGGCTGCGGTGCTGCCGCAAGGCCTCGACCTTCAAAGACAGGGTCTCGCTGATATCGACCCACACGTCCGGCCGGTCCGATCCGTGCAGGAACACCCGATTCGGGTTATGCGGCTGGAGGCCTTCCCCGAGCAGATCGGGAAAAACGAGGCGGGAGCCAGCCGAAGGGAAAGCGGCATCACAAGCGACCTCGGCGGCCGCGCGATGATCTGGGTGGTTCATATAACTGTTGCCGTAAAAGCGCACTGTGGGATCACCACAAACGACGACCTGGGGTTGGAACTTCCGGATCAGTCGGGTAAGATCTTTGCGCAGGCGGAGCGAAGCCTCCAGTTCCCCGTCCGGATAATGTAGAAAGACCGTCTCCTGGATGCCCAGGAGGTCGGCGGCGCGCAGTTGTTCTTCCCGCCGAATTCGTGCTAGTTCCGGCCTGAAGGACCCATCCTTGGACGGGTCGTTGCTGCCCGCTTCCCCGTCCGTGATAATGACGGACAGGATTTCGCAGCCTGCCCGGGACCACTTGGCCAGCGTCCCAGCCACCGTGAACTCCTGGTCATCGGGGTGGGCCTGAATGGAAATGGCTCTCCTGGGTGCTCGCGGCTCCAGGGCCGCCTGCGGCTTGCGCTTGGGCATTTCAGGTATGGAAGCATCTGTCAGGCTGGGCTGATAATCGGGCATTCGATCCTCTGAGGGGAGATTCCCGCGGCGCAGGGTCCAGTTCGCCACGGATTCGGCAAGCCCCTCCGCATCCTGCCAGGGCCAGGTCGCACGAGGTAGTCTGCTGTCGGGGTCCGGGTTGAGGGGCTTGGGTCACCCGGCGCCGCTGGGGACGTCCGGTCTCAGGCGGCCAAGGCCCGAGATCGCCCCCCTCCCGGTCCCTGCCCAGAGCCTGTCGGCCCCACCGCGGGCCGGGCTATTCCTCCTCTTTTTCTCCCGCAGTTTCCTTTTGCTTTGCGGCGATGATCGGTTGAGCCACGTGGGATGGGACTTGCTCGTAATGAGAGAACTTCATGATGAAGAGCCCGCGTCCTCCCGTAATGGACCGGAGGTCGGTCGTATATCGCAGCATTTCCGATTGAGGGACAAGCACCGTGATGATACTCTTGCCACGGTCATTATCCATGCCCTGGACCCGCGCCCTTCGTGTGTTGAGGTCACCCATCACGTCGCCCATGTTCGCCTCGGGGACCGTGACCTTGACCTCCATGATGGGTTCAAGGAGCACGGGCGCGGCTCCTTGGACAGCCAACTTAAAGGCCTCCCGCCCGGCGACCTCGAACGCTATGGGTTTGGAGTCCACCGGGTGCTCCTTTCCGTCGGTGACCGCCACTTTCACATTGACGACTGGATAACCGGCGATCACGCCCCGGCCCATCACCCCGCGAACCCCCTTCTCGATGGCCGGCATGTAAGAGGTGGAAATGGCGCCCCCAAAGACCTCATTGACAAACTCAAAATCCGACTCTGCCAACGGTTCTACCCGCATGTGCACTTCGCCAAATTGTCCGGCCCCCCCCGTTTGTTTCTTGTGACGATACTGCGAGGCGCTGGCCTTGGTGATCGTTTCACGATAGGGCACGCGCGGTGCTTCCACCTTGAGCCCAACTTGGAATCGTGAGTCCGCTCGCCGGATGGCCACGTCGATGTGCTGATCCCCCATGCCGGTGAGGATGGTTTGTTGGGTGCTCGGCTCGTTGTGCCAGGAGAGGGTCATATCCTCCTCGCACAAGCGTGTCAGCGTGGAGGAGGTTTTTGCGGCATCGGCCTGCGTCTTGGGGGTGACGGCCACGGAATACAGAGCGTCCGGGTATTTGGGTTCGGGTAGCCTGACGGCATGGGAGCGCTCGCACAGCGTGTCTCCGGTCGAGGTTGCCGAGAGCTTCGCCACGCTGCCGATATCCCCGGCGTGCAGATGGGGTATCGGGACTTGCTCCTTTCCCCGCGGGATCTGCAGGGTCCCCACGCGTTCCTCGGTCTGTTTGGTGGAGTTCCAGATCCGGGTGTCGGAAGCGAGCAACCCGGAGTAGATTCGCAGATAGGTCATTCTGCCCACAAATGGATCTGCGGTTGTCTTCCATGCATAGACGGCCAGGGGTCCCGAGTCGGAGCCGCGCAATTCCTCTTCGCCTGTTCCCGACTTGCCATGGATGGGGGGCATGTCGGTAGGCGCCGGAAGGTAGTCCACAATCCCCCGCAACAAAGGATCCAGACCGATCTGGGCCGTGGAGGCGCACAGGAACACTGGAATAAAGAGGCGGCAAAGGACCGCTTTGCGAAACCCCCCTTTGACCTCCTCGGCGTTCAGTGTCTCGCCGGCCAGGTATTTCTCCAGCAAGGCATCATCCCCCTCGGCCGCCGCCTCCACCAATGCGGTCCGGGCCTTCTCGGCGGCCTCCCTGAGCTCGGAGGGAATGTCCTCCACCTGCTCCCCAGTCCCTCGGAGTGCCTTCATCGCCAGGAGATCGATCACGCCTCGAAACCCCTGCTTTTCGCCCCAGGGTAGTTCTACCGGGATCAGCTTCACGGTGGAGAGGGCCTGGGCCGAGGCAAGGGCGGCCTCAAAGTTGGCGTTCTCCCGATCCATTTTTGCGATCACCACGAATCGGGGGAGCCTGAATTCCTCAATCTGCTGCCACACAATCTCGGTCCCAACCTCAACGCCCGCCACCGAGTCAACCAACACGAGGGCCGCATCGGCGACCCGCAGGGACGAGATCACTTCCCCAATGAAATCGGAGAATCCTGGGGTATCCAGAAAGTTGATCTTGGTTTCATGGAATTCCAAGGGCAAGACAGAAGCGTAGAGCGAGATCCTCCGGCGAATCTCCTCCTCGTCGGAGTCAGACACCGTGTTCCCCTCTTCAACTTTGCCGATTCGTGTCGTTGTCCCGGTTGCAAAGAGGAAGGCCTCCACAAGCGAGGTTTTCCCTGACCCGCCGTGACCTACGAGCGCCACGTTGCGGATCCTGTCTGTGAGATATTCTTTCATGAGATGGCCGATGCCTCCAGGGCTCGAGAGCGCCCTCGGTTCCCGGGATGTGGAATGGTTCTGCGTCGATCCACGACGTGCGGGGCCAGCGCAGGAATTGTAAAAGAGGAGGAGAGGGTTGTCAAAGGGCGGCGTCGAAGGGTCGGCCGATCTTTGGGCGAAGATCCGCCCTGCCTCAAGCCGCCTCTCCGCCCTCGCCCGGGGAACGGGCGGCGCGAACCTGCTGCGAGCGGCTGGAGCGGCCCCCCTTCCGCGAGCGGACAGCCTCAATCACCTCGAGAATCACCACCGCCCCCAGGAGGCAAAGAAAGGGCTCAAAAGGGACCCGAAATCTGCCGTTGCCCGAGAATCCCGGAGCGTAAGAGAGAATCGCCGAGGGCAGAACCACCGCCGCAAAGGCTTGCCAGCGTTTCTTCCAGAAGAGCAGGACCAGGCCAAGCAGTGTGGAGGCATACAAAGGCGCATAGAACAGAAGCAGGGCGAGGGTCACAGCCAGGACCAGCGGTTCCCCTAGGGCGGCCGTGGCGGGGGAGAAATCACTGCCCTGCGAGACGACCGAAGGTAAGTTGCCGGGGGTCAGGAACAGCAGCGTGTAACTGACTCCTGGACGCAAGGTATTGAAGCTATCGACCAGATTGAACCAGGCGGACTGAAGAGGGTGCGCCAGGAGAATGCGATATGCGATTTGGGACTTGATGGCAGACTCTTCGCTTGGGCCGGCTGGGGAGGCATGGGTGGCTTGGAACTGAGCCAGCCCCTGCTGGTAGAGAGCGTGGACCCGGTCGCTCGCCTCGGAGAATCCGATTCCCTGCTCGTGAGCGAGAACGGAGGCGCTGGTGTAGAAGGCCAGGTTGTCGGCCCCGACGGTGGACAGGATGGGGGTGCGGAACTGCGCGGCGGTGTAGGCCAGCCAGGGTCCAGTCGCAATTGCAGCCCCGAGGGCGAGGGGCAGGATCTTGATAAGGACCGAGCGGAGAGGCTTGTGCAGGAGGAGAACCAGGACGACCCAGGGAATCAGGAGCTCGGCGATCGGCCGGGTAATGATGGCGAACCCGAAGAACAGCCCCGCCAGAAGCGCGTTTCGCCAGGAAGGTTCCCCTGACAGAAACCAAAGGGTCAGAAGGAGCAGGGTGGTGAAGAGTGTTTCGGTAAAGAGGATTCCCGTCAGAACCGTGGGCAGAGGCGCCAGCAGCCAGAGAATCGCTGCGATCCATCCCACCGCCCGAGACTTCATGACTCGCTCCGCAATCCCAACAAGCAAGAAAGCTCCCAGCGTTCTCAGGCCGGCCTGGGCCAGCGCCACCACGAGAACCGAGTGAGCTCCCAGGGCGTACAAGACGGCAAGGAGCAAGGGATATCCTGGCGTTCTCAAGACATCCGTCGAGAAAGGAGGCGATCCTTCGAGCGAGAAGACGTGATGGTCGAGCAGGTTTTGGGCCAAGGCCTGATACTGCTGGGAGTCTCCGGGAGGGGTGGCGCGATTGGGATTCTCTTCTACAAGATAGAGGACCGGAGCGTGGACCACAAGCGATAGCAGAATCAGCAAGCCGGTGGGTCCGAGCCGGAGTCGCCAACCTCCCTGCCTTCTCCATGGGCCAATTCTTGCCGGCCATCCGCGCCTGGGTTTTTGGGTCACCAATCTGCCGTCACCCTTTCTTGAGCCCGCCGCTGGGGCGCTCGCTGCCCCCCGGATTCTTCTTGAGACCGGGTCCTTGGGGTTGACCCCCTTCTTGCGCAAGGCTCTGCGACCCTGGGCCGAACTTTCCCGGAAACAATCACCTCGCTCCTCGTCCCGAAGCCCAAGGAAGGCCCCCGCGCTTCTGGGCCAACCGGTGCGGAGTCGGGCCGTGTGAGTTCAGAAGGCCAAGTGGCCCGCTAAGGACGTAAGCTGAACAGGACAAAGGAGAGTATCACGAGCAGCCCGATGACGGCCATGATGATGTTCTGCGTTCGACGGCGGCGGGCTTCGTGGGACTCCCGTTTGGTTTTTTGTTGCGGCATGGATGTGGTCTCGCTCGCGTTCCGGGATCTTGAGATTGGGCAGAATGGATCGTTACCGTTTCACAGGTCCTGCTTGAGTCGCGCGGCCAGATTCCGATTGATCCCTGGAACCCGGGTGAGCTCTTCCAGAGAGGCCCTGCGGATCCCCTCCAGATCTGCAAAGGCCTTCAGGAGAGCTCTGCGGCGCGCCGGGCCAATTCCGGGGATCTCGTCCAGCCGCGAGGCCAGGCCTCGCCTCTCCCGGATTTGTCGGTGGTGGGAGATGGCGAAGCGGTGGGCCTCATCGCGCACCCGTTGAACGAGAAACAGCGCTTGGGATGTACGCGGAAGGATAATGGAATCCGATCTATCCGCAAGGAACAGCTCCTCTTGCTGCTTCGCCAAGGCCGCCGCCGGAAGCCGCTGCCGTAGGTCGAACTCCTCGAGTACTGTCAGGGCCTGATGGAGCTGGCCTTTTCCCCCATCGATGAGAAGCAGGTCGGGGAGCAACGCAAAGGAAGGATCGGGTCTTCGTCCGATCCCAAGGGATCCGCTATTGATCTCGGCCCAGCGCCGGAACCGGCGTCGCAGTGCCTCCTGCAGGCTGCCAAAATCGTCGGGTCCCTGCACACTGCGAATCACGAAACGGCGGTAGTGGGACTTGCGTGGAGCGCCATGCTCGAACACGACCATGCTGGCTGTGATCGCCGTCCCTTGGGTGTTGGAGACGTCAAAGCACTCGATGCGTGCTGGGGGACGAGGCAGAGTCAGGGCTTGCTGAAGTTCGGAAAGGGCCTCG
>Ga0187886_1003130_pt1 | contig 12561 bp, 13 predicted proteins | sample June2016WEW_20_1_FD_133001 | JGI IMG/M metagenome (GOLD analysis project Ga0187886, IMG submission 133001) | Peatland microbial communities from SPRUCE experiment site at the Marcell Experimental Forest, Minnesota, USA - June2016WEW_20_150 | ecosystem: Environmental > Terrestrial > Soil >...
AGTAGTGAGCACCGCACTCGCCGACTCCTTTGCGATGTCAGTCGCGTTTCTCACCGCTATCCCAACCTCTGCCTGCTTTAGTGCGGGTGCGTCGTTAACTCCGTCCCCAGTCATGCCAACGACGTGTCCACCGTCCTGGAGAGCCTTGACTACGTAGTATTTGTCCTCAGGGTAGATTTCAGCTAGGCCGCTGCTATCTTCAATCGTTCCACTAAGGAACACGATTTGATTCTCTGTCCCCTTAGGATCTGGCATTTTGCTGATTCTATCATCAAGACCTATTTGCCGCGCTATGCTCTTAGCGATAGGAAGCGAGTCACCCGTAAGCATCTTCACAGAGACGCCAAGATCCTTGAGCTGAGTTACGGTTTCACGAGAGTCATCTCTTACCTTGTCGGCAACACCTACGAGACCAACCGCTTGGAGTCTGTCTTTGTCCGTTCCCTTGGCTACAGCGATAACTCTCAACCCCCTCGCTGAAAGGGCTTCGGCCTCACCGTTCAACAGGGCTATCTCCTCGTCTGTTACACAGCAGGATTCGATTGTTGCATTGAGCGAACCTTTCACGACTAGGAATCGTTCCCCAGCCTTCTGAATCACAGCTCTCGTCATTCTCGTGGAGGGATCGAATGGAGTGAATTCTGTTTGTGAATAACCCTCCAAGGAGATGCCGACCTCCTTCGCTGCTGTCATAAACGCTTGGTCGATGGGATCCTGATTTGCCTCGTTCGAAGCGAGAGCTCCATAAAGCATGACATCATGTCCGTGGTATCCATTAACGGGTAATTCCTCTGATACGAAGAGCTTGTTCATCGTCATCGTGCCCGTCTTGTCTGCACAGAGCACATCCATCGCGGCTGCATCCTCACTCGCGCTAAGTCTCGTAACGAGAACTCCCCTCTTCGCCAGCTCCGAGGAACCCAACGCCATGTTCAGTGTGAACATGGTTGGCATAGCTACAGGCACGGTCGCAACTAAGAGGACGGCTGCGAGCGGTATCAATACCGCCAGTTGCATGCCCGTTAGGAGAGCATACGCGAAAGTGACCAGAAGGGCGACAAGTATCATCATTGCTAGTCTGTGCGCGACTTTGACAGTAATCTCTTCCATATGCAACTTAGGTTTCGAGAGCTCAAGAAGTTCAACAGTTTTCCCGAAATATGTTTTTGTTCCTGTGGCGGTGACGATGCCCGTTGCTTCGCCGCGTTTCACAGCCGACCCAGAATAAACCACACTTCCTGATGACCTATCGACGGTTACTGATTCGCCGGTAAGTGCTGATTGGTCAACATCCAAATCTCCATCAGCAAGCTTGATGTCCGCAGGTAGGAGATCTCCGCCTCTGAGCCTAACGAGGTCGCCAGGCACTAGCTCTCTTGCCGGGATAGTCAACCATTTCGTGTCTCTCTTTACTCTGCTCTGAATTCTGAGCCGCTGTTTCAGTGCGGCCATTGCGGATTTGGCTTTTCTTTCCCTTAGCAGCGATATTGCCGCGTTAAACACGAGCAGGCCGATTATGATTACCGTGTCCGGATATTTCCCCAAGAACCACGTTAGAATCGCTGTAAGTTCCAGCATCCAAGGTACAACACCCCAAAAACGCTTCCCGAGCTTCAGGAGAAAGCTTGTCCTCTTTTCGGGAATCTCGTTGTACCCGTACTTCGCCAACCTCCTCTGAACTTCATCCGACTTCAGCCCATTTTCCAGATTCGTTTGAGGAAGCTCTGCCAAATCTAAGCTAGTCAACGGACTACACCGCGCGCTTGAGCAGCGACATCGCGGAAGCGCTCGCTGCAAGTCTCGAAATGTGTCATTGCTTGTATCCCGAGCAGGGGATGCAGAATGGTTTTCCGTCCACGTACCGGAGATACCTCTCAAAGACGTAATCGCCGCATTTGGAGCATTTTGCCTTGCCGAATCGCGCCGGTGGTCTCTCGAATTGAAACTCCGCCAGTTTTTCCACTTTGAAGATGTCTTGGTCCGATGTCTGCATGACCACGCTAAGCGCCCTTTCCACAACGGCTGGCGGAATCTCGGAGGGTTCAATACCTCTTTTGCGATATGCGAAGAATTCCTGCTTGCCTAGCTCGTCCGAGAATTCAGGTTTCACCGAAACCCTCACGGCGTCATTGCTTGGTTTGTAGAGAACCATTGCAAGTTTTCCGTAGTTCAGTCTCTCGATCAAGAGCTTTCCGTAAGTGCAACCTGTTGCTGACTGAATGCCGTCCATCATGCATGTCTGAGGGTGCCCTACGCCCATTTCTGAAAGCGCGAAGACTCCGTGATCCTTCACTTTCTCGACTCCGAGTTCACCCATCGCCAGTTTTCCCATCCTGAACCCTATTGGCATGAAGGGGCATCTATGGCCATGGAACTCCCAGGTCCACTCTGGCAGCTGAAAGCTTTCGTATGCAGCTTTGGTTGACATATTCGATCGTAAGCGGAATCAACGTTTACGCACTTAACGTGGTCACCTTCTTGTCAGATTCAAAACTACACAATTAGTTTTATAGGGATGGGCACAGGAACGCGCATGGAATATAGTGAACGGGCTATGCCAAGATTAGTACCTCAAGTTGCACTCTCGAAACACAAGCCTGAAGAACTGCGGCGCATGGTGAAAAGTGTGTATGCCAATCATCCGATTCTGAATAACCGTGGGGAACTTGCTCAGCGAGCGCGCTTGTTTCAGGCGGTGGGGCACGAGGTTCGTCTCACGATTCTCGCTCTCCTTGAACTTGAGGAGTTATGCTTTTGCGACATAATCGAGGCGTTGGGAGTGCCTGCTTCAACTGTTGCCCATCATCTCGGCATGTTGGAGGACGCGGGGGCAATCGTCAGGAAAGAAAACGGCAAGTACACTTCATTTACACCAAATAAGGATTTGATTACAAGGCATCGCGTCTTGCAATAGCGTTCTCATTTGAAATGGCTCAAACGGAGGTAGATGCAGAAATGAAATTGTTTGATGGAGAGCCCAATTTCTCAGGGCATCAATGCGTTGAGCGTTCTTTGCGTCCGGATGCAACACACTGTGTTTCAGTGTGGACACCCACGCCATATATTGCGAGAAGGAAACGGGCTTTCGAGATGTTCGACAGCTCGTAATCCGATTTTGCGCGGCGATTAGCTCGATGATGCTGATTAATTCATCAAGGAACCGAAAGCTCATCTTCGGGTTTATGTTCGCCATGATAGGCGTACGACTCTTGATGTTCGCGCTTGCAACAGTAGGAGTGATTACGTGGGCACCTCCAATCGGTGCGTCAATATTGTCGTGGATAGTGCCTGTTGGGATGCCTGTAGTAATGATCTCCTTCATGCTCCTATACGGACGCAAGAGAATGATGTCCCCACAAATGAAGCATGGGCTGGATGATGCGCCGCTGCTAGATATACTGCAGAGGCGATTTGCTCTTGGACAAATCACGAAGGAACAGTACGAAGAGATGAAAATGATTCTTCTTGACGGGAAAGGGAGCTCCCACACCCCCTGATGGGTTTTTGCTTACGACTCGCCCCAGTTTCGAAGCTATGCGAAACACGCCGCAAGCATTGTACCCACGATATTGATGGGTTCAAATCCCACCGGCTCTGCCACATAACCAGATGACCTAATAACCGGACGGCAGGAGCGGTTCAAGGCGATCTATCAGACCCACTTTTATTTCAGTTGCTGATGCTCTTCGCTCACCGAGGATGCAGTAAAGAAATTCGACGACCGTGACGGATTGTGTTTTCTAGTAACGTTCAGCAAAGGGGGGCTGTTAGAGAGGTTGTTCTGCCTCTATGCAAACGTGGGCTGGTTGAGGTCGCGGCTGGCGTCGGCGTCATAATTTTTCTTACTTTGCCTCAGCTTGACGAGATCTTTGATTCGAATCTTGTTCTTCACCTTGCTGTGCAACACATGTTCCTTATAGTGGGCGGTTTTGTGGTTGCGCAGGGTCTTGATAGGTTAGTACTCGTGGTCAGCGCGTTCAAGGAATCCGTGGCTAAAGCATACACCGAACTTCTCAGGGTTAACGTGAGGTTCAACAGGCGCGGAGTGCTGGCGTTCGCGGTTGGCGGACTAGTCGTGGCATATTCGCATCTTCCATCCAGCTTCAACGCTGCCTTGACAAGTGAGCTCGTTCACGCTGAGATGCATGTGACATTGATTGTTGCGGGTTCCCTTTTCTTCGTGGGTTTCAAGCTATTGACCCCCAACATGCGATTGCTAACATACATTCTGGGTTGTAAGGCGATGGCCATCTTCGGAGCCTACTTGCTGGTCTCACCAATCGTGATCTACGGCGCGTTCCCGTACCCTGAGCAGGCCCAAGCAGGGGCGGCCATGGTTGCAATGTGCGTGGCCTCAGACGCAACGATAATTCCGCTCTGGCTCAAACGGTTCTTTAGCAAAAAGGCATGAGCGAACGAATCATTAAACTTAACGTTAGGAGAAGCTGATGAGTATGACTGAGCGAAAACGAATTCTGCTTCTTTGCTTGGTAATTTTGCTCGTACTTGGCGCTTCACTGTATTTCGCGTTGCAACTGAGGCCAACTCGGACACCAGAAACTGTGCACATAGTCATGACGACTTTCCAATTCGGGTTCAACGTGACCGACATTCCGAATTTTCAAGAAGGAAAAATCTACCCTAGCCCAACACTGACCGTTCACAAGGGTCAGAACGTGGTCATCGAGCTTACGACATTGGATATCGTTCACGGATTCGCAATAGATGAAATGAGCGTTCAGGCATACATCCTACCAGGACAGACTGTGACGGTCAGCTTTGTTGCGGACAGGGTTGGAAACTTCACATACTATTGCAACGTGTTCTGCGGCGTCGGGCACCCATACATGCACGGAATCTTCCAAGTGCTACCATAAGGGTTCAGGAACCAGAGATCTGAGTGAAATGGATTAGCGACGCAAAATACACAATCACAAATCCCACCAGAAACCCTAACACTATTCTGTACCGGTCATTTCTCACTTGGAAGAATCCTAGCAGTTGAGTTATCACGTAGACCGCAGCCCCGGCTCCGCCCGCGAAGAGGAAATTAGCCAGGATAGCAGGGTAAGTGAACACTCCGAGAGGCATACCGACGAGGAATGGCGAGCCGGCAAGTAATGTGCAAACCGCAGCCGTCTTCACCCGCGTTTTCTGTCCAAAGAAAACTGCGATAGTGAACCCCTCAAGAAACTTGTGAATTGCGAAGCTTAGGCCTTGAATGATCGTTGAAAAGTCCTCGATTGCGACTTGACCCGCCAAATTGTTTCCTATGATCATTCCCTCGCCCATTGCGTGGATTCCGATTCCGAGGGCGACCAAGTACACCACCGCGACAGGGCCAACAGCCCCAGATTGGCCGCTGCCGTTCATACTCGAAGCTAAGAAGAAAAGTGCGAAACCGAGGAAGAACAATGAGGCCAATGCGACTTGAGTCATCGTTACGTTGAGCCCGGACGAAATCCCCAAACCGCCTGAATCATCTATTAGGTCTGTAAAGAAGAGCATCAGAAAACCGAGCGCCAAGCCACCGGAAAACGGCCCCCAAGCCGCTTCTTTTCCTTTCATGAAAAATGAAGGAACGAATCCCAATAAGAGAGGGATTATTCCAACCGAAACTCCGACGCCCAGAACATCCAGGAGAGGTGTCATGTAAGACTCACACGAAGCCAATCCTGCGGCGATTTAAGTTTGCTCTCGATATGGTGTCCGCATTTTCCGAGGAAAGCCCCATTCACTTTTTTTCTGGAACGTCTGACATCTTCTGTTTAGCGCATAGTTTGCTGTGCTATGAAGAGGCATCAATAGGTTCGCGCAGCGGGTTCGACGCACACAACTGTGTTCGAATCCGCCCCACCGCAAGGATCGGAGAAGGATAATCAACCCCACGGAGTGGTAGGGAGAAATCTCATCGCCCCATTTTGAGTATTTCAATCGCGTAGTACGTGTCCTGCGCTGAAGATTCAGACCACTGGGCGAACGTATATCCTCCATCAGCATTCTGTCGTTGGGAGACGTAATCTGCAATAGAGCTGGCTCGAATCCACCTGTCGAAGTCCGTGACGTGCATTTGCAGATTCCTAGAAGAAGATAATTTGGTTTTCGCCATGGTACTTTCCGCTGCTGTATTGCGCTAAGCCTTTGTAGAGCATTTGCGCATGGAACTTGCACAGTTTCAGTTCAGCATCTTTTTTCATCGTAACAGAGAAGATTATGTCATGTTCGTTTTGACAGAATAAGCAGACCATGCGAGTTCACCTACATGAACTCCTTCCTCTATGAGAGTAGTCTCTCCATGTCGATTCTAATCGCGTTCATTTTGTCGACATGCATGGCCAATAGTTTGCTCTCTTCAGGCTGCAATTCTCCATACCCACGCAATCCATCGAGGGAGAGATCGCTTAGGATCGTCCAGACCTGAGTGAGGTCGCTGATTATTCGCCATCTAACCGATTCGGTGTCCTTTCCGACGTTGAAGACTTTCTGTAATTCATTAATTTCGTTGAGCATCTCCTCAGCCTTGTTCGTCAACTGAGCGGCTACATACGGACTTATGTCGGAATGACGTTCCTTAAGCAACCAGTTTCTGGGTTGCGAGTTGGTTTTCGTCTCTTCCAATATATCCCTTAGACACTTCTCAATGACGGAAAGTCCGCTTTTGACGGCGATGAGTACAGTCTTTTCCATTGGTGGCAGCTCGCTTTGAGGTAGAAGCTATTGGCTCACAACATAATTGCGAGCGGTTAATGGCGAGCCTCACCGCCAACAGGCATTCTCATCGCAAGATTATTTTCTTAAACCTTTCTCCTAAGTTCATGCCTTTCTTGGACGCACACTTGTTGGACAATTGAAAGATGCGATGCCCTTGGTCCTCAGACTGGAGTGGAAGCACTCGTCGCGAACCGCTGGACCAATGGGATTTCACCCCACCCTTTGGTCGTTTCTCCTCCTGAGCCGCGGATGTTATCGAGTTCAATTTGCTCTGCTCGCACCACTGGACCCCCCAAACGCGAGCTACCCGATTTACGAATCATTAAGGGAGAAGGGTATGGTGGTGCGGGCAACTGAATTTGAACCCCCTGCAGTTCCCGTGCTTGACTCTTGTCTTTGACAAATGTCGCCTGTGTTTTCGGTCAACGCATTTACGTGTAGCAACTCAAAATTGAAATGTTATACGATGTCAAAGTTTATCGTTTGACATCTGACATTCTACAGGTCTTTTTCCACAGGTCTTCAGGATAAGCCGGAGGAATAACGACCTTATTCTTCAACACGCCCAGAATCAAACTGACCAGTGCATCCGATGAAGGCGTTGTTGCCAGTGATGTGCGGGCACTGTTCGAGTCAAACAATGAAGTGGTATACAGGACATACGAAACCCTAGTCGCCAGGTTACGAGAATTCGATTCGCGGGGTACCGTTGCCTGCCAGGTTGTGCAGTCCGTCGTCTTCGGGCGGTTTTGGAGTGGGTTGTAGATTTCTTTGAGCCTGGCTTTCCCGGAATGGAAGGGCAAGCGAGAAAACTACGATCTCATACTGCAAGACATCAACACGAAGGGGCTTGTCAGAAACGGCATTCACGGCATGATGTCGGAGCCGGGAATGTACCAATCACGAGCAACTAGCCGAGGAAAACAGTTCCTCGATTTCATAAAAGCTCAACCATAGACGCCGTCCTCACGTGCTCGATGAAGCCGTCGAGAACTACGTCATAGTCGTCGCGGTCGCTTCCGAAGTGGGTGTTGGTGACTCAGCGGTTGTTACGCAGGTTTCTCGCTTCCGGCTTCAGATAGCGCCGCTGCTTCTGGAAGTGACTTCTTAGGATCTTCGTCGTCCTTCTACCGGCCCAAGTCATCCAGCGCGCTCTTCAGTTCGCCGAAAGCCCTGTTGATGTCCGACACCGCTTTGTTAGCGCTGTGACCCTTGTCCCGCAACTTGATTGAGGTCTGGCAATTTCCGCAGACCAGTGTTTCCTCTCGTTGTATCTGGCCGAGAGCCACGCTGACAGGCGTCCCGCACTTCGGACAGTCAATTGAGACCGTTTCCTTTTCGGCGTCGAACTGGAGGCCGCTTGTCCGCACCTTGATCTTGATGGACATTGGTTCGTCTCTCGGATAGTCGCGCGTGCGCGTCAGTTGAACTTTGTCGTCACCCCAAGTCCAAACGCTCAATGAGGTTGTCGTGACTCGTTCCGGGCGGAAGTTCCAGGAACGATTTTATCGACAGTCGCAGGAGATCCTCAACGTTGTTCACGAACCCTTCGTCTATGGTCACATATTCACCGTGGACGACCTTGCTACGCATGTCGTAGAAGTCGCCCATAGTCTTGAAGACTTGCTTCCTTTGGTCGTAGTCACGGGCCACAAATCGAGCGACCCTGCTTGCGAGCTTGTGGCGAAATTCGCCGAATTCTCCCGTTTTGAAGAATAGTGCCTCGAACGCGACCAGATAATCGACGAGTCTGTCCTCTGGCTTGTCTCGCTCGTAAGCGTAGTTGAAGCGACGAATGGCGATCGCCAGGGGGTCCGATCCTCCGAGATTGATGGGTGCTATTTTCTTCCAGAAATCCTTCAACTCCACAGCTTCGCCGGCCCCCAAAAGGTACGGCCTGCCCACATATCGCCGGTAACCTAGTGTTGCCGAGCCTAGTCGAGTCCCGACTACGGGGGTGTCGATCAGGGGAAGAATCCAGACAAGGTTAAACCCCAATACTCCGAACTTGAAAAGGCGGAGTGCGGCGATCACTTTCCCGATTAGTTCGTCCACGTTCAGCTCCGTGTCGGAAGAGTCGGGAGTGATGTTTCCGAAACCCTTCTTCGTCTCGTATGTGATCTCTGCAAAATACCTCATGTTCGCGATGTCGTATGAGGGGATGGGAAGCAGTCTGGAGTTCTGAGCTTCGTCGAAGATTTCCTCAAGCTCCCTTGTAGCGATCTTGCGCACTCGCAGCCGGTCCTCGAGAATGATCTCGCCTTCCTCAATACTGCTGACGTTGTGCAACGGGACGAGCGCGTGTAGAGGTATCGTCTCTTGGTAGTAGAATCGTTCGAGGTCACGGTAAACCCGGTCAAAACTGTCAGCGTCGTACTTGAGCTCGCGCGGCTCCGAAGGAATTTGCTTTGCTACAAGGTAGCTCAAGTAGTCCCACGGCGTCCTCAGAAGTCTCCAGCCACTTGTCCCAATTAGGGTGTTCAGGTGCTTTGCGATAACCGCGTCCGACATCATCGCATCGACGCAGGTGCCATACTCTGGCAGTTTCTTCACTTGTTTATCATGGGTCGTCAGGAAGATGTCGTACATCGGGGTTGCGACGGAAGAGGTGGACCAGGTGCCAGCCTCGCCAATCGCGGTTTTCTCCCGTATCACGGTAGGAATTCTCTCACTTAACAGAAGGGGTGCCAGAAGCGTGACTGCGGCCTTGACGAAAACGCGGGCTCTTTCATAGAACGCCGGGCTACGCGGCTCCCAAGTCATAACGAAGTCGCACCTATCCTTCAGAGGCTTTTTGCGGCAGACCTGATATCGCCAGCCAGTTTGATGACGCCGTCGCCAGAAATCTCAAATTCTCTGTATCTGCTGACCTGCTCAAGTAGTCTAGGAAGCTCCTTCACAAGAGAGTTCTGTTTCCAAGAGAAAATGGGCCTGTCGTTAGCGAGGGCAGCTCCAATCTCGAAGAGTATCCAATCCCGTGTGTCGCCGGAAACCGAATTGTAGGAGAAGAACACGAACAGCGCCTCCGCCTCCCTCACCGCCTGAGCGATTTCTCTCGACGGCGGAACGCCGCCCGGTTTGTCTTCAAGGAAGCGAGCTTTGAGCGGGAGATCGTCGAAAGCCTGCCTGATCGCAGACATTATTGTCGTGTCCTTGGAGCTATGTGAAATGAACACGTACGATTCCTGGTTCGGAGCGACCCTATCCTTTCGCGCGGGCGCCGCTTTCAGAACGCCGATCGCTCGATCAATCGCATCAAAAATCATCGATTTCTTCAACTGAAATTCCGACTTGTTTTCAGTAATTATGTCGAGGCCGCTGAAATTCAACACTGGTCCGCCTACCGCAGGTGGTGGAATTTGCGTTAGGATCGGGTTTGCATCACATTCTATGAGCAACTTCTTCGCCCGAGGTATCATTTCGCTCAGTGAGCGTCGGAGTTCTTGGAAATCGCGCTTCCTCAGCGACTCTTGCATGACCCGTAGCGCTTCAGGGTCGTACTCGTGTGCATGAGGATCGGTGGGGGGAGCAAATCCCAGGAACAGATATCGATCAACTTTTTCTCGGAATTTCTTCAGGAACTCGACATCATCCTTTCGAGCTGACATCCTATCGACTCCTTATCTTGAACACGACGGGGGAATACTTTGTTCAGCCAAGACTTCACTCAAACCGGTCCCAGCACACAAGTTGTCCGCCCCGACTTAATACCTACACCAGGGGGAACCCTCATATAACCAAATTAGACTGCGTCTATTTCAGACTGTCAAATGGCTAGAGGACAAGGGCGAAACAAGGAACTTGAGAGACGAGGAGGAGCTAGACGTCTTATCCTCGCCGCGCTGCAAGAGGGTTCGCTTTCATCCGGGCAATTGCAGCAACGAACTGGTGTCAAGAAAGCGACAGCCCACTGGCATTTGAAGAACCTCTTCCAAGCTGGAGTGGTTCGTACAGAAGACGATTACAATGGCCGAAGAAAATATAGGCTCTCCCGGTTCAGCGACCAAGATTCAGGAATCGACAGATTATATGAGAATTCGATCTACTTTGCCATTCTTAGGCAATTCTTGGATCGCAAACTACCGACCGTTACGAGGTCTAGACAAATCAAACAGACCGAGCCACCGACGATCGATGAATCCACCGTATTAAGAAGATTCCGTGACACAGACCCAGAAATAATCCGACTAGTACTGGAAGAGTTGATCAAACACGGGTTAATGCGAGAGAAGTCGGCGCCAGAACAGAACCATAAGAAACGGGCCACATATGAGCTCACCGATAGAGGGTTCGTATGGGCGCTTAAGTCATCCAAGCTTGAGAGCTTTGACAGCACCAAGTGGCGGAATATTGCGCATAGCTACTGTCACCTTTTCCCCTCATTTCTCGGAAAGTGGGACCATTTTGTGCAAAATGGTGCAGAGGAGATGGCGATCGAGACGCTACAGAATGCGACCGAACACCCCTTGATCTGGGATCCCCGGCAAAACATGGGCGCCCCGATGATAGCAATCGATCGATTGGAGTCTGAGTTTGTGTTTCCGACCCCATCATACGACATGGACGCGGTTTTCCATACCATAGTATCTACTGCAAGAGGTGATAATTGGTTAAGAGCCGTGACAAGAGACATCGAGCTCGCGGAACTAGCCGCGAAGCTCGCATGGGAGAGGTATAATCGGTATGACGAGTTGGCCAGAATGTGGAAGCATATATCTCAAACACTAAGGAAACTCCAATCAGATCCCTCAATCAAAATCACAGTCTCTGATTTGTGGAGCTATAAGCTGGAATCGGATCCAACGGCAGCAGCGGCGGATCTGCTTCTCAAGATGCATGATAAACTTCAACCTGCGAGATTCAGAATTCTTAGCTTCTGGCTTGGAAGGGCGATTCGTCCCGCTCCCTAGACTTATGTGGATTCTAAGAACAATTTCCGTGCGAATTTTGAGAACATTCAATTGACTTACCGCGAACTCTGGTTTTCCCTGACCACGAACAAGAACGTGGTCGATAAATGGTTCGTACTATCCAAAGCCGCAGACCTCTTCGGGGAGGGGATCCGGTGCTTCTATGCCCACGCCAACCTCGCCTGCTGCTTATGCACTAGGGCGTCCATGGAGACGCTGCTTCACACTGCGAATACCACGCCTACGATCGGCGAACGCTTCGCCTGGTCTGCACGCGGTCTCCTTGATCAGTTGAAGGAATGCAGCACGTTTAGCGTCCACTGCGGAGATCAACTGCCCAACTTCAATTTCGGTCGGAATAAAGGGAAGGGTCTCGACCCGCCGCCACTTTGGCGAATTGAACGCGATCTGCTTCCACTTGTAGAATCGAGTGAGATGCTCGAATACAGTCTGCTTTCGGTTCTCGGTGACTGGTGCGGAAGCTACGTACGCTTTGACATCTTCTGGAACGAAGAGGTTGCGGCGTCTAGCGACCGCCTTCAGACTGCGGACACAAGATTGAATGGTTGAGGGGCGATAGCCGCTCCGTTGCATATATAATCCGAAGTTAATGATTTCGCTGAGCGCCGTGGAGGGTTTTAGTGGCGGTTCATTGTCGTGTGTGTTAGTTCGCTGAGTGGATTTGTCCTATGTGCGAATCCGACCCACCGCAAAAGCCAATGAACCCTCGTTATCGCAGCAACCAACAAGCATTACCAGTTTTAAGTGGGGCTGGATTTGGTCTGTGCAATCGCCAAGAATTGAGGCGATTGGCGAATAGCCCCACCATCATATGATGGAGAGTCCCTTCGGCCCCACCAATCTCCACCCGGAACCGAGTCGATGTTTATGCCTGGAGCCTGCCAGTGTATTCACCCTCCTCTTCGTGTATAACATATGC
>Ga0187886_1003131_pt1 | contig 12559 bp, 10 predicted proteins | sample June2016WEW_20_1_FD_133001 | JGI IMG/M metagenome (GOLD analysis project Ga0187886, IMG submission 133001) | Peatland microbial communities from SPRUCE experiment site at the Marcell Experimental Forest, Minnesota, USA - June2016WEW_20_150 | ecosystem: Environmental > Terrestrial > Soil >...
ACGATCGTCATCGTGACGCACAACATGCAGCAGGCCGCGCGCGTGTCCGACCGGACCGGATTCTTCTGGCTGAACGAGCAGAGGGCCGGCATTCTCGCAGAGTTCGGCGCCACCGACCAGATTTTTACGAGCCCGAGAGACCGGCGAACCGAAGATTATATTACCGGGCGGTACGGGTGACCGCCACGCCGCGGGACACCGCGGCGCCCTGAGGAGGAGCAATGCCAAGGGAAAAATTCGAGCACGACCTGCACCGGTTGCAGGACGAGATAGTGGAGCTGGGTGCGATGGCCGAACGGGCCATCGGGGAGTCGGTGCAGACCCTGAAGAACCGGGACATCAACCACGCCCGCAGCATCATCGAGGCAGACCGCCTCATCAACGAGAAGCGCTATGCCATCGAGAACGAGGCCCTGACGCTCATCGCCACCCAACAGCCGATGGCCGGGGACCTGCGGACGCTTGCCGCGATCCTCGAGATCGCCTCCGAGCTGGAGCGCATGGCCGACTACGCCAAGGGCATCGCAAATGTCGCCGTCATGATCGGCGCCGAAGGGTTCATCAAGCCGCTGGTCGACATCCCCCGCATGGCCGCCAAGGCCTGCGACATGCTCCACCGGTCCCTCGAAGCGTTCCTCCGCCAGGATGTCGAGGCCGCCCGCGCGATCCCCAAAGAAGATGTGGAGGTCGATTCCCTGTACGAACAGACCTACCGGGAGCTCATCACCTACGTGATGGCAAATCCGAAGGCCATCGACCAGGCGACGCGGCTCACCTGGGTCGCTCACAACCTCGAACGCGTGGCCGACCGGGTCGGGAACATTTGTGAGCGCATCGTTTTCTCCATTACTGGACACGGAGAAGAGCTGGACACCCCGCCGGCGCTCTGAGGGAGAGCGGCCCGCCCGGAAATCAGGGGATCATTTCCCGCCCTTTGAGGCCCTTGCATGGGCCGGCTGACAAGGGCGGCAAAATGGACTACAGTACCCGCCCCGATAATCCATGAGCGATTCCCCTGACGGCAGATTCATCGACAGGCTGAAAAACGTCCTCATCGGCGGGGCCCGCGACATCCGCGACCCCAACCTCTTTCACAAGCTGTCCCTCGTCGCCTTCTTTGCCTGGGTCGGGCTGGGCGCCGACGGTCTTTCCTCTGCGAACTACGGGCCCGAGGAATCATTTCTCTCGCTCGGGAGCCATGGCCACCTGGGAGTCTTTGTCGCCCTTGCCACCGCAATCACCATCTTCGTGATTGCCACCAGCTACTCGCAGATCGTCGAGCTCTTCCCTTCCGGCGGGGGCGGATACCTCGTGGCGAGCAAGCTGCTCTCCCCGATCCTCGGGATGATCTCAGGATGCGCCCTGCTCATCGACTACGTTCTCACAATCGCCCTGTCCATCGCCAGCGGCGCGGACGCCATTTTCAGCTTCCTGCCGCTCTCCTTCCAGCCTCTGAAGATCGTGCTCGCCGTCGCGGGGGTGCTCGCCCTCACCCTCCTGAACCTGCGCGGCGTCAAGGAATCCGTCGCGCCCCTTGTGCCGATCTTCCTGATCTTCCTGGTCACGCATACCTTTGCCATTCTTTTCGCCCTGGGCTCTCACGTCCCCGAGATCGGGGCCACCGTGCAGGCCACCGCGGTGGACACACGCGCGGCCACCGCTCAGCTGGGATCTTTCGGGCTCTTCATCCTCATCATGCGCGCGTACAGCATGGGCGCCGGCACCTATACCGGCATCGAGGCGGTGAGCAACGGCCTTCCCATCCTGCGCGAGCCCCGGGTGCAGACCGCCAAGCGCACGATGCGCTACATGGCCGCATCCCTCGCCTTCATGGCGGCCGGCCTGATGATCGGCTACCTCCTGTTCGGCGTCACAAAAGAGCCCGGCAGGACGCTGAATGCGGTGCTGATGGAGCGGATCGCCACCGGTTGGGGCGCTCCAGGATTCGTATTCGTGCTTGTCACGCTCGTCTCCGAGGCGGTGCTCCTCTTCGTCGCGGCACAGACGGGTTTTCTCGACGGTCCCCGCGTTCTCGCCAACATGTCGCTGGACAGGTGGCTGCCCAGCCAGTTCAGCCTGCTGAGCGAGCGCCTGGTGATCAAGAACGGGATCCTCCTCATGGGAGGGGCGGCACTCGTGCTCATGATCGTCAGCCGGGGCTCCGTCGTATTCCTGATCGTCCTGTACGCCATCAACGTGTTCATCACCTTCTGCCTGTCCCAGGCGGGCATGGTCCGTCACTGGTGGAAGGAGAGGAAGACGGTCCCTACGTGGACACGAAAGATCCTCATCAACGGCTTCGGACTCATCCTCACCAGCTTCATCCTCATCTCGCAGGTGGTCCTGAAGTTCAGGGAAGGCGGGTGGATTACCCTGCTCGTCACCGGGTCCCTCGTGCTGGTGGCGATCATCGTCAAGAGATTCTACTTCGGGACCGGCCGGCGCCTCGCCCGACTGGATCATCTCATGACAACGGTCGCCACCGCGGAAATCGCCTCCCCTCCGGACCTGCCCGCATCCACGACCAGGCCCCGCCGTCTCCGCTTCGATCCGAGGGCGAAAACTGCCGTGATCCTCGTCTCGGGTTTCAACGGCACCGGCCTGCACACGCTGTTCAGCGTGCGGAAGGTGTTCGGCGACGTGTTCAAAAACTGGTTCTTCATCCAGGCAGGGATCCTGGACGCCGACCGGTTCAAGGGCGCCGCCGGCATCAATCAGCTTCGCACGCATGTAGAAGAAGGGCTCGACCGCTACGTGCGGTTCCTGAAGGCGGAAAACATGTACGCCCAGGGTTTCTCCGCCATCGGCACGGACGTGTCGGACGAGATCTGCGGGCTCGCCCAGGCCCTCTACGAGAAGCATCCCACGGCGGTTTTCTTCGGGGGCCAGATCGTTTTTGTCGAGGACAGCTTCCTCACCCGGCTGCTTTTCAACCACACGACCTTCGCCGTGCAGCGGCGCCTCCACCAGCTCGGCATTCCCTTCCTCGTCATGCCCGTGCGCGTGCAGTAGCCGCACCCCTGCCGCGTCATTACATTGAAGGAGAAGACGCGGATGCGCCTTTGCGGGCCGCCCCGGTTGGGGGGTCCGAAGGCTTGCCCGAATGGGGAGCCGCCATGCCGCCGAGGAGGCACGATCATGACCAACAGGGTTTTCACGTTCGACCTGGGCCGCATCATGGACGAGGCATTCAAGTTCGCCGAGAGCTTCGGAGAAGCCTTCGACCACGATGCGCACGATGCGGTGGAAAAGATGCGCCGGGCCGCCGAGCAGTTCGGCAAGGGCCCTTTCGGAAACCCCGACTACTACCCCGCATACATGTATCCGCCCGCGACGATCTATCTGACCCGGGAAAAGAAGCTCGTCGTGGAGCTCGCCCTTGCAGGATTCGAAGAGCAGGACATCAGCATCCAGTTCCGCGGCGATCACCTGCTGTTCTCCGCCAAGGCGCCGACGCCGGTGGAGAATGACGAGGGTGTGCAGTATTTCAAGCGCCGGCTGAAGCTCAAGGACATCGAGGAGCAGCGCTACTACGTCCCTTCCGAGAAGTTCGACCAGGCCGGCACGCAGGCGCGTTTCCACAACGGGCTCCTGCGCCTCGTGGTGCCGCCGCGCGATCAGCCCGAGACGGGCGATGAGATCAGGATCCGCATCCAATCCGGCACGGACGAGGGCACGACATAGCGCACACCGCGCGGAGCGCGGTATGGAGAGCCGTGCCTGTCAGTGCCGGTCGTGCCAACGCGGTACAGGCTCATAGGCCCATCACGGATTCGACGGGGCCCCCGTGTCTTTACACAGAGGCCCCAAATCGGTAAACATTGCCCCGCCACTGGGAGGAGTTTCTGAGGTTCCCTCGCGGGCCTGGCCGCATCGCCACGCTCATTCTCATCACCGCCTGTTTTGCAGCCCCCCTCTTTGCCGGCCCGCCGCAGACGGTGATGCGCTCCGAGAAGGAGCCTCTGGCCCTCTCGGCGCACTCGGCGATCCTCATCGACCAGACCTCTGGCCGTGTCCTCTACCAGAGCAACCCCGACCAGCCCATGGTGCCCGCCTCCCTCGCCAAGCTCATGACGCTGCACATGGTCTACCAGAAGCTGGCCGACCGCACCATCAGCAAGTCCGACGTGGTCACCCTTTCGTCCAACGCGTGGGCGGACCACCAGGCGCCCGGCTCGACTCTCATGAACCTGGGCCCCGGGCAGATCGTGACCGTGGAGGAGCTGATGAAGGGCGTGGCCATCGCGTCCGGCAACGACGCGGCCACGGCGCTTGCCGAGTACGTGGCGGGAAGCACATCGGAGTTCGTCCGCATGATGAACGACGAGGCGCGCTTCATGGGATACTCGACGATGCATTTCACCGACCCGGCCGGTGTGGGCAAGAACAACCGGGTGACCGCGCGCGAGTTCGCCGACTTCTGCCGGCGCTACATCGATCTGCATCCCGGCGCACTGGAAGAGCTGCACTCCCTGCGCGAGTTCGACTATCCCCTCCCGCAGAACATACCCGGTGTGCGGCGCGCGCTCCTGGAAACAAAGAAGCAGTACAACGGCAACTGGCTCGTGTGGGACGGGATCGGCGTGGACGGATTGAAGACCGGACACCTGGACGACGAGAACTTCACCGCTGCCATCACCGCGCGGCGCGGCGGCATGCGCCTCATCGCCGTGCTGCTGGGCGTCCCCGGCAGCTCGCTCACCGACGGTGCGCGCAACCGGACCGTCGACAGCATGGCCCTCCTCACCTGGGGCTTTCGCAGCTTCACCACCGTCGACCTCGACGCGCCGACGCTCCCTGCCGCGCGGGTCTGGAAGGGGGAGGTGAGGGAGATCCCGGTCGCACCAGCGGGACCGGTACGGCTCACGGCGCGCCCCGAGGAGCTCGCGAAGCTCACCTACACGGTGCTTGCGCGCACTCCACTCATCGCCCCGGTGTACAAGGGGCAGCAGGTGGGAGACCTGGTGTACTCGGCCGGCACGGAAGAGGTGGGGAGGATCGCACTCCTCGCCGCCGCGGACGTGGAAGGCGCCGGGATTCTGCGCTGGGCCTGGGACAGCATCAGTCTGGGGCTTTCGGCGATGGTGGAAGACTCGTCCGCGGCCGCGCACGCCGCGCTCGATGCCCTGCACTCCACGACGATCGTCTCGGCAGGAAGCCCTGAAGCGATTGAAAAGCGGACGCCGTAGTCGGAGTTGCCCCCCGGATGCGGCCGTGGTAGCATGGACGCATTCACGAAAGGAGAGACACGACCATGGCCGAAGCAGCGAAGGTGTACCCGGTCACGCTCTCTGTCGACTACCCCGACAGGGAACTCAATCGATTGACCACGTTTTTCCGCGGCATCCTCATCATCCCGGCGGGTGTCATTCTGGCTCTCGTCACCGCACCGGTGTGGAGCTGGGGCCCGGGGGCGGATGCAAACGGGGCGCCGCAGCTGTGGCGGCTCTTCTTCGCCACGGGCACGTTTCTCTTCCTGCCGACGCTCCTCATGATCCTTTTCCGCCGGAAGTACCCCCGATGGTGGTTCGACTGGAACGTGAACGTCACGAAATTCTCCGCCCGGGTCGGCGCGTACGCGGCGCTCCTCACCGACGAGTACCCTTCGACGGAGAGAGAGCAGTGCGTCCATATCGGAATCCCTTTCCCGGACGCGAAAAAGGACCTCCTCCCGGGAATGCCCCTGGTAAAATGGTTCCTCGCCATTCCGCACTGGTTCCTGCTGTTCTTCCTGGGGATCGCGGCGGGGTTCTGCGTCTTGATCTCGTGGTTCGCGATCCTGTTCACCGGCAGGTTCCCCCGGGGGTTGTTCGATTTCGTCGTCGGTGTGGGCCGCTGGGGACTGAGGGCGGACGCGTACGCCTTCCTCCTGGTGACGGACGTCTATCCGCCCTTCTCGCTCGAGTAGAGAGGACGCGCCACTCACACCGAAGATCGCGTCAGGATCCCGAACACCCAATTCAGGCCTGGAAGCCTTGATTTATAATAGGGCGAGGAATATAAAGTAAGGTATGTACCGCCGTTGGCTGGAAGCGCGGCTCGCACGTGATCTTCGAAAACCCCTGGTGCACATCCTGTTTGGCGCGCGGCAGACCGGAAAGACCACGATGCTGGATCGCCTCGTACCGCGCGCATCCGCGAGGTACAACCTCGCCGACCCCGAGGAACGATCGCGGCTCCTTGCTGACCCAGGGGCGTTCTGAAGGGAATGCGAGGCGCTGCCATCCACCGGCACGCCAGACATCGTGGTTGTCGATGAAGCGCAAGCGGTTCCCTCCGTATTCGACGCGGTGCAGGTGCTCTACGACCGCAGCCCGAGACGCTGGCGGTTCATTCTTTGCGGGAGCTCCGCGAGAAAACTTCGACGCCAGGGGGCGAACCTGCTCCCCGGGCGTTCCTTGCTTCATCGCCTCTACCCCTTGATCCTCGCGGAGCGTCCTGTGCAAGGGGTGGGGACGGAGTCGATGGTTGCGCCCATGACTCCGATGGCTGCCGATGGTGCTTTCCCAAGCGCGGATCTGGAGATGCGGCTCGCCTACGGGGATCTGCCAGGCATCGTTCAGATGTCAGCCACGGAGAGGCCCCGCGTGCTCCAGTCGTACGCGACGGTGCATCTCCAAGAGGAGATTCGCCGCGAGGCACTCGTGCGGGACTGGGGTGCTTTTGTGAACTTTCTCCGACTCGCCGCACGCGAATCTGGGGGAATCCTCAATTATGCCGCGCTCTCACGTGAAGTCGGCTTGTCCATTCCGACTGTCAAATCTCACTATCAGCTGCTGGAGGACATGTTCGTGGGGTTTCATGTTCCAGCGTTTTCCCGCAGTCCACGGAAGAACCTCCTATCCACGCCCCGTTTTTACCTGTTCGACCTCGGCGTGCGTCATGCAGCAAGCGAGGCCAGGCCCGGTGCGGATGTCGTGCTCGCCGACCCGGGAAGGTTTCTGGAGCATTGGGTGGTGTGTGAGCTGTGGAGGAGGATCCAGTACCGGGGCGAGGGTTCCCTGCATTACTTCAGAACAAAGGATGGAGCGGAAATAGATGCGATCGTCGAGCTGGGCGGAGAAGTGATTCCCGTCGAAGTGAAATGGACAGCGCGTCCGGGTAAAAGGGACGCTACCGCCCTGGAGCACTTTCTGGGGGAAACGCGTGGCGCGAGACGCGGTTTTGTAGTATGCCGGTGTCCACGGCCGGCAAAGCTTACATCTTCCGTCACGGCCATTCCCTGGCACTCACTGTGAATGAGGCCCTCATCTTCGTGCTTGGAAGCTCCCTCATGCGCGACCTACCGAAGCGCCATGGTTCCTCAAAAAGAAGAGAAAGACCCGGGGCGATGAGTGAGCCCCGCTGGAATCTCAGCGGGGCCCTCCCCTCTTGCTCGCGGAGCGGGTCCTGTCGAGGCCCGAAGAGCCCCTCTTGCTCGCGCAGCGAGCCCTACATCGCGGCCGACACGACGATCGTTCCCTGCATGGAGGGATGGTTGCCGCAGTGATAGGCATAGGTGCCCGGCAGCTCGAACCGCTTCGAGAAGCTCCTGCCCATCGCGATGTCGCCCGAGTCCCACAGCCCGTCGTCGCTGGTCACGGTGTGAGGCACGGGGTCGTTGTTTGTCCACGTGATCGTCTGACCGGCCTTGATCCTGACCGTATCGGCGAACACGAACCCGGCGATGCCGGTGGCCACTGCCGTTGCCGGGCCCGACATGGCGGGGCCTGTCTTGGCTGCCCCTGACATCTCCCTCGTCGCCGCGGGCTGCACGACGATCTTCCTCGGCGCGTTCCCGACGGGGACGGTGGCGACCACCGAGAGGGTATCCAGGTTCACCACGGAAAGGTCGTTGGAACCTTCGTTGGTGATATAGGCGAATCTCCCGCCCGGTCCCACGGCGATCCAGTGGGGAAGCGTTCCCACTTTCACCGTGCCGACCACCTCATCCTTCGCCGCATCGATGACCGTAAGAACACCCGGGCCCTGGCTCACCACGAGCGCTTTCTCCCCGTCGAGCGTGAAGAGCGGATGATGGGGAGAGGCGCCGACCGGCACCTGCTTCACGATCTGGTTGGTGCCCGTGTCGAGGACCTGCACGGCATCGACCCCTGCCAGGGTGAAGTACAGCTTCTTCCCGTCGCGGCTGACGTTCAGCGCCCGCGGCGTCTTGTCCAGCGGCACGCTCTCGGTCTGCCTCATGCTCCGCACGTCGACCACCACGAGCGCGAGCGCTCCCTTGCCTTGGGCGGCCACGTACGCCGTGCGTCCGTCAGGCGTCAATGCGATGTTATGCGGGCTTGTTACGTTCACCTGGCCACGCACGCTGTTGCTCACGACATCGATGAAGACGACCGCGTTCGCGCCGAATACGGCCGCGAGCACCGTGTTCCCGTCCGGAGTGATGGCCAGGCCATGCGGCGACTTGCCGACCTCGATCGTCGAGCGGACCGAGTCGGTCGCCGTGTCGATCACGCTGACCTTCGTGTCACCGTCGCTGCTGGCGTAGACAGCCCTGCCGTCCGGCGTGACTGCCAGCCCGTGGGGACCGGGGGGAATGGAAATGGTGGTGAGGAGCCGATTCTCGGCCGTGTCGACCACGGCCACGGCGTTGTCCTTGAAAAGCCCGATATATGCCTTGGGCCCCACGGCAAATGCCGCGGTGGCGGCGAAGACCGCCAGGGTGAGGCCCATCGCAAACATGATCCTGGATCTCATTCGATCCTTCCTTTCTTGTAAGGCCTGCCGTCGTGCGGCGATTACGGCCCTGTGTAGTGGATGACCACCGTGCCGGTCGGCGCAGCGCTGCCGCCGCGCGGCTCGACTGTGACTTCCACCTCAGCAGGGAGCGCGGTGAAGGCGGAGCCTTCCGCGATCACGAGCGCGTTCCCCGCGGAGTCGATTTCCGCGGTCCCCATGGATGTCCAGGTGCCCCCGCTCCCCACCCAGGCCTGGTAGGTCCTGCCCTGCGGAGCGCGGGTGAAATTGTGCAGCGCCAGCACTGCCAGCGGCGTGCCCTGCCGTCCCCTGTAGGAGCCGTGCGCTGCCGGGTTCGCACCCGGGGCCGGCGGGATGTGCAGGGTCGTGATGTCGCTCGCGGTGACCATGGACAGGGCGCGATCCGTGCGGAGCGCGGCCCGGCGCTGCATGTCGAAGCGGACGCCGCCGCCGATGAGAATGGCCACCGCAACAGCGGCGACACCGAGAGGCGCGAGCATGAAGCGCAGCTTGTGCACTGCCGTGCGTATCCGCGTCTTCACGGTGCCGACGGGCAGCTTCAGGGCCTGTGCCACCTGGTCGTGGGAGAGGTCGTCGAAAAAGGCGAGGCTGAGCGCCTGCCGCTGGGCAGGAGGGAGCCGGTCCACCGCAGCGCGCACCGCGTCCTTTCGATAGGACTGCCAGGCGGCTTCGGCCGGCTCATCGCGGGTGTCCCGGATCTGCTCCAGTATCCTTTCGGCGGCATCGGGATCGAGCCGCGGCCTCCTGCTGCGAGTCCGCAGCTCGTTGAGGATCCGGTAGTGGGCGATCTGCAGGAGCCACGGCCGGAAGGCCCCCCGCTTCGGATCGAAAGTCTGGGACTTGCGCCACACGGAGAGGAACACGTCCTGCACAATTTCCTCGGCCGTGCCGGGGTCGAGGCTCTGCAGAGCCATGTGAAACACGAGCGGAGCGTAGCGCGCGAAAAGCGGCTTCAGGGCCTCGGGCCGGTTGCGCGCCAGCTCCTGCATGCACTGCTCGTCGCCGGGAGCCTCGGGCGCTCCCGCGAGCTGTTCTGTTTTTGTCACACCAAAACCTCTCACCAGAAACTACTACACCGGGAGAGGCGAGTTGGATTTGTGAAATGACGATGCGGGAAGCGGGAACTTCGGCCGTCAGACGCGGTCCGCTGCTCCCTCCGCGACCTCTGAGCCCTCCGCGCTGACCCCGCAGCCGCCGCCGCAGTTGCATTCCTTCTGAGGGGCGGGGTTCGGGTTCTCTATTGCGAACCCGCTGTTCTCCTGCTCGTCGACCCAGTTCACCGTGGAGCCGTCCATGTAGGAAAGGCTCTGCGGGTCCACGACGACGCGGATTCCATTGGATTCGAATATATGGTCGCCCTCTTCGGGCTCCTTCTCGTCAATGCCCATGCCGTAGCGGTAGCCCGAGCATCCCAGGCCCGCCACCCATACCCTCAGGGTGGCGCCGGCCTTGCGCTGCTCCGCAAGAAGGCCGTTGAGCTGCCCGGCAGCCGCGCTTGAGATCATAATTGCCATGCTGGAGATATAGGAAGAAATCGGCTCGAAGTCAAGGGCGATGAGGGCAGCGGCCGGCGCTTTCCGCCCCTGCATCGTTCTGCTACACTCGGCGCCATGAAGTCAGTCGATGAGGCGCTCGGCTTCGTCCGTCGGGTCGTCCGCGGGATGGACGGCTACGTGCCGGGGCTCCAGCCGGGGCACGGTGAGAAGCTCGTGAAGCTGAACACGAACGAAAACCCCTACCCCGCTTCCCCCCGGGTGCTCGACTCGCTTCATGCGGCAGCGGAAAGCGCCGTGCGGCTGTACCCCAGCCCCGAGGCAACCCCTCTTCGCGAGAGCGCAGCGGCCCTCTACGGCCTGAAGCCGTCCCAGGTGATCTGCGGGAACGGCTCCGACGAGATCCTGGCCATCCTCATGAGGACATTCGTCGGGGAAGGCGAGACGGTTGCGTTCTTCCAGCCCTCCTACTCGCTGTATCCGGTTCTCGCCGAGATCGGCCGGGCGCGCACGACGAGCGTCCCTCTCCCCAGGGTGTCGCACTCTTCGGAGATGGCCGACATTCCGGTTCCGTCGCCGAAGGCGAAAATGTTCCTTCTTACAACACCCAACTCCCCCTACGGGGTCGCCTTCCCGACGTCCTGGGTGGAGCGGCTCCTGGACAGGTTCAAGGGCATCGTAGTCGCGGACGAGGCCTACGTGGATTTCGCCGAGGAATCCAGCCTCCCGCTCCTCGCCTCGCACCCGCGGCTGGTCATCGCCCGCTCCCTCTCAAAGGCATACTCCCTGGCAGGAATGAGGGCCGGGTTTGCCTTCGCGCACGAAGAGCTGATCCGGGAAATGATGAAGGTGAAGGACAGTTACAACATGAGCCGCCTCGCACAGGTTGCCGCCTGCGCCGCGCTGGAGGACCAGGAATGTTTCCAGGCGAGCCGTAACAGGATCATCGCCACACGGGAGCGCTTTTCGAACACCCTGGCTTCCCGAGGATTCACCGTGCTGCCGTCGCAGGCGAACTTCGTGTTCGCCGTGCCGCCCCGCGGCAAGGCCGCGGGGACGCTGTACGAAGGTCTCCTTTCCCGGAGTTTCCTCGTGCGGTACTGGAAAACAGGGATCGTCTCGGACGGCCTGCGCATCAGCATTGGCACCGACGGTGAGATGGATGCGCTTGTCCTCGCCATCGAGGAGGTGATCCGTGCCAGTCAGTAGGAAGATCGCATCGAGCATGGAGAACTCCTCCTGGATCCGGCGGATGTTCGAGACAGGAAACGTCCTGCGCGCGCAGCACGGCGCGGACAAGGTCTGCGACCTGAGCCTCGGCAACCCGGACGTGGAGCCCCCGGCGGCATTCCAGAAGGCGCTCGAGGATGTCGTTGCCGCCCGGGTGCCGAAGAAGCATGGGTACATGCCGAATGCCGGCTACCCCGACGTGCGCGCCCGGGTTGCCGCTCAGGCGGCCACCGAGCAGGGGGTCTCTCTCGGCGCGGAGCACGTGGTCATGTCCTGCGGCGCGAGCGGGGCGATGAACGCGGTGCTCAAGACGATCCTGGATCCCGGCGCGGAGGTCATCGCGAGCGTTCCCTGCTTCATGGAGTACGCCTCGTACGTCGACAACCACGGCGGCACACCCGTGCTTGTCCCGTCTCGGCCCGACTTCGACCTGGACGTGGAAGCGATCGAAGGCCGCATCACGCCGCGGACGGCTGCGCTCATCATCAATTCGCCGAACAACCCCACGGGAAGGATCTACCCCGAAGAGACCCTTCGGCGCCTGGCTGACATGCTCCTGGCCCAGGGAAAAAAGAGAGGACGCCTGATTTACCTTCTCTCCGACGAGCCCTACCGCAAGCTTGCATACAGCGGGGCGAGGGTTCCCGGCGTCATGCGCCTGTACCCGCATTCGATCATCGTGACCTCGTACTCGAAGGACCTATCGCTTCCCGGAGAGCGCATCGGCTATGCCGCGGTGAACGCCGAAGCGGATGAGGCGAAAAAACTGGTCGACGGCATCATCCTCTGCACCCGCATCCTTGGGTACGTGAACGCCCCTGCCCTCATGCAGCGCGTGATCTGTTCACTCCAAGGCGTGTCGGTGGACGTGGAGATCTACCGCCGCAAGCGCGACCTGTTCTGCTCGGCCCTCGCCGAGATGGGGTACCAGTTCGCCGTGCCGGAGGGGGCGTTCTACATCTTCCCGAAAGCACCCGGCGGGGATGACCTCGCATTCGTGAAGGCGCTGCAGGAAGAGCTCGTCCTGGTCGTGCCGGGCAGGGGCTTCAGCCTGCCGGGGTATTTCCGGATCGCGTACTGCGTCGACACCGCGGTGATCGAGAGATCCCTGGCCG